>Ga0316232_1002777_pt1 | contig 17253 bp, 10 predicted proteins | sample TBHtaG_FD_206006 | JGI IMG/M metagenome (GOLD analysis project Ga0316232, IMG submission 206006) | Freshwater microbial communities from Trout Bog Lake, Wisconsin, USA - TBH18025_13 | ecosystem: Environmental > Aquatic > Freshwater > Lake > Hypolimnion/Profundal zone | place: USA: Wisconsin... | reverse complement strand
GTTAAAAAAGTGAGTCAGACAAACGTCGAAGATTTAGTTGAGGCTTTCTTGAACATCCGTGCAGCACGGGAGACGCTATTGAGGTCGTTCGAGGCCGCTGACGGCGAGTTAAAGAAAGATCAAGCAGCCATAGAGGTTGAGCTGCTCAACGTATGCAACAACGTGAATGCCAACAGCATCAACACGTCATACGGCACGGTGATGCGCAAGCTAAACGAGCGAGCGTTCTGTAGCGATTGGGAATCGTTCTACAAGTTCGTTCTGGAACACAATCGAGTGGAGTTGCTGGAGAAGCGTATTCACCAGACAAACTTCAAACAGTTCATTGCCGAAGAGTATCCGGATGGATTGCCTCCCGGCATCAACATGATGCGAGAGTACGGCATCACGGTTCGCAAGGCATCGGGGAATTAAAATGATACACATAGATGAAGCAGACATGGCTGAGACAACCAGCCTGTCAAAACAAGACTTTGAAAACATCATTCATGCTGCCATGAAGGTTGTGATTGAAGAGAGAGGCGGCGAGTTTCGTTTAACGAAGAGTGATTTCTTAAAGACCGAAGAATTACAGCTCGCGCTCAGGTTCGAGGACGATGATTCTGATGGTAGTTCACATGCGATTACGATAGTTACATACGTTAGCGGAGTTAAACAATGAGTAAAGATCTAGTTCTACAGGCGATCAAGAATGAGTTGGCTCAAGTCAAGACTGGGCTGGACGACGATACCAAAGCCGTAGCTGGTGCCAGCCTTGGCAACAACAAGCGCATCAGCATCAAGGGCGGGGTGTTCCGTAAGATCGTTGGCGGCAAGGAAGTCGGTACGATTGAAGACCGCTTCATGAACGTCATCTTTGTGAAGATGGCACATGAACCATCCCGCACCTATTACGACAGGGCATTCGTTGAGGGCGAGAAGTCATCGCCGTTGTGCTGGTCAGGCAACAGCAAGACGCCAGACCCAGAGGTCAAGAACCCGCAAGCAGTTCGCTGCGACCGGTGTCCGCAAAGCGTCAAGGGTTCCAGCCAGAGTGGGACGACTTCTGCTTGTCGCATTTCGTGGCGCACAGCTGTCGTACTGCCGCAGGATCCAGCAGGGGACGTGATGCAGCTGGTGATCCCGGCGGCGTCATGCTTTGGTGATGAGGTCGATGGCAAGCGTCGGTTCAAGCCTTACGTGCAGTATCTCGCCAGCCACGATGTCAGTGCAGGTAGTGTCATTACCAAGATGCAGTTCGACACCACAGCGACTGCGCCCAAGCTGTTCTTCTCCGCTGTCGGTGCTGTGCCGCAGGGGGATTTTGCTACGCTGGTCGAGCAGTCGAAGACGACTGCTGCTGAGAACGCTGTCAAGATGACCGTGTTCCAGAACGACGGTAGCGATGACATCCCTGATGACGGCAGTGCAATCCGTGAAGTACTTGCGGCGCGTGGCATCGTTACGTCTGAGTTGCCAACGCTGGAAGAGCCAGTGGTGCGCGAGACTACCAAGGCCGAGCCGGTGTCTGAACCAGCGGTATCGGATCTCGTCAAGAAGTGGAGCAAGAAGAAATAACATGGCCAGATTCTATGGCGACAAATTTTTGCGGGAGCTATCTGCAAACAAGTCCACTCATCTGGGTGTCCAGTTGGGCAGGGCTTGTGTGGCAGCTTGCATCCCCGCGACATACGTGGCCATTGCTCTCGACTCTTCACGCATGACCGTTTACAGCTGGTTTCGCGGCGGCGGCATGCGTGAGGACAAGCGAAAGATGGTCGAGGCGTTTCTTACAATTCTATCTACCGACACTGCTGAAGGAGTGCTACCAGCATCTTCAGTAAAGGCGGCTAAGAAATATATCGAGGGAGTTATTGGTAGACTGATTTAGTAGATATTTTTAACGTGGCGGGGCAGTAGCTAGCCCCGTCTTTTTTATCCTGTGGGCCATGAAAAAACAATTTTACGAGAAAGCATTACCAAGGCAAGGCGTCTACTGCATAACGTCGATTGACGTTAAGGGGAAAGCTACCAATCGGTTTGCAGAGACAGTTGATCAACTACTTGCAATCATTGATGACTTTGAAAAGCAAAAGCTCAATGTGTTTGTCACCCCGAATACGTTCAAGTCATACAGCCGTATGGCTGACAATGCTTTATATGCTAGATCTTTCTTTATTGATCTGGATGTTGGCGACGATGAGAAGAAGTATGCCAGCCAGTCTATTGCATTAGATACGCTTAACAAGTTCGTTGAAGACCGTGAGCTGCCTCCACCTGTCATCATCAATTCAGGCGGTGGAGTCCATGCGTACTGGATCTTTGATGAAGATATTCCTATAGCAGAGTGGAAGCCTTACGCCCGTAAGTTCAAGGCGCTTTGCCTAGATCACCTATTGATCGACCCCAAGGTTACTGCGGATGCGGCGCGCGTCATGCGTTGCCCTGACTCACTCAACTACAAAACGAACCCACCCAAACCTACAGGATTCTTTTCAAACGAGATCAACGAATATGATTTCGGTTTGTTCAAACAGTTTCTCGGTACGTGCGAGCCAGAGCTAGAAGATGTCTTGGCGTTAGCGCAGAAGGGTCTTGATAACGATACGCTCAAGCTACTCAAGAACGATAACTTCGACTGCGAGTTCCAAACGATTGTAGTCAAGAGTCTTGAGGGAGATGGTTGCAACCAAATTAAATACATAATAGAGAATTCTAAGACTCTATCTGAACCTATGTGGTATGCAGGGCTGTCGATTGCCCGTGCCTGTGTTGATTGGGAAGAAGCTATCCACCTGATGTCAGAGGATCACCCCGGCTATGACCGAGCAAAGACCATTGCTAAAGCTGAACAAACCGTTGACCGATCAACGGGTAAGAAGCGCCCTCACGGCTGCGAGCAGTTCGAGGACAGTAACCCCGGCGGCTGCGACGGTTGCCCACACCGGGGAAAAATCACCAACCCCCTGCCAATCGGAAAAGTATTTAAAGAAGCGCCAACCACGACGGACACAATTTGGCAGGAGCCGGTTGCCAAAGAAGTTCCAAAGTTCCCTGAGTTTTTAAAGCCTTACGTCAGGGGTGCCAGCGGCGGCGTTTACTTCATGTCGCCACCTGAGAAGGATGAAGAAGGTAAAGTCACTCAGGCGATGCCAATCAATATTTTTCGGCACGACATCTATCCGTTGAAGCGTATGTACAGCCCACATGATGGGGACTGCTTGCAGATGCGCGTGGTGTTGCCGCATGACAATGAGCGAGATTTTCTCTTACCCATGTCACAGTCGCAATCGCCTGACCAATTAAAGTCAATACTTCCTCGATACGGGGCGTCGTTTGATAACAATCAAGTTTCGCATGTGATGCGTTACATCAAGAAGTGGGATGAATATATGAAAGAAAGTAGACCGGCAGAACAGATGAGAATGCAGATGGGGTGGACTGAGGACAAGGACGCTTTTGTGATTGGTTCCATTGAGCTTCTTCCTGACGGCACCGAACGTCCAGCGCCATCTTCACCCTTCGTCAAGGGCATCGCCAAGCTGCTCAAGCCGTTTGGCAGCTACGCTGACTGGCAGAAGTCGTTCAACGCATTGAACGCGCCGGGGTACGAGATGCACGCCTTTGGCGGTCTGATCGGGTTTGGTTCCGTCCTGATGAACCTGACCTCTACCAGCGGCGCGGTCGTATGCTTCCATGGCGACTCAGGCGTAGCCAAGACAGGCGCGCTGTACGCTTGCCTTAGCATCTGGGGTCAACCCAAGGAGCTGAGCGTATTCGATGCCACCGACAACGGTATGGTGGGACGCTACCTTGCACTGCACAATTTGCCGCTAGGTTGCGACGAGGTATCGAACAAGAAAGCTGACCAGCTATCCAATCTTATCCACAGGATTTCCCACGGTAAGGCAAAGATCCGGATGCAAGCATCGGTGAATGCCGAACGTGAATACGAGTATTCTGCATCGCTGTTGTCATTGATGACAACAAACCAGCCCATCTATGACAAGCTGGCTGGCCTCAAGGGTAGCCCTGATGGTGAGATGGCGCGACTGATTGAGTTCACCATCGGCAAGCCGTTCAGCATGACCCCGGCACGAGGTCGAGAAATCTTTGATGCCTTCCGTTACAACTACGGCTGGGCTGGGCCTGAGTTTATAAAGTACTACTTCAAGGTTGGCGAGGCGCATGTCAGGGAGTTGATCGACAAGTGGAGCAAGCGGTTCTCTGAAAGCTTTGGGGATGTCGCTGCCTATCGGTTCTACGAGAACACCATCACATCGACATTTGCCGCTGGCGAGATGGCCAACGCAGCTGGGATCATCAAGGTTGATCTGGATCGTATATACAAGATTGTGGTCGCTGCTATGTGCGCGATCCGAGACGAGACGCCGATCAATAACCTTGACTACAAATCCTTGGTGGGTGAGTTTGTGCACCGCAACCAAAAGAACTTCTTGGTGTTGAACGACGGCAAACTGGTCACGGAACCGTTTGGCCCACTGGTCGGGCGTACCGAGATTCACACGAGTATGCGGTACATATCAAAGACTGAGTTAAGAAAGTTCTTAGCCGAGTATCAGGTTAGCGTTCGACAGTTTGAACATATCTTAAAGGAAGACGGGATGCTGCAATACTCTGGCAAGCAGCGCCTGTCAAACGGTTGGAAAGCGGGGCAGAGTACGCCCCCCATCGCGGTCTACGGATTCAAGATGGAAATAAGCGAAGATGTCTTCACAACTGAATGAGCCAGTCTGGTTGCTGCCGTTTCAAGGTATGGAGGTGGGGGACAGTTTCTTTGTCCCCACCCTCAAGCCAGCTACGCTGATCTACGTTATCGAATCGCGTGCCAAGGCAGTAGGCATGCGCGTCAGGGCTTACACCTCAACCAAGGACGGTTATCTTGGTGTACGTGTATGGCGAACCGGCTAGTTGTGCGTATCGTAATAGTCAGTCATGGTACGCATGACTCGTTCTTGCACCTGCCGTAGATACCTGACGCGCTCTGCGTAGTCTGCTGGCGGTTGATCGCTGGACTGCATCTGGTGAATGGTCTCACGGATCTTCTTCAACGGGCCGTTGTTGATCTTGTCGTAGGTCGCCACGATGGCCGGGGCATTGGGATGCGCAGCCACATAAGCCCTATACAGTTCAGGTCTTGTACTGAACGAATTCAATATATCCCGCTGTTGCTTGATGTCTTGCTCGGCCTTGGCGTACTCGCGTGAATCGAAGCTGGTCTTCTTACCAATGAAGTTGCCGAACGGCAGCATGGCCATCTTGGGATCAATGTCCTTCTGCCCTGTCACTCCCATGCCAATATCGGTTGCTGTCTGCGCCATACGCGCCCAACCATCGGTAAAGTTGCTGGCAAAGAAGTGGATGCTGGTTGGCTCCCACATGATGTAGCCGTTTGTTATTTCAGCAAGGTGTCTAGCAGCGGATTGGTAAATCTGCGGCACGTAGTCGCCGCCTTCATATATACCGCCGAACTTGGACATGTTGGCGTTGTGAATTTGCCTACCGAACGTGTCCTTGTTCATCTTGTATTCAACGATGGGTCGGAACACAGACGGCATGATGGAGTCCACAGTCCACGCCATCGGATCATCCATCACGTTGAACTCGGCAGCAGGTATCGGCAAGTACGAGTCGCGCAGCAGCGTCACCACGTTACCAGACAAGTCTTTGGCATCGGTATGCCCATAGATTGCCGCCATCATCTGCGCACCAATACCGGCTAGCGCACCGCCGCCGAAGCCCCATGGGATCTGGACGAAGTTGTTGTCCTTGCCCATTGCATCCTTGCCTACAGGGATACGCCAGCTGCGCGTCCACATGGAGTGGTCATCGGTAGCAACGGCGTTTCGACCTTCATCGTCTTGACCTGCCATCAGGTACGACATGTTGTAGGCCACCATGCCAGCACCCACCAAGGATGCGATCAGGATCCGCGCCGTCTTCTGGCGTTCAACGAACCGCGCCGTCAGCTTGTCGGTAGCTTGCTTGGCCTTGACCACAGCATCCGACTTAGCAATCTGGGCAAGCTCGGCGGGGTTAGGTTCACGATTGTTCTTAGCCTTGAACGCATCAATACCTTTCTTCATCTGCACATCGTGCTGCAAATCAGGCGGCAACTGCTTGATGAATTCGGCAGGGGAAGTCATGAACGCTGGCATGAGCGCATCCATGGCGCGTACCGCACCCGTGGCATTGGCTCGCCAGAACGAGAACAAGCTGCCCAGCTGCCTACCGTAAGTACCAGAGTGTTCGTAGTTGATCAGTTCTTTAGTGAACGCAGCTGCCTGTTGCTTCAGGCCATTGAGTTCTTCAGCTGTTGGCTGGCGACCTTTCTCTTTAACGAACCGCTCTACTTCAAATTCCTTGGAGGTTTCGTAGGCGCAAGCGCGAGACGTAAGCTCGAACATATCACCGTAGTGGTCGGCAATTTTACTAACCTGTTCAGCAGTCTTGGCAATGCCGCCCTGCATCTTCACGTCTTTTAATACGTCGTTGTATTTGCTCTTGGTGGTCAAACCTTCCAGCCATGAAGTGCGGCCACCTTGCTTGATGAACTCCATCAAGTTAGCTATGTAAGGATCAGTCTTAGCCAGCCTATCTAACTTGTCAAATTCACCGTTCTCATACATCCGCGCAAAGTTATACGTATCTAGCAATTTACCATCAGCGATCTTGTTCATCACGCGGCCTAAGAACTGGCTTCCTTTCGCTGCGCCCATGTGTGCCATGATCGCCGTGGTGTTGGTAAAGGCGTGACGGATGAAGTTGAACGGCGCGAACGCCACGTTGAAGCGGGTGTGCGCCATCGACACGGTTTTAGTAACCTTGCCAATCTGATCAATGCCTTTGTTGATCAAATCATTACTGACCATGTAACTACGGCGAATGGCTTCAGCATACTTGGCATTTTGCGGATTGAATTCGTATACCTGAATATCGCCGTTGGGCATGTAATGGAAGAAGCGATTAGTTCCTTTGCTAGCCGCCAAGTGTTCGCCAGCTTTGGCGCGATCTTTAAACTTGATGGTGTCGATGGGTTCGCCACCCTCTTCCGATGGGAACTTAACCCTGCGGCCCAAGCTGGGAAAATCGTCGATCAGGTTTTTGATGGACTTGGTAACGTCGGCACGACCCACCCGCAAGGATGCCTGAACGCCATCGGCCATGGATTGCAGCAGCGTGTTGGAAGAGTCTGACTTACGGCCACCAAACTCTTCTTGGTTGTCGGAGTATCCGGAACCGAATTTTTTGCTGGTACCCAATTCAAACTCTTCATTCAACGCGGCTTGCCGTGCGCCCACTTCGTCAGGTCGGCCTTTGAACGGCACGTAATGTTTCCAGCCGTAGAAGTCAACCATGTTGGCGACTTGCGGCGTAAAGAAGTTGGCACGACGGTTCAACATGTTCGTGTTGTCATGCAACATCTTCATGTGCGTCGTGATCTTGTTCAACGCATTAGCTGTCGCAGGATTCTTCAAATCCTTTTCATACATTTCCCGTAGGCCGTCAATGGCTTGCTTGGTGTATCCACCAATCACGGAATAGTCTTCATGATTCATGTCGATGGACATCGGCTTTTTGTTTTGCCGAGCTACACTAAACCCATCAGCCTTGACGTATTTTTCGTTGATGATTGGCTTGCCAGCAGCGTCGTAAATAATCTTGCCAGTCAACGGATCTTTCTTAAAGACAATCTCATCTAACATGCTACGCAGTTTCTTGGCTTCACCAGAAGTTACAAGATCTTTGTATTGCTTTAGGTATTCGTCAATGTACCCACGATGACCAGCGGCGGTATCCATACGCTTTGTGCCATCGGGGTACGTCAGCTCAAACGCATTTCCTCGTTCATTATCAAGCGGCGCTTTTTTAATGAAGTTCACCAACCGGCGTTCAGGTTCGTGAATCGCCATGTAATAAGCATCCAGCCGCGCCAACGCTTGCTGCGGAGTAAGTCCCTTGGCCTTGGTGTATTCTTGGATACCTTCGTTAATCTGGTGATTGTGCGGTTTGATGTATCGCGCATCGTTGTCAGCGGCAATGCCGGTAGACCGAATAACGGCAGAATAAACAAGGTTCCCATCCTTGTCGTACTTCGCCATACCTGAGTTGATCAACGAATCTTCTAAGTCTTTCAACAACCGCCGGTCACTTTGCATGGCAATAACGGCATTCTGGAACCGCTCATACCATGACTTCTTTTTGTTTATGTTCTCAAGTGTGTTTTGAAGAGCTTCATTCTTGCCGCCAATTACATGCAGCGCAGCAGCTTCTCGCCCTGCCGGGGTGTCAACAAACTTCGGGAACGGCGGTGCCTTGACCGTAACGCCTTCACGTCGTTTAGCAAATAAAGGCTCAATCCCAGACACTTTAGTAGGGGCTTTTAATAGATCAGGAAATGCTTGAGATAATTCAAGCATGACATTACCAGCACCTTTGCCTTTGATGCCAAGCATTTCCTTGACAGCATTGGTGAAAGCGTTCCATACGGAACCAATTACCCTACCAATTGTGCGACCGGTATCTGGCCTTGCTTCCGCAGCTTTACGAATAGCAATATTCTCAGCATCTTCACGAGCTTCGGCCAACAATTGTTCAAGTCTTTCTTTTTGACTTTCGTAAGTTTTTGCCAACGGGTTCAGCTTGGAAATTTTTTCTTCAAGCTGTTGCATCATTTCAGTGTTCGCAATTTCAGCTTTTTCCGAATATCTACCCGCTTGTTTAGATGATCGGTATTCGCCACGGTTGGTCGTATACCCTGATTCTGGAATAGATATTTTTGCCAGACGTTCTTGGAACGCACGGTCGGTCATCGCATGTGATACGAACTCGTAGACGTTCTTAAAGGCGTCTGGAAAATCTTTTGCTAATGCTGCGCGAACTAAAGTGTGTTTGAATATGTCGTTAACGCGCTGCGCACCAAATTTTTGAGCTTCGCTAAGATTCTTTCCACCGGTCTTTTCAAAGTCGCTAAGTACACGTGTTGTAACAGCGTGTACAGCTTCATGTAATATATTTTGATCAGTTAGCCCTTCGCGTGTAACGTGAATCGTATTAGTTCTAGCGTCATACATAGCGACATTACCTGCCGCACGTAAAGCTTCGATAGGTTTAGGGTCGTATCCCTTAGCCCCTTCTACATTGATATTTACATTCTTAAACGGTGTAAATTTTTTAGTTCTAGACGTTTCTTTACCATACTCTTTGCCGCCGTACCCCTGCCGCCCTACACGATTAATAATTTTAGCTAATGCTCTACTAAGTGGGTTGCGTCCACTTTCATTATCATCAGCAGCAAGATGCTCAATCGCGCCTTGAAGGTCGCCAGCCATCAGTTTCTGTTGTAGTTGTGATGAAACGTAGTCGGGATCCATCCCCGGCTTCAAGATCGGCTGCGGGGCTTCTTTGGCATCAACCGGTAAAGCCTCATGCCTAGCAACTTCTTCCTCAAGCTGTTTAAGCTCTTCTGGGCTAGTCGCTTCCATCACACGGTCTTTAAGATTACTTAGCGAATCATGGCGTGCAGAATGAGTCTCATCAATCAATGCCGCAATACGTTCTTGTAGCTCATTTGATTTATCCGATGCTTCAGGCAACGGTTTTGGCACTAGCTCTTGAACTCGTTCACCCGGCGCACCCTTTTTCAATTCGGCAATTTGCGATTCCGTTAACGGCGGTGTACGTGCGCGCGTATCGGCAGTGGAAGTTATGCGCCCATTTACATCACCCGTAGTAGGTTTAACAGAAGCGGCATGTTCCCGTAAGATTTTATTAATATCAGTAATCAAATCTATTTTAGTACGGTAATTATTTGGATTTAACTTAGTTATGCGGTCATATAATTCTGGGCCAACAATTTTATTACGGATCTCCGCATCCATTTGTTCTTGAAGACCGCCGGGACTCCCAATTTTATGACCGTTACTATCTAATTTATTACTATAAATTTCCCACACAAGCTTAGGTAAGTACCCACCTTTTCTATCGGATACTGCTTCTAAAATTGAAGCGCCTATGTTGGGATTAGATGATTTAATTGGAAGATGTATAACTTCGTCTCTGTCATACTGCCCCGGCTCTACAATACCAATAATTTTTGATTTCCCATCAGCTAATGGGGTATCGTGGTTCCAACTAAAATATCCAGCTTCGCCTATGTCGTCAGGTTGTTCGTAGTTATTGTCGCTAAAAAACTTTCTATATTCAGCAGCAATTTCTGGAGGAAGTTTAGCTTCAAGTTCCCCGACAGGTTTAGCAGTAGGCACAACGGGCGGTTTTTCGCCGGTAGGGGCAGGGGTACTTTCCCCTTTTGCTGGCGGGTCTTTAGGTACGCCTGAGATTGGATCGGCTACAGCATTGAGGTCTTTGGCTTGTTGCTCAGTCAGTGGATCGAGGTTAGTCCTCGTTCCTTCAACAACGCCATTAGCAGGTCGGCCACCACCTTCCACTCCTCCACCGACAGGCTGAGCAGGTTTGGCTCCCTCGGCTCCTGTTGGTGGTACAGGCACTGCATCGCTTGTTCCAGCTGCTCCACGCTCAGTTCCAGCAGGTGCATTAGCGGCTCCCGTTTGCTCTTCACCGACGATTTCATATCTCGCCTTTCCGGGTTTGGCGTCTCGTGTATTCAGCACGCCTGATTTACGCATATCCCGCATGAGATCCAAAGCCGAATCTTTATCTATGCCAAGAGTGTTAGCAACATTTTGAGCTGTGCGGTTCTCGTGGGGGAACTTACGCATTGCATCAAGAACTTCACCGTGCGTGAATTCTTTGGTTGATCCATCAGGCATCGCTACTGTCGTAGCCGACTTTTGTTCTACTGGTGGTGCTTCTGTTGGAGCTAACAGACTTGAATCTGGGGCTATCGACCCAGTAGCCTCTGCTGGCTTGGGACGCCGCATCAGGTCAAGCGTTTTACGGGCAGCGGCGTCTACAGTACCTTCACCAATGCCGGTCAGCCTACGCCCAATCCCAGTCTCTTTCTGGCCAAGCCCTGCACCAGCCGCTGCAAGAGCAATCCGGGTAGGATCCATGGGCTGATCCCCCATAGCCTCCTGACCTGCTTCCATGCCGCCACCGATACCGACGTTGATACCTGCATTGATACGGGCAGCGGTGATGGCTGCTTTAGCTTCGGGTGTAGCAGCACTTGCAATGCTGCGGAACATCTGCGTGCTTGGCCTGAACGCCAATAGGTTAGGCGCTATCTCACCTGCCATTGAAGCATATGGATGCGTTTTCTCTTCAGCTGCGCGTTGTTCTTCGGATAACCCAAGGAAGTCTGCAAAATGAGGATGGTCTTTAAGGAACGCTTCTTGCGCTGCACTAACCGCCGACGAGGCAGCAGTACCAGCGGCTAAGCCACCTATCACGGTGCCTACCGGCCCCGCAGCAGCACCCGCAGCAGCACCCGCACCACCCGCGATAATACCCGCCGCTGATGGCAAGATGCCTTGCAAAATGCCGTGGCCAAACGCACCGCCGGTAGACGTGGTGGGTTCTGGAGGTGGGGGTGTCAAGTCCCCTAGTTGTTGCTTAATAATGCTCGCAGCTTGTTCATGCGAAACATTATCAGGAAACTGAACAGTACGCCCATCAGGTAGCGAAACTGAATACGGCATTGCTATTACTCAAGCTTGCCAGTAGTAGGATTGTATGTAAGTGTCGCCCCACCGCCACCACCGCCCCCGCTACCCCCGCCAAGCACGGCTTTGTACCTAGCGACGCGAGATTGAAGATCAGCCATAGCTATACGTTGCTCAATGGCTTGATACTGAGGCGTACCTGATTTTGCCCCAGCGGCTTTAGCCGCATCATCAATTTTATTTCGCAACGTACCGCCGGGAATAAGATCTTTTTCTTGATCAGACATAGCTTTAGCTGCGGCTGTCTCTTGTAGCTGTACACCACGTGCTGCGTAATTGGTCTGCGCGCTACCAATCATCTCGCCTAGTTTATTGACCCTTTGCTGAATGGCCGCAGCATGTGGGTCATCTGGATGCTGAATGAGATAATTCTGCAAATACAACGCCTCATCCTGATACGGGCGCGTTGGATCATTAGGTGGTTTCATAGCCCCTATTTGCGCCCTGACCCTCGCCGTATTAGCATCTTCCTTGGCCTTGTCTGCATACGCATTGCCGATAGCCGTGGTGTAATCCTTAAGCGCAGCAACATGTTCTGACTTGTCGGCTTTGACATCCATCATCGCGTCCTTCATCAAGGCGCGGTTATCCTGCTCAGCGGCGTTAGCGTACTTGTACTTATCTTCAAGCAGCTTGGCGATTGAACTCTGATAATTGTTCTGCGCCGCCATTGCATCCTTACCGTACTCACCCATACCGGCAGTCATTGAAGCAAGGAAGCCGCCAAGTCCTTGCCCCGCGTATCCCGGCTGGTCACCACGGATACTGGCCTTCGCACCCATGGCGGCAAAGCCTTGCAACATGTTCAGTTTGTTCATGTAGCCCTTGTTGTTTTTTAGGTCAGCCAGCTGTTTGTCTACATCAGCCATGCCTTCCTTGGCGGCTTTACCAAGCCCCATCTGTTCAGCAGCATCGTTTAGTTCCTGAAGATGATCTTTCAACGTCATCTCAGGTTTGTTGTATGCCTGTTTAATTAGATCAATAGCAGCTAACTGTTCTTTCGGTATTTGATAACTTCCCAACCCACTCACCGCCGCCGATAGTGAAGCGTTGGGGTCAGTGGGTCTATAGCCGGTGTACTTGAGTACGTCGGTATTATCAGCAGGAGGAGTCGTGCCACCGCCGCCACCACCAGCTGGGGCAGCGGTAGTGGAAGCAGGAGCCGCGTAACGCGCAGCGGCTAACGGGTCAGGAACAATATTAAACGGATCAAGATGATATGCAGTCAGCTGCGCCGCACCTTTTGTACGTGCTTTAATATCTTCCCACGTATCACCAAGATTGGTGCTTGCTGGTTGGCTACCGTAATAGTTACGTAAAACGGTAGTCGTATCTTGACCATTCATAGTTGGGTTAAATATGCCCAGATCGTAGGCAGATCGGATTCCCGAAACGGGCGCAGCGTAAGTTAAAGCAGATCCAGCAGTGCGCGCCGCTGTTCCTGCCAACCCCCGCGCAACCCCCGCAGGAATTTTGAAACTAGGATTAAACGGTCTGAATTTAGATAACCAGCTTGCCGCTTCTGCATCACCTGCCGCCGCTGCTTCCTCAGCTGCACTGACGGTTTCAGATGTTGCAGCTTCAGGCGCACCCCAATGAGAAGCGCCGCCTTCTGTAGCAGCATTTGTACCCCAATGCGATAGCCCACCTTCGTCAAAGTGATGTACATGACCACCATGCGCCATGTTAGCCATGAACTTGTCAGCGTAATCCTGACCCAAGATGTCGGCTTGGATATTGCCGCCTTCATCAAACGCAACAATGCCACCACGAGCGTAATGCTCATCTTTACCGATATTGTGTGCTTCGAGATCAGCAAGGCCACCATGCCGTGCATGGGCAATCGGCCCCGGCGGCAACCCTTGCTGCGGCAGTCCCTGCATCTGCTGAAGCCCCGGCTGTTGAGCAAGTCCGGGCTGTTGAGCGAGTCCGGGTTGCTGTGCAATCCCCGGAGTCTGTTGAATCCCCGGCTGCTGACTGACACCAGCCAGCTGAGCAAGCCCCGGCATCTTGCTGGGGTTAAGTTGGCTTTGAAGATCTTGCGCAACGCTTGGTGATGTTTGTGGTGCAGGGGTAGGTGCAAGCCGAGCCATCTGGCCCTGCGCAGACCGCATGTACTGCATCTTCATGGCCAACAACTCGCGCATGGGTACGACGCCCATTGCAGAATTGATCTTGTCCATGATCTGGCCAGCAGGGGCGCTTTGGTTTTGCAGCATCTTCAATTCTTGTTGAAGCTGCGCGCCTTGTGCGGAGAACTTGGAAATACCTTCGCTAGGGTGTTGTCCTGCATCGCCTAGTGACGATAAGGTGGAGCCAAGCGAATTAAGATTTGACATATCCATATTAGCCATTACCTGCACCCATTGCACCTAGACCCGAGAACAACGTCCCCAATCCACCAGCGGCAGCTGTTGCTTGCCCTAAGATGTTGCCCGGAGCCGCGTACTGCGTTGTACCCATTTGCTGAATTGGCAAGCCATGAATCAAGCTCGATAGGAACCCAAGATTCTGATATGGGTAGTTCACTTGGTTCATGTAGTTCTGGTAGCCGGTGTTCAACAACTGCTGCTGCAAGGCTTGCTGCTGTGCACCACCCTGCAACTGCGCTTGGTTGATACCCATCTGCTGCTGGTAATTCTGCTGACCGAGGTTGCCAAGGATCCCAGCACCCTGCATAAGGTTCTGGTTCTGTTGGTTGAACTGACCTTGGGCATTCTGGAACGCATTCTGGTAACCAGACGCCGTGATGCCCTGCAACTGCTGTTGTAGGTTACGCTGTGCTTCAGAGTTGACCAAAGCCTCACGCGAACCGCCAAGCCCACCCATCTGCGTAGCCACACCCGCCATACCGGGGAGTTGCCTAGCGTAATCACGCACCGCACCCTGTTGCTGTTGCGCTACAACATCGCCAATGTAGGGCGACATGAACTGATTGACGTTAGCCCCGGTAAACTGATTGGTAGCACCCATACCAGCCAGCCCAGCTGCTTGAGTACCCAAACCAGATGGCTGCATTTGCTGAAGATTGCCGTAGGCTTGCTGTTGTAGCGGGTTGAACCCCGCCACCTGCTGCCCAGCATACTGCTGGTACGGCTGCTGAGTAAGCGCCGACGCCTGACCAAGCATCTGCATGACATACGGCTGTGCGTATGCCGGGATGTTGGTCTGGGTAATATTTTGTTGAGTAGGTGTCGAACTACCGCCGCCGCTGCTCATGGTGCTACCTCAAAATGTTTTTCGTACACAACTGTTTTGGTTGTGTAACCTCGTTTCTTGGCCAATGCAGACCAGCCCGGACGCCCAAAAGATTCTATCCCTGCGCAGTTATTCTCTTTAGCAAATCGTTCCAACACCGCAAGCATTTCCTCTTCCGCATACTTCATGTGATTAGGTTCACCAGCGCAGTATTGAAGTACCAACATCTTGCACCGGGGATAATCTTTTAGTTCCGTAATCACATAACCGTAAATCTTCAACGTCTCCGGGTCATATACACCCCAAAGCATCATGCGCCCTGAGTAAATAAACCCAATAATGTCATCAACCGTCGTTCGCCCTGCCGTCCACGCTTCGGACTTGAGCAGGTACTCCGTCAACTGCGGGATCACTTTGTATAGGATCCCGTGGGGCATGTAACTAACCCGCAGGTTCATGTTGGCATGTATTTATCAGGGTTGATCTGTTTACCCTGATTAGGATTACCAGTACGCGCCAACCGCACCTTATCCATCATTTTGTAGAGTTTTTTCGATCCTGCTTCTGTCGAGCCATTTCCGAGATGCGATACAACATCTGCCGGTATGACAAACTCGCCGTCAGCAAGTGCAGCTTTTTGTGGTTCGTCACCACCATGTATGACTGCCGGAATCGAGTCGGACATTCCATCGCCATCCCCTCGCAGCAACTTGCCGCCAGCAGCATAAGTATTTGGTAACGATGCAATACCACCACTAGCAAAATACGTAGGTATGTTTAACCCAAATATATCTTTACTACCTGTTGGGATACGACCAGCGCCGGGGCCATTAACAGTTGTGTACTGCCCTGTCTGCGGGTTGTACTGATAGTTGGTGTAGTTAGACGTATCTCCAGCAGGATCTGTGAACGACGATGGAAACCCTGTAGGCAACGGCTTTGGTAGGTTGGCTTGCGCTTGTTGTGCAGACGCAAGTTGTTGAGGCGACAAGGCGGGGACTAGCCCTTCAGCTTTATTATTGATGTCCTGCATGAACCCGGACATCGCGGTCGGCGGGGGTGGAGCCGCGTTCATTTCCTGCCTAGCACTTTGCAACGCACCAAGGCCAGCCTGACCTTGATAAAACTGATTCATGTCAGCCAACGTATTCGACATTGGCGTCGGCGGCGCAGCTGGGGTAGGCACGGGAGGGGCTATGGTTGGGCCACCTGCATCGTAGTGACTGACCGAACCACCATGCGCAAGATTCTGTGGCCCTTGCCCTTGATAGACGTAGCCGGTTGTCTGCGGGGTTGAAGAGCCACCAAAAGTCGTTGACCATGGGCTGGTCGATCCCGGCGCGTTGGCGTTGGTGTAGCCACCACCAATGTAATATGGTTGCCCCGGCATACCGAACAACGGGTTAACTTGGCCACGGCTGTAGTTGACGTTGTAGTACTGCGTACCCTTGACCGGATCGGTCATCGGCGCAGTTTGCGGATTCAAAGCGTTATAGGCGACCGGGGCAAGCGCCATACCGGCAGTCTTCAGCGTGCCTGTAAGCCCACCAAGTTTAGAGTAGACCCCGGATGGGTTCATCACGCCACTACCCATGTTGGCTAAACTTTCACCGTAACTAGGCGCATAACTACTGGCAAGCCCAGAAGCAGATAATGGAGAAGCAAGTCCACCTGCTCCAGCGGTGCCTAAATTAGCTGCAGAATTCAAAGATGCAGCTGTTCCAGTTCCTAAAGTACCTGAACTTAATGATGTGCCGATTGAACTTGCGCCTTGAGGTAGCCCCGTAAGACTAGCTTCTGCAATATTTGGCGTAGCTACTTCGGGTAATGCTGAACTACCCGCGCCAGCTGCTCCAGCTGCGCCAGCAGCACCGGCACCCATTAGCGCATTACCAAGCCCCGCACCAGCCCCGGCACCCAAGGCGCTACCCAGCAGCCCCCAGCCCTTCTGGCCGGTCAAGGCACCCGTAGCAGCACCAGCACCAGCTTCTAGCGCCATGGCCGCGCCCATGCTCATACCGCCAGTGAATGGGGATAACGCTAAACCAGCCACCATGGGCAGCAGCCCTTTGAGATCAAACCCACCAATAGAAAACGCTTCAGGCAGTCCTGTTTCGGGGTTGGTGGTAAGCGATTTGCCTTGCGCATGAGCCAATGATTGAAGGCCACCGACTTCTTTGGGTGACATATGCACCAGCATCGAGTCGCCGTTACGCCCCAGCGAAGCAAGTCCGTGGGCCATCATGTGAGGGTGGTGCGCAGCTGGGCGAATCATAGGCGGGTACCTGCCATTGAAATTGTGTTCATTTTCCTATAACCGTCCAATTCAGTCCATTACTCCATATCAGATATGTAGTTGAACCGCTAGCAGTTATTGTGTCGCCCCATGCAAGACCAGACGCACCATTGG
>Ga0316232_1002769_pt1 | contig 17277 bp, 21 predicted proteins | sample TBHtaG_FD_206006 | JGI IMG/M metagenome (GOLD analysis project Ga0316232, IMG submission 206006) | Freshwater microbial communities from Trout Bog Lake, Wisconsin, USA - TBH18025_13 | ecosystem: Environmental > Aquatic > Freshwater > Lake > Hypolimnion/Profundal zone | place: USA: Wisconsin... | reverse complement strand
CTAAATTAACCGATACTAATGCAAAACAATATGCCAATAATGATAATTTGGCATTTTTCTGTAAAATTATGGAAGATTGCGAACCGGGAAGTTATATCACAAAAGGCAATGGAGAAATCTTTTATCCTGATTCTCCACGAAATTTTTTTTTAAATGTTGCCGAAACTTACTTCGACTGGTCATTGAATGAATCTGTTCAGAATTCTGGCGCATTATTCAGAATGCTTCCATGTGATTCTGATACTATTGAATTTAATTATAATGGTGATGCAGAAAATGGAAAAAACATTCTATTGAATGCAGTTAATTTTATTAAAAATAACAAAATAATTTTAGAAGTAACTGGATTGGATTATAATAATAATGAAGTTATTCTTCAAAGAAAAGCGGTAAATAATAATCAAACAATTATTAAATTTTGGGACAATAATCCAGATATAATTAAAAGATTAATACCCAAGGCTGCAATACAAGCTAAAAAAATAGCAGCAATAATGACAGTTTGTGATTGGGCTGCAAATCCTGAAAATAATAAAAAATATGATGCAGATACCATTAGAGAAAAAATAGATGGCTCTAAATATTATGAAAAAGCTTTCTCATATGCAATGTTTTGCCATGTAACTTCAATACAAAAAGCATATGATTCTACTAATGTCGATAATGATGATTTATTAAAATTATATAATTTGGCTAAAAGATATTTAACAGAATTTAATAAACATAAAAATTTACAAAATATTAAAAAATTGTACCCTAGTAATTTAGCAAGAAATTTAAGATTAAAAGGTAAAGGCTATCAAAGTTCTTTTAAAAGAATGAATGAACTTGCCGAACAATTAATTTTAACCGGCGATGCAGTTTGGGTCGAAGAATCTTATAAAGGAATAGAATTTTATGGCAGAATTTTAATAGTAAAATAATCTTATTTTAATAATAGTTTCTTTTTCCAATCGGTGACACTTTTCCGGGTGTTGCCGATTTTTTTTATTAATCAAATCTTAGTAATGATTTTAATTAGGATAATTTGGTCTTATTAAAAAATGGCATATTTGAAAAATGAAAAATGCCGGTTTTTAGATAATAAGATAATTTAGTCTTATTAAAAACCAAGTGTACGAAAGTGTACGATTTGTAAAATCTCAATGCTGTGGCTGCTTGAAATCGTACACTCGCGTACACTCAGGCTACCCTTATTATTTAACTAAAACTGCGGTTTTCGACTCTCATCGTACACTCGCGTACACTCAGGATTTTAGAATATTTATAATATAAAATATAATATAAGTATATATAAATACTATACTTATATATTACCTATATTCCTAGTAGTAGTTAAAAATCGGGGCGTAAGTGTACGAATGTACGATTTTCTTCATGGTTTTATTTATTTCGCTAAAAATGCGGTTTTTACAGAAATACATGTATTTATAGAAAAATCGTACACTCATACACTTTTAGCCTTAAAAAAATAATGTTTAATTTTCTATAAAACAATGTTTAATTTTCTATAAAACAATTAATTGTTTAAAAGAGAAAAGTTTTGGTTAATAAAAAACTGGCAGGTGACGCCGAAAAATTATTAATTGTTTTTATAAAAACAATGTTTATAATCGAGAAGTTTTGGGCCAAAAAAAACCCGCCGGAACTTTTAACTAAACCGGCGGGCGACTGAACATGAACTTCGTTTAATTATAATAATTTTTTTTATAAGTGCCAATGTTTATTATCGAAAATTTTTTGTAATTTTTCCATAATGTTAGTATCGTTAATATTATTAATTAAATCAAATTCTGGATCATCCCACCAAAGATCGGGATGGTCACCATCAAAGGTGGTTTTTTCTTCTTCTGAAGGTTCATTTTCTTTTTCATTATTATTAATCATAATTTTTCCCATTTTAATCATATATTTTAAAAATAGACCTATTTCGACTGGTCCTATTTATAAAATAATTAAAAACATATAAATAATTGCCACGGCTGGGCACCACCATACCGTGGCAGGAAGGACAGAAAATTATTCTATTAGATATCTTTCTCATTCATCAGTATCATTTATTTGTAATGTATCGAAAACACAATCAATGTCCAGACTCATTTCATCAAAAATTTGGTCCAAATTGAAGTCATCATCATCCAGATCAATTTTATCCAACTGAGCTTCATTTGACAGTTTCAGGAAATTTTTCCAAAAGCGCTTTTTTCTGACGGACCGGGACTGATTTCGACATTAATCGTACCAGAAACTTCTATGTCGCTTCTAAACTTTTTCATTTTTATTCTCCTTTGTAAGTAAATGAAAATTTTATTTTAAATTAAATCTTTCTCTTCGTTGCAATCTTCTCTATCCAGAATATTATTATAAGATGAAAGAGCATAATGTAAAGATGATTCAATATTTTTCCAAACTAAATCTACTTCATTATCATCTTCAAAAAGGTGTTCATAATCAGTTAATTTTGTCCAATAAACAACATTATAAAACTGCACGTCACCTTCGTCTCTATCTTCATTATGATTAAAATGAGATTTTAATGTATAATTATAAGCATCAAATTCAATTTTATATGGAGCATTTAAAAAATCATCATTTAATTTTAAATCATTATAAATGATTTCTAAAACTTCGGATGTTAATTCTTTAGCGGCGGTTTGAATTAAATGTTCATGCCAATCAGAAATCCATTTAATTATTCCATCTTCAGTTTTTGGATAATTTTTCAAAGTTTCATTCATATCCGACCAATCTTTGGATGCAAATTTGCGTTGCATTACATCCATACAAGGATAACAATTAAACTCCAGTTTACATATCTTATCAAATTTTGTTTCTCTCATTGTTTTCCTTTCAATTTCTCTCATTGTTTTCCTTTCATTATAGAGCAATTAAAAATTTTGTAAAGTTATGGCTCTTTCAATTTCATCTTGTTCATTTTGTTCTGCTAATTTTATATCTTCAGCGGTATAATCAACGGTTATTGGTTCCATGGTATTCATTGTAATGCCAAAATTCATTAACAACTTCAAGTTGTAGTCGATATGATGATCCATTTTTTTAGGAACACCCCCTAACGGGGAATAATATTTTAACAATAGAAACAATCTTTAGTAGAACGTCCCAAGACATTGAATTCACCATGATTCTGTACCCACCAGCATCGGTCATAGAAAACGGTAAGAATGTCTTCAGCATCGATTTTTTCTAGATTGCCATTGGCTCCTATTACACAAAACTGGTCTACATCCGGTCGCTCTTTAATCCATTTTTCCAGCCGCTCGAAAACTTTTTCTCCGAAGGTCTTTTTCATTTTCTATCCTTTTGTAAAGTCACACACGAGCCGATGACACTCACTGTAATGCCAAAATTAAAAATTTATTATAAATGAGCCTATAACCGATTTCTCCGCTATAAGCCCGATTTTGTGGGATTTTAATACGTTTTAAGTATAATTTATTCAAAATCTTTCCTTAGTTTTATGTTAATCAGATCCCGGCCGAAAAGCCACAGTTTTTGCTGGACCAAAACCTCGCCATCTGGCATGTGTGAGGATGCCCCATAAAAAACCGAACCGTCGGCAAAGAGCGTTACCATTTCGTTAGGTTGGTGGCCGCTTTTTGCTATTTTTTCTACCATTTTTTCGTACTGTTTTTCTGTCATACGTTCTGTCTTTCGCGGGCTAAGCCCGACATCGGCCCACATCGAGCCGTAACCCGGTTTTCCGGGATTTTATGTCCAAAACGCCACTTTTCAGTGGCGTGAGGATGCTAGGGCACAGACTCATCACTGCCCGGCAGCTTCTAATTCAGCCTGCCACTCTCTAGAACAGAGCTCCCTATAGTAGCCGTCTACCCAATTTTTTATTTCTTGCTCAAAAAAATATTCTTTATTTGGCAAAAAATCATTCATATCGGACCAATCGATTGACCCGAACGATTGGTTCAAAAATTCCATTTCAGGCCATTTTTCCATCGCTTTTTCGGCAATTTCAGTAAATTTCGCCGATCCCACTTGAATCGGGCCATGCATCCCAAACATTTCCAAAACGTCGATTTCTTTTTCCATAAGTTCATCTTTCCGGTGAATTTCACCTGATACGTCAAAACGACGCATTAACCTGTTTTTCAGGATTTATTTATTCATTATTCCGTTAAGAACAATGAATAATATTTTTTTATTTTACAAAAACTCCGGCGTCTTCATCATACGTCCCCAAGTTACTGTAATGCTAAAAAACTTTTTCATCTGTCTTCCTTTCGATCACTTTCATCACTGTTTTATATTATAGCATGTTTTTTTGTTTTGTCAAGAAAATTGGTCATCTGCTTATATAAGTGTGTCAAAATAATTTTTTCAAGAAAATTTAAATAAATTTACTATTAATTGTTAATAACTTTTATAAGTATTGGCATATACAGCACTTACAACAATAAAAATTTTTTCACTTCTATAAAAATTTTTTTACCTAAAATAATTTTTTTTTTACATAAAAATTTTTTATTTATACCTGACCAGCCAGTCAGTATAAGGGTTTGCCCTTAGTTTTCTCATTTTGCGACACTCTAAAATATACCCATAAAAACGAGTTTGACAGCCTAAAACAAGCCTTTTTTTAATATTTTTATAATTTATTTAGACTAATAAAATTATATAATTTGTCGCAAAATGAGAAAATATATATAAACATTTTTTATATATTTTATCATTTGAGAGGTATATTTAATATTACAATATATATAAACTACTTTTTTATATATATTATCATTTGACAGCCTAAAACAAGCCTTTTTTATATATTTTATAATATTTAATATTACAATATATGTAGCATAACAAAGTTAACAACTTTTTTATATTTTATAATTTGAGAGCCTAAAACAAGCCTTTTTTTATATTTTAGTATATTTAATATTACAATATATGTAGCATAACAAAGTTAACAACTTTTTTATATTTTATAATATTTATCTGTCGCAAAACGAGAAATGGGGTATGTGTCGCAAAACGGGTATGTGATAGAACTGTGACACGAGTGGCTATAATGTGATATGGAACTTAACATAACACACATTATCGGACGTTGGGCTTTGCCGGGTTTTCGGCATTCAACCGATGGTTTTTCTTTCACTTGTAAGTCGTCTTCGGAACCGAGGGTTGATGCTTTGAATAATTTTGAATAATTATAAATTGTTTTGAATAATTTTATATTTTATGCAGCGCATTATGGATAATTATAAAAAAATATAAAAACCCCCCAAGGGGGTGCCATAGGCGGTGACGTAGGAAATAAAGCATATTTTTTATATTCACCAATAAAAAACCAAAATGCTGCATATATAGAAGTATGAAAAATAACAAAAATAAATTAAAATTTAAGACACTTGGAAACAAAATTTGCGTAAAAAGAGATGCTACTTTGGAGAAAATTGGGATCATTTTATTATCAGAAAAAGCTAAAGAACAACCCAAAACTGGAGTCATAATCTCAATTGGCGATGATGTAAAGCTGCTTGAGGTCGGTAATAAAGTAATATTCACAACTTACTCTGGACATGAGGTTAAAATTGACGGTCAAGAACTAATAGTAATGGAAGAAGATGACGTGTTGGGAATATTAGAAAATTAAACGAAATTAAACGAAATTAAACGAAATTAAACGGTAACATATATATGAAAAATAAAAAAACAAATGATGATGAAGAAGATACTCATTATGAAACTCGTGGTGGGGATAGGTGGGAATTATATCAAGCAAGACGTAAGGAAGCGGGCAAATTAAAATTAGAAGACCCACAACACGAATTAATACTTCAGATGGTAGTTAAAGGTTCATCAAAGACGGCGATTTGTCGAGAATTAAAAATTGATGAAGTTGATTATGACGGCATTACGAATACTCTTGAATTTATAAAACGTTTAGAATGGCGGATGCATCTTGATGAAAACAAATCTAAAAGGATTGAGACACCGCAGGACGCTATTACTTATGCACAGAATAATTTAGTAAAAGTGTTTAAGAGTGCTGAGAGTGACAGAGACAAGATAGCTGCATTGAAAATGATTGCAGATATTGGTATTGCGGAGAAGAAAAATCAATGTGCTAATCAAAACAATACAATTCCGTCTGTAGAAGTGGAAGAAAATTTACCGGAGAGTTTAAAATGAGTGAAGATGAACAATTTTTATAACTGGATTACATAATAAATATCGAAACAGATTATCAGAATTATTAGATAAATCGACAGCTATATCATATGAGATTAAATATACTAAAATGATTTTAGATAAACTAGAAGAAGAATTAAAATTAATTCAATTAACGGATGAAGAGATATTAAATCAAGTCTAGCTGGCAATGAAGTGAATAAATTTTAAGGATAATATGAACCCCCAACTACAAAAAGCATATTTAACAAAGCCCCAAACTAGGATTCAGATTAAAGATTGGGTTTCATATTTTTTAGGTTTTAATTTACATGACCACGTGATATGTAAAGAGCATAATAGTCAATTAGATTATATTGAGAGTGGGTTTTTAAATTTACATAGTTCTTGTGTATTTATAGCATCAAGAAATGCAGGTAAGAGTTATGGTGCAGCAGTATTATGTTTACTTGATTGTCATTTTAAGCCGGGGATAAATGTAGCAGTTGCAGCATTTCAACGTTCCCAATCTGATTATATTTATGAATACGTCTGTGAATTCTTAACTAATTTAGCCAAAAGAATAAATTGTGATGTTATTGACATTGCCAAGATAGATAAAGACAATATATTTTTTAATAATGGTTCCAGGATTAGTTTATTTTCAGGTGCTAAATCACAAGCTAACATTAAGGGATGCCATCCGAATATTTTAATAATAGATGAAGCAGATTTATTTTCATCTGCTCAATTTGATGGAATAGCAAATGCTTTAGAAGCAGGCGGTAAATTTCAAAGGCGACTAGATATATTATCAACTAATTACACAGTAGCAGGTGAAGGGGTGGTTTTAAAACAAATTGAAAGGTACGATGAGTTTAATAAGAATAAAATGGAAGGTGTATTGCCTTGTAAGGTTTTTCGTGTTTGTTTGTTGGATATTTTAGAAAAATGTTCTGCTAATTTATTATGTTTTAATGAGCAGACCAAGAAACCTTGTCCTTTATGGGGATATTGTAAAGGCAAAGCTAAAGAAGGACAAGGTTTTTATAAAATTACATCAGCTATGGAGACGATGAGAGATAGTTCGCGTCAGGTATTTGAGAGTCAGATGTTATTATTAAGACCATCATCTGAGTCTGCGTATTTTGGTGATTTTGATTTAATTAAAAATGTATCTGACCCAGATTTAGAATTAAATCCTAATTTTTATACTTTTATTAGTTTTGATTTTGGTGGTGGAAAATGTCCAAACTTTGCGTTGGTTATGCAGAAGGACAAGAAGACAGGTATTTATTATGTCATTGATGAATTTAGTATTATGGGTAATTTGGATTTATTAATACAAAGGATTAAATTTAAATATCCTAATTCTACAGAATTTGATTGTTTTTGTGACCCCAAGGGTAATGCTGGTGATGGAGTTAAAGGCAATATAACGAATGTTGAAAGTTTGCGGAAACATGGTTATCATCCCCGTTGGCAGAAATTTGGCAGAGATAGTTCTGCTCAAGAAGTGGCAAGACTTATATCACCCGCAGATGGTATACCAAGATTAAAAGTTAATAAGCGGTGTCAAATATTGCAAGATGAAATTTTTTCAGCGGAATGTAAGTTGGATCAAAGACATAAACCTACAGCATTCTTAGCAGATAAAGGAAAGGACGATGCACTCGATAATTTAAGATATATTGTAAGTTGGACGATTAAACCAAATTACAGCCCAAAACAAAGAGGATGTCAGGCCCGATTCTTTTAATTTCAAGTTTTTAAAGGCAAATTTAACAAATAAAAATATATGGCTAAAACTATGAACCCCAACACTCACGCGGTCGCATACTGGTACTTTCGTGACATGTGGATTGATGCACTTAATTTATATGAACCCTTGCCGACAACCTTACCATTATATCTTAAAAAATATGAAAAAGAAGATAAGGAAGAGTTTGCATCAAGAGCCAGATCGTTGGCGCAAGTAAATATTTTATATCTTGTTATTGAAGCAACGATTAGTATGTTGTTTTCAACGAACATCGATATTAAATGTGATAAATTTCAAGAAGAGATATTTGACTTTGTTGATAATTGCAATCAGCATGGCGATACTTTAATTGAATTTGCCCGCGAACAAATAGCTCCATCCTCATTTGTTTATGGTTCCAGTGATATTGTGATTGATATGCCAGAAAAAGGACAAGATGTTTTAACTATAGATAGACAGAAAGCATTTGGTATTAAGCCTTATTGTTATATTATACCGCCACTAAATAGACCAAATTGGAGAATAAATAATTTTGGTGATTACACTGAATATTTTTCACAAGACATATTAAACACACAGATTCAAGGTAATTTACAATTAAATTCATCACCTGAATCTAAGAAGGAATATACTCATTGGACTTTAGATAAAGTTTCCAAATATGATTCTAATGGTCAATTTGTAGATGATAAAAAAAATCCATATGGATTTATACCTATTATTACTTGTATGCCTGTTGCTAAGTCGATGCGATACCCCAATGAAAGAATTGGGCGCAGTTTAGTTCAAGATATTATTCCATTGCAAAAATTAATATTAAATGTAATGAGTTTAATTTATGACTTCCATGAAAATGTAAATTTTCCTGAACGCATTTGGAAGCAAGACACAGAAAATGGAGAAGAACCGCCAACAGAAGGTGAATTGAGTGAAGGTGGAAACAAGCGTGGTAAAATCATGCGTGGCAAGGATAGTGATTATTTCCTTGTTGAACCTGATGTTAAAGGTGTGGAAAGCATGGTTTGTTATTTAAATCAATTAATTGAAAGATGTTATCAAACATTATCAATGCCATCAGATGCTAATATAAATAAAACACATCAAACAGGTGATACAATTCGTTCTAATCAAGCGGTATTATTTAATAGATTATCGGTATATTGTAAAAATTTTTGTAAGACTATAAAAGAAATTATTGAAATGATGTTACGAGTTATTGGTAAGAGTGAAGAAGAAATTGTAGATGCCAAAATTTGTATAGATTGGTCAACTAACTTTAGTTATGAATCATTCGTCAATGCTTTGGAGCAGTTATCTGTGTTGAAACAGACAATGGCAGATATGTGTCCATTGGCTGTTGCAGAATTTGCCAAGAAGACTTTAGCTCCGCAATTTTATGGTTCTGACAGTCATATAATGAATGATATCGAACAGAAATTGGATGACTGGGTTCAGGACACTAATTTATTATTAGCATCACAAGAAATTCCTGATGGTGATGAAGATAATATTGGAAGCGATGATCCAGAAGGCCCGATTGATTTTAATCAATACACAATAGATAGAAGTCAAAATGTTCCATTAGTTGCAGGAGCATCTACAGATGCAAATACAATATATATTGATAAAAGCATTCCAGAAAATGTAGCTGGAGTTGATACTGGCAAATCACTTATTACCCATGAAATAACTGAACAGCGCTATATGAATCAAGGTTTAAGTTATAATGATGCCCATATTAAAGCAACTGCCGCTGAAAAGAAATATGTAGAATCTCAAGGTGCAAGTTGGGTTGATTATCAATCTGCTTTTAATAATTATGATAAAATTTGTGAACAAGAAATGGTTCAATTGCCACCAGATATAGATTTAAGACCATATGATGCTACGAACGTGGATAAAAATGGAGAACCTATTCCAGATAAAAGAAATCCGAATACTCCACAAACAAATCCAATGAATTTAAGACAATTACAGACGCAACGTCAAGCTGCTAATCAGTTATCTGATGAAGTAGAAGGTGGCTAATATAAGTAATATTTTATTTAAATATCAAATAAAATATTAATGAGTTCTTTATCTCATAAAAAATAATGTTTAGCCATCTTTACCGGCTATAAAAATATAAGGAATGTGTATGGATTTAGTAAATAAAAGCTCCGCCAACGCTGATCCCGTAGTGGAAAAAGAGGGTGCAGGAACCGAAGAAGCCAAGATTTTTACTCAAGCTCAAGTTGAAGAACTTGTTAAAGACAGATTATCCAAGCAGGAACGAAAGTTTTTGCGTAAACAAGATGAAATTGAGAAAGAATTAGAAGCTTTAAAGACTCCAGTAAAAGAAAAAGAAGTCAAACAATTAACCCCATTAGAGGTTGAATATAAAACCAAACTCGCTGAGTTTGAGAATAAAACAAAAACCTTGAATGAAAAATTAAATAAACAAAAACAGATGAGTTTAAAATCTGTGATTGTTCAAAAATTAGTGGAAAATAATTGTATTGATCCTGAAATGGTATTCAATGATTTACGTTCGAGAGAATTGATAAATCTTGATGAAGATGATGAAATAACTGTACCGTCAATGTTTAAAGATGTTGATGAATGCATAAAAGATTATCTTACCAAAAAGGAATATTTAGTTAAAGCTCAACGTCAAGGCGGAATAGGTAGTAAGCCTATTAATGGTCTTAACATTGAACAATTAACTGAAAAACAAAGGCTTTTACAGGAATATCAAGCGGCTCAGAATAAGAAAAGTTGGTTGGATCGTAATCGATCAAAATAATAAGGAATTTATATGTCTAATCCCGTAACTGCTGCTAATCAGCAAGCCCTGTTGGCTGCTGAAATTCTCGTTGAACAAATTGGTATTGAATTGGCCCAGATGGTCAATACACCGGAAACTGTGTGGGTAAAACAGTTAGAAGGTTCTAAAACTACAACTGCTCACTATCGTTGGGAAAATTCTTTCTCAACTGCTATTCCGCCTACTGCCGTTGAAGGTAGTACTCTTCCTTCTGGTAATGCTACTTTCTCGGAACAAACCATTGCTACTGCATTCCAAGGGCAAAGCATCCAGATTGGCGTGAACTTAGATGCATTAGACCCGGAAGCAATGGCTTCTATCTCGAAACGAACCAACACTGTGTTGGAACGTGAAATCGATAGTGGTGTCTGTGGTTTATATACTGCTTTCACTCAAAACTCAGTTGGTAATTCTACTGCTGCTTTGACCATTTCCACTATCGAACAAGCTAATGCATTGTTAGATGCTGTACACGCCGATCAGATTGGGCAATATAAAGGTCGTTTGCATCCTCAGCAATTTGCTGATCTGTATAATGATTTTAAGAATAGCCAATTTGGTATTTCCAAGATCACTTCAGATGCTGAAGGTCGTACACAAATTAATATTGGCGAAACTATTTTACTTAAAAATACTTTCGTTCCAATTGTAAATAGCGGTGCTACTTATAACGGTGGTATCTATGTCAGAGAAGCTATCGGACTTGTGGTTGGTATGGCTCCTAGAGTTGTAATCAACTATGTCGGCGGAACTGGCTTATGGTACTGTGATGGTCTGTTGAGCATAGGTGTTGGCGGATTGCGCACGAACTTAGGTGTTCCTGTTCTTTCTGGCATAAATGCTTAATATTGAATTTTAATCATCTCTACTACTATGAAAATGGTAGTAGAGATTTGTTTTAACCTGACTCGGCGCAGTATAAAAGCCGTGGGAAAGTAAATATGTTCATTAAAAATCCTGGTCAAAGAGAAATTACCACTGCTACAGTTAGAGATTCTAAAGCTACATTTCGCATAGAAAAAAGAGTTAGAATGTTTAAGGAAGATAAAAATAATATACGCGAAGCGATGGTAAATATTGGTTTAGGTTGGGTCCCAGAAACAATTGAACAATGGCAACAATTGGGTTGGGAATTGCCAGAAGAATTTGAAGAACGCAAAAAAATTGAAAATGAAGAAAAGGCCAAGGCAAAAGCTATTCAAGACGCTATTGATGCAAAATTAAAAGCCCAAAAGGAAGCTAAAGAAAGAGCTGAATTTGAAGAAAAATCTAGAATTGAAGCTGAAGCAAAAGCAAGAGCCGAAGCTAAAATTAAAGCTGAATCTGAAGCAATAAGAATTGCTGCGGAAGCCAAGGTTGAAGCTGAATCTAAAAAGAAAGTAAAATAATGACGGATAAAAAAGACCTTAGACCTTGGAGTGAAACCAAAGAAATAGGTTTGGCCAGATTAAAGAAATCTTGGGAGAAAAATAATAGAAAATCTATTCCTAAAAAGGATATGGAAAAATTAGAGAATTGGTATAAAGATAAAATTTTACCGGCGGTATATGAAGGAAAAAAATGAATGTAATTATATATCAATCTGCCGTTTCTATTATTAATGTTCCAGTAATTCCGTTTAATACTGCTCCTAATGCTCCAATTCAACAAATATCTAATTTAAATTTAGAGGGAATAAAAACCATATCTGATAATTTTACCTGCGACAGCAATGGTAAATTATATGGTACATTTCAAAATATTTCAGGTAATTATACTTTAAATATTTATAATGATGTTACTTTAATTAATTTAATTGCTTCAGCCACATCCAATACATTTGGAATTGTAAATGTAATTCAACAAAACAATTCAGGTATAACTGGAAATGTTAATTTTATTCAATACGTTCAAGATGATGATTTAATTTATTTTCAAGTTTTATTAACGAATGATAATGATATTCCACTTGGGGAATTGCAGGTATTAACTGATTATGATCCTGTTTATGGTTTTGAAAAATTTCATGAAATTGCTTTTTATGAAATACGCAGAATTGTAACCGGAAGATATCGTAGTATTTTATATAATAGAAATTGGATAGATAGCAAACAAATAAATGGTGGCATGGGCGGGGCGGATTTAAGTACAGTTTTAAATTGGTTTGCATTCAAGGAAGCTGCCGAACAATATGTTTTATATAAAATATGTCAAAGACAATATGTGGAAACGGATTCAATTTGGGATAAACGTTCCAAAGAAGCCATGATGAAATTTAAAGCATATATGGAAACAGTTGAATGTGAATTTGATATGACACATCAAAGAATAGAAAGTAAATCTAGAGCAGGTTGTACTTTTAAAATTGGCAGGAGCTAAAATGCCGATAACTGTAGAAATGCCAAATGATATAAATTCTTGGTTTAATCCTATTATTGAAAAAGCAATTCCTGCCGATCAAAGCACAGTAAATACTGTTTATCAAATAATTACCGATAAAGCTTTATTTGATAATAAAGATGTTAATGATTCTACAATGTTATATAAAAAAGATACTTCTAGATATCCCGACCAACTGATAGAAACGGGCAAAATGTCTCAAAGAGATTTATGGGAATTGGGTGAAAAAACAGAAAATGGAGTAGAAGTAATATATAGAACAAGCGAAATTATTGATAAATGGGGTAGAGCCTACATGGATTATTTAACTACCAAAGACCCAGAAGATGGCGGCAGACCTTGGATTTTAGAGAATAAAATTAATAATTCGGCTATAGAAGAAATACAAAATTGGATAATTGAAAATGTTAATGGTGAAGAATATGCCGATTGAGGAAATATATGATTAAAAAAACAAAATCAGGATATGAAGTAACCTCAGAAAGTGGTAAACGATTAAGTAAAACAAATTTAACTCACAAAGAGGCAGTTAAACGTTTAAGACAGATTGAATATTTTAAACACAAGAAATAAATATGTTGATAAGTTCTATTAATAGAAATTCTTTAATATTATCTAATATACAACAAACACTTCAACAAATAAAAGTGTCTGGTGTGCCAAATCAACGTTTATCTTTAGGTGAATCTCCTGAAAGTTTTGGATTATTTAATATGACCTTGGAAGAGTTATATAATTTAACTTTGCCAGATTTATCTAACTTACAAATTGGCAATGGTACATCTTGTACGGTTGATTTTTATACAGATCAAGCAAAAACTAATCTTTTATTTAGTGAAAATTCCACGGGAAATTCCAGCAGTTTTAGCACCATAAATAATAAATTATTTTATACTCCACCAGATTATTTAATTAATAATGCTGCCAGTTTAAGTACAACCTTGAATCAACAATTATATTACGTAACCGCTACTTTTACTAATGGCAATATAATAGATACTATTTATAAAAATGTTAATAATTTATTATTTCAACAAGTTATTGTTGCGTCTAAAGCAGAACCGGAATATGCAGGAAATGCTAATGTGGCAGTTTTAACAGTTAATCCAGAAGTTCAAACTGGTAAAAAGAATAGTGATTTTCGTATATGGAACTTACCATCATATGATTTAACAGTATATATAAATATATTAGATTGGGCTACATTGAGTGAATTTGACAGGTTACAATCGTATCAAAATAATTCTAATATTATTACTAATGCATTAAAATTTGATTTATATAGAGGTGGTAACAGTTCTATATATGATAATAATATAGTTGGAACACAAATATCGACAATGAAACCTTTGCCAAGTAAAAATAGAATGAAGGGTATTTTAACTATTAAATGCGCATATTTAAGTACACCGGGTACAAATTAATAAGTCATTATACTTAAATTTGACAAATAAAAATATATCCATTAGTGGATTTTGAAAAGGATAATTAATTATGAGTAATACACTTTCGCAGTTTGTTGATGTAAAAAATGTTGCTTATGGACCTTCTGGTAATCAAACTTCCATTGGTTCTGTTTCTAATATGTCCATACCCAAAGTTAATAAACGCGCTGAGGGATTAAATAATAATATAGTATCTGGTCCTGTATCTGCTCATATTACTATGAGAAATTACACATGGAGTTTTGATACTTCAGACTTTAGCGTTTATAATTTCCTTAATACTCCTGCCAATCAAATGGCATTAAGCGTTCTTAGTTTTATTGAAGTTCCTTTTGAAACACAAGAAAATACTCCTTTGGGTGACCAATTAGTTACTTTAGTTCAATGTGTAATCGATAGTGTGAGTCCAAATATGCCGATGAAGGCAGAACATACTTACAAAGTGACAGGCCATACATTGGCAACCAGTGGCGATGTGGATGCGTTAACATATAGTTCTACTTCCTCGTAATAGAAAGGGGTGGTCATAATCTGGCGACGAAGAAATCAGTCTTCAAAATTTGTGCAAATCAAATTCGTCGCTTTCAAAAATTTAGGTTAATTATATAACCAGTTGGGCAACTCCGTTGCATACACAAAGCTAATTCTAGCATATAATTCAAATTCAAAATAAATTATAATAAATAGATAAAATATAAGGATAAAATATGGTCCCAGAAAAAGTGTATGCCCCTAAATCAAAAAATTGGTCAGAAGTAGATAGCCGTTGGTTAATGCTACATAACGGTAAATTATATTTATTGCCAGTTATAAATAAAAGTATTAAATATATACCGGAATGGCAAGAAGATGGTAGTGTTCAATTAATACGAAAAGATGCTGATGAACTTGGCGTATTAATGGATAAATTTATGTATTGTGTAGTTCAATCTAATCTAGGTGAAGTTATATTTAATTTAGCGGCCTACAGTGATTTTATGAATTTAATGAAAGCCCTGATTAATAGAAATTATGATTTTAATAAAGAAGAAATGATTAAATTATTAACTTTAACGACTGACCAATTACATCATTTAGTTAATACAATAGTAAGACATATTCGGAGTAATTAATGGAAAATATAGTTGTTAAATTAGAATTAGATACTACTGAAGCTCAAGAACAAGCAAAAGCATTTGCTAATTCACTATTAAATAGTTTAAAAAGTGCAGAAAGCGCATTGAGTGCTTTTTTAGCAAAACAACAAGAACTTAAATCTGCTTTGACAGAAGAAACAGCATTAATTGAAAAGATGGCAGCATTAAAATCTAATACAGGAACTGTAGAAGATGCTCAAAATATAAAAAATCTAGAAGCAATTAAAAATAGAATTGTACAATTAAGATTAGAATTAGAATTGCTTGAACGCAGATGGCAATTGATGAATAATAGTTCTGCTGCTGCTACTACTCAAGCGCAGAATCAAGCGGCGAATAATAATGATGTTAATAATACTTTAAATCAACAAGTATCAACTATAAATCAATTAAATATTAATCAAAATCTTCTTAATAGTTCTTTAACTACAGGTACAGCAAACGCCAATAATTTTGCATCCAGCCTACATGGATTTTTGGGTGTATTAGGAGTAGCTGGTTCTTTGAGTGCGGCTTTCAGCCAAATTCAGCAAGTAATGGATAAAATGCAACAATCCGTACTTGATATGTACAAAGCTACTGCTAAATTTAGAGATATGAATCAAGATATCTTTGAATCCATGAAACCGGTGTATAATGCAATGGGCATTAGTGGTTCTAATCCTCAAACACAATTATACCTTAACAATGCTGTAATGAATTTAGTAAAAAATGAAAAATTAGATCAACATGCTATTGCTGATGCCGCCACTCAATTAATAACTCAAATACCGGGTTTTGATATAACTAAAGGGTCGGGAGCGGAAATATTAAAAGAAACTTCAAGATTTACCCAACGTGGCATAAATCCCAGTGCTGCTTCAGCATATGTAGCAAATATTTTAAGAGATAAATCAAAAACACAAGGTAAAAGCGATCAACAAATTGGGACTTTAATTAATCAAGAATTATCTAATGTTATGGCTATATCTGGTGGCAGCACTGAAGCGGCCAATCAATATTTAGAAAATTTTGAAGATACTAAAGCAAAATATGAAGCTGCTGGTTTTTCGGATGAAGCATCTGCTCAAGTATGGCAATCTATATCAAAAGCCGGTGTGCCATTATCTAAAAGAAGAGAAGTAGAAAGTCAATTTTTTACTGGCTACACTCGTTTTATGGGTAAAGATATTGAGACGGATTTTGATGAATATGTAAAAACTCAATTAGGAGATACAGATTTCCCCGGCAAAGAAGCACAATTAAGAGTTATTAATAATAAAAAAATTCCATTAGAAGTTAGAATGCAAAGATTAATAGATGCCAGACCTGCCGGTAAAGGCACTCCATCTATGGACAATATGATGATGTCAGCTATTAAAACTCAAAGTCCAATATTGCCATCGCAATTAGCTTATTTTGAAAAAGGATTAACTTCTGTTCAAAGATCTGAAATTAATAGAAACTTAATGGGCAGTGGCAGTAAAAGTACATATGCGTCTAATATAGCGGGAGATTGGCAAGATCAAGTATTAGCAACATCACCAATTTTAATGCCTAGCCCTACAAGTGCTGTAGAAGAAGCCAATGCTAATGCACAATTTGCTACATATCAAGGGGCTGCTC
>Ga0316232_1002764_pt1 | contig 17305 bp, 10 predicted proteins | sample TBHtaG_FD_206006 | JGI IMG/M metagenome (GOLD analysis project Ga0316232, IMG submission 206006) | Freshwater microbial communities from Trout Bog Lake, Wisconsin, USA - TBH18025_13 | ecosystem: Environmental > Aquatic > Freshwater > Lake > Hypolimnion/Profundal zone | place: USA: Wisconsin... | reverse complement strand
TCCGCCTGCCGGATCGCCACGGCAGTCTGGTCCAGGCCGGTATCCGCGATCACAATCTGCGACTTGGCGAGCCCGATTTCGGCATCGGACAGCGCCGCTTTTTTTTGCGCCACTTCGAGCGTGGCGCTGGTCGCCTGCGCGGCTGCGATCGCTGTGTCGAGTTGCTGCTGCGAAATCGCGCGACTCTCAATCGCCCGGTACCGTTCCCAATCGGTTTGCGCGCGCCGGGCTTCCGCCGCCGCCGCCGCGACCGCCGCGTGATCCTGTGCCGCTTGCGCTTCCGCGACCGTCACAAAGCTCTGGGCCTGCGCGTGCCGGCTGCGGGCCGCGGCCAGATTGGCGCGCGCCACTTCGAGGCGCAGCGTGTAATCGCGCGGATCAATCTGGACCAGCAATTCGCCCTGCGTCACGCACTGGTTGTCGGTGATCGGCAGGTGGATGACGTGCCCGGCCACTCGCGGGCTGATTTGAATCGCGCGGCCGTCGATGAAGGCGTCGTCGGTCGTCTCATAGGGCCGGAACGCGACAAAGTAATAGCGCGCCGCGAGCGCGGCCAGCGTGGCCACGATGACCAACACACCGAATCGGATTTTGGTGGTGTGCCGGCCAGTCTTCGGAGTCGGGTCAATTGTGGTTGCCATAGTCAGTCCGCTGCGGTTGTCGCTGGATTTTGCCGGACGGCCTGCCGGATCCCGGCCAGGGAAAACCGGGTAATGTGTTGCGCCAAGCGTTCGATGTCCTTTGGCTCGAAGCCTTGGTCGGGATGAATGTGTTGAATGGTCGGCCGCGCGAAATGAAAATACAGACACTGGCCCAGGATGCTCAACTGACATTGCCGGACCACTGTGACCGGGGGCCGCCGTCCCAGTAACTCGCGCACAATCGCCTCCAATTGCTTGAGAGCCGGCCCGTAGACCTTGTCCAGCAACGCCGTCAGCGCCTTCGTCGGCTCCGTCATCTCGTGCGCGATCAGCTTGCCGTGCCAGGCCGGCTGCCCTTTGTCGGCAATCCGGAACAACAGTGACCGGACAAACGCGTGCAGCCGCTCCGCGCCGGTTGCGTGCGGTCCCAGCCCGAGCGTGGGCGGGTATTTCTGCAACGCCGCCTCCGAGCACGATTTCAACACGGCGAAGTAGAGCCCTTCCTTGTCGCCGAAGTGGTAATTGACCGCCGCGACGTTGGCGCCCGCGCGCTGGCAGATTTCGCGGACGGTTGCCGCCCGGAAGCCGTGCGCGGCAAACACGGCGCCGGCTGCCTCGAGTAAGCGGTGTTCGGTTTCGTGGGTCGGTCGCATTTTCAAACATACGTTTAGAACGATTGTTTGAATTTGTCAAGCAGTCCGCCGCTCTGCCACGCAGTGGGGACGAATGTCCATCCGGCGGTTGCCGGCGCACCAGCCGACCTGGTTACCCGGCGTCGGCGAGGAGGAATTTGAGGTCGGCGAGCGTGAGGCTTTGGGCGAACCGTTCCTCACCGAGAATATCGGCTGCCAGCGCGCTTTTCGTTTGCTGGAGCCGGCGGATTTTCTCCTCGATGCTGTCCTTGATCAGCAGCCGGTAGGCGTTGACAGCGCGGGTCTGGCCGATCCGGTGGGTGCGGTCGATCGCCTGGTTCTCGACAGCCGGGTTCCACCACGGATCAAACAGCACAACATAGCTGGCGGCGGTCAGATTGAGACCAAACCCGCCCGCCTTGAGTGAGATCAGGAACACGGCGGCGCCGGCCGTTTTTTGGAACTCCGCCACAAGCGCACCGCGGTCCTCGGTGGCGCCGGTCAGCACGAAATGTTTCCAGCCGCGCTCTGAGAATTGCGGCCGGAGCAGTTCGATCATCGTCACAAACTGGCTGAAGACGAGCACCTTGTGGCCTTCCTCCATCAGCGGTTCGAGCAGGTCCAGCAGCGCGTCGAGCTTGGCGCTTGTGGCGGTCTGGTTGCCCGGGAGCAGCGCGGGATGGCAACAGATCTGGCGCAACCGCAGCAGCGAGGTCAGGAAGTTGAAGCGCTCGCGGTCGAAGTCTTTGACGGTTTTGATCTTCAGCAATTGGTGCTGGGCGTGTTTGAGTTCGGCGCGGTAGAGGGTGGCCTGGGCCGGCTCCATTTCGCAGAGCAGGTCTTCCTCAATCCGGTCGGGCAGTTCGGGGGCAACCTGCGCTTTGGTCCGGCGTAACAGGAAGGGCCGGACTCGCGCGGCCAGCCGGGGCCGGGCGAGCGGGTCATTGGCGTGGTCAAAGTGCTTGGCGAACCGGGCGCGGGGGCCCAGCACGCCGGGCATGGCGAAACTCATCAGGCTCCAGAGATCGAGCAGCCGGTTCTCGATTGGTGTGCCGGTCAGGATGAGCCGGTGGTCGGCAGAAAGCGCGCGCGCCGCCTTGGCGGTCTGCGATTCCGGGTTCTTGATGTATTGGCCCTCGTCGAGGATCGTCGCCAGCCAGGCAATGCTGGCCAGCGGTGCCGCCAGCGACCGCAACACCGTGTAATTCACCACCAGCAAATCCGTCGTGGCCACCGCCGCGCGGAGCTTGGCGACGTCGGTCCCGCGCCACAACGTCACGCGCAGTCCCGGCGCAAAGCGTTCGGCTTCCGCGCGCCAGTTGTCCATCACCGATTTCGGGCAGACCACCAGCGACGGACGACCGGTAAGTCCCGGGTCCGGAGTCTTGAGTCCGGAGGCTTGTTTGTTGTTTTTCCCGCCTAGACTCGGGACCCGGGTCTCGGGACTCACGACTGGCGCGGGCTGCGCCTGCAGCCACACGAGCCAAGTCAGGGTTTGCAATGTCTTGCCGAGCCCCATGTCGTCGGCCAGCACGCCGCCGAAACTGTTCGCGCTCAGGTACGCGAGGAAATGGAAGCCGTCGACCTGGTACGGCCGCAATTCGGCATGCACCGTGGCCGGCACGGATGGGTTGACGCGCGTCTTGATTTCGCCGGCGCGGCGGCGGATCGCGGCAACCTGCGCTTCGGGCAGGAACCGCGCCGCGGCGGTGTCGGCCAGTTGGAGCGCATGGAGCCGCTGGGGTTCGCTGGTGAAATCATGCGGGCTGAGGCCGAGGTTGGCCAACTGGGTGTCGTCCTCAGCGTTGAGATCGAACTGCAGCCGCCGCCAGCCGGTGTTGCCGACGCGGACAAAACCGCCCCGCGCGTCGAGCAACGCCTTTAACTCGGCCGCCGACAGTTTCGTGTCGGCCACATCGAGCACGACTTTCAGGTCGAACCAGTCCACGCCGGACGGCGCGCATTCGAGCCGCACTTTTCCGCGCAACGGCGCGGCGCGCAGTGACGCCAGTTCGTGGTCGAGGTGGAGGTCCACGCTGGCCGGCACGGTGGCCAGCCACTCGGCGAACTTGGCGGGGAAATGTTTCGTCACGCGCCAGCGCCAGTGCTGGGTGTAGGCGTCCCATTTCAGATCGCTGGCCTGGACCAGGGCCGGGACCGCCGCCAGCGCAGCGCGGTCGAACAGGCAGAACTGGTCGCCGGCCGCCGGGCCGGCTTGCTTCACGGTCCAGTCGCCGTCAGCATATTCTTCGACGCGTCCGCCGCCGCTGGCCGCGAACCGGACGTCGACCCACTCGGTTGCGCCGTAATCGCGGCCGAGCGTGGCGGTCAATTGCAACGCCAGGGGCACTTGCCGGACCCGTTCGCGCAACTTGGCCGGCACCGGGGCGCCCAGCTGTTGGAGCAGGTTGAATCCGTCCTGCGATTCGAGCACCGGCGCCGGCACGATGATGGCATCCTTGACCGGGGCCGGGCGGCTCCAAGTGTCGGCCTGCGGCGCCGCCAGCTGGCGCGGGCCCGGATAGACGGCGTGATCGGTGACGTAGAGCGTCGGTTCGCCGGCGATCACCCACCCGGCGGCGGGGGGCGGCGTGCCGTCCGCCTGAACGAGCCGCAGTTGGTAATCGCCGTGGGAATTGGCATCGGCGGTGACTTCCCAGCGCAACGGTTCGGGCGGCCACACCAGTGGCGCGCCGTGGGCGTTGACCACCAGCGTGCGGGTGGCCGGCTGCCGCACCAGGGTGCCGACGATGCGTTGGACGGTTTCCTCCGCCGGATCGAGCCGGTGGACCTGCGTGGCCTGCCAGCGTTGGTAGAACGGCAACCAGACCGGCAACGTTTCCGCCGTTACTGCCAGCCGCCCGGCTTCAAACTCCTCAGCCAACGCGCGGAACGCGGTGGTCTTGAGTTTCCGGAACTCGGTTGCAGTGGCGGCGCAGGTCTCCAATTCCGGACCGTGCGCCGTCAGTTTGAGGCGGACCGCGATGGTGCGCGTGGCGGCAGCGCCGGCCGGCGTGCTGGCGAACCGGGTCAGGTGCTGGCGCCAGTTGGCAATTTGTTGTTGGCGCTGCCAGTCGGCAATCTGCTGGCGCACCCGTGCCTCATCGACGACCGACCACAAGAACGCCGGCACCTTGCCCCCGCGATCGCGGATCGACACGGCGAGCTGGGCCCACCATTCCACCGCGTCGGCGCCGCTGCCCGGCAGCAGGCGGATTTGTTCCCAAAGCGAACCGGGCAAGCCGGGAAACAGCCGTTGCAACTCTGAGATGGCCACCCCGCCGTAGCCGGCGAAGCGCTGGTGCAGGTTGCGCAATTGTTTGACCAACGCCGCTTCCGGAATGGTCAGCGGCCGGCCCAATTTCCCACCCACTGCGGCGTCCAGCGTGCGCCGGTGGGCCGGCCCCGCGCCAGCCACTGGCGCGCCGGCGGCCGTGAGCACCGCCAGCAGCGCCGCGACGGTATGTTTGCAGTCGAACATTACCGGGCAGGTGCATTCCGCATCCCACTCGGCGTCGGTGTAGGCCAGGGTGACTTCGTACCGGACGGAGCCTTGCACCGGGATGCGGTACAATTGGCCCGGCACTTCCGCGGTCACGCCCAGGACCGCGCCGGCGGCGAAATACTCCTTCCCCCGGCGGCAATAGGAGGCCGGCACGGACGCGAGGAACCGCTGCGCCGCGGCAATCTGTTCAGGGGTCAATGGGACGCTCACAAGTGGAGCGCACTGTAGGTTTTTCCCGGGGGACCGGCAACAGGAAAAGCCGCCCGCCAATCGCCGCCGCGGTTGACAGGACGGGGAACCGATGTTAAACACATGTTTGAAACGCGTATTTAATATCATGGGCAAGCCGGAACAGAATTTGCAGATGCGGCAGGGATTGCTGGCCGCCGCCGGGGAGGTGTTTGCCGAGCACGGGTTCGCCAAGGCAACGGTGCGGGCAATTTGCGACCGCGCCGGGGCAAACGTCGCGGCGATCAATTACTATTTTCGGGACAAGGAAGGGCTGTATCGTGAGGCGATCAAGCAGTGGTCGGAAATCAGCCGGCAGAAATACCCGGCGGACTTCGGCTTGGGCGCCAATCCCACCGCGGAGCAGCGGTTGGGGGCGTTTATCCGGTCGTTCCTGTTTCAGATTTTTGACAAGAGCCGGCCGGGGTGGCACGGAAAATTGCTGACCCGGGAAATGGTCGAGCCGACGGGGGCGCTGGATGAGTTGGTGGAGTCCGCGTACCGGCCGCTGAATGAACGGCTCCGGCAAATCATCCAGGAACTCGGTGGCGGCCGGCTCAACCAGACTGCGGTGCGGTTGTGCGCGCGCAGCATCCTGGGGCAGTGTCTGTATTACCGGCACGCGGGGCAGGTCATCGCCCGGTTGGATCCGGGCGAGACATTTGCACCGGCCGATGTGGAGCGGCTCGCGGCCCACGTCACCCGGTTTTCGCTGGCGGCAATTCAGGCGTTGGCGAAGCAAGGGACGCGGGCCGCGGTGGTGCGGTAAATTTCAAGTGGTGTGGCGAGAGGATCATAATTAATTGAATTAAGGAGTTCTGAGCATGGCGAACATACAACCGAAAAAAACGCGGTGGGGCCTTTGGCTGACGTGCCTGGTGCTTGTTGGTGGCGGAGTGTGGGGCTGGCGGCAGCACGCCGGCGCCGCCACGAAGGCAGCGCTGGCCGGCAAGACCGCGTTGCCGCCGGTGCCGGTGGTCGCGGGCCACGTGGCGCAAAAGGACGTGCCGATTTATCTCGACGGGCTGGGCACGGTCCAGGCATTCAATGCGGTCACGGTGCACGTTCGCGTGGACGGCGAATTAAAGAAGGTCGCGTTCACCGAAGGCCAGGATGTGAAGGCCGGGGATGTGCTGGCGCAGATCGATCCCGATCCGTTCCGTGCCCAACTCGAACAGGCCGAAGCGAAGAAAGCCCAAGACGAAGCCCAACTGGCCAACGCCCGGCTGGATTTGCAGCGCGATGCCGAACAGATCGCGGCGAAGATCGTCTCCCAGCAGGTGTATGACACGCAAAAGGCGTTGGTCGATCAATTGGCCGCGCAGGTCAAAGCCGACCAAGCGGCGATTGACAGCGCCAAGGTGCAACTCAATTACACGACAGTCGTTTCACCGCTTGATGGCCGGCTCGGCGTGCGGCTCGTGGATCAGGGCAACATTGTGCACGCCACCGACGCAAATGGTTTGGTGGTGGTGACGCAATTGAAGCCGATCTCCGTGGTGTTCACGTTGCCGGAGCAGTCGCTGCCGTCAATTCAGAAAGCACGCGCCGCGGGCGACATTGCCGTGTTGGCGGTGGACCGCGACAACCGGACCATCCTCGGCACCGGCCAACTTGCGGTGATCGACAACCAGATTGATGTCACGACGGGGACGATCCGGTTGAAGGCGACGTTTCCGAACGAGGATTTGCGGCTCTGGCCCGGGCAGTTTGTGAATGCGCGCCTGTTGCTGACAACGCGCAAGGGTGGCCTCGTCGTGCCGGCGGCGGTGGTGCAACGCGGGCCGGATGGTCCGTATGCGTTCGTGATCAAGGCCGACAAGGATGACAAGGTTGTCGCCATTCAGCCGGTCAAGGTGGCGCAGATTGAAAACGGTGAGGCATTGATTGACGAGGGCTTGCACGCCGACGACGAGGTTGTTGTGGACGGTCAATACCGGCTCCAACCCGGCTCGAAAGTAAAGACGGCGCAGGCCGGCAAGCCGGGCGCGGCGAAATAGTCAGGATCCTTGGCTGTGAACATTTCCGAGCCATTCATCCACCGGCCGGTTGCCACATCGCTCTTGATGGCCGGCATCGTGCTGATGGGGTTGTTGGGTTATTTGCTGTTGCCGATCTCGGCGCTGCCGCCGGTCGATTTTCCGACGATTCAAGTCACGGCGCAATATCCGGGCGCCAGTCCGGATGTGATGGCGTCATCGGTGACGACGCCACTGGAACGGCAGTTTGGCCAGATCAGCGGGCTGGCGCAGATGACCTCGCAGAGTTCGTTCGGCAACACGACGATCATCTTGCAATTCATCCTCGACCGCGACATTGACGCCGCGGCGCAGGACGTGCAGGCGGCGATTAATGCCGCGGGTGGCGTGTTGCCGCAGAACATGCCGAATCCGCCGACGTACAACAAAGTCAATCCGGCCGACACGCCAATTCTCACGTTGCAGATCACCTCCGACACGTTGCCACTGGAAAAAGTCAACGACATGGCGGACACGGTCTTGGCGCAGAAGCTGAGTCAGGTCACCGGGGTCGGCCTCGTCACCATCGAAGGTAATCAAAAACCGGCGGTCCGGGTCCGGATCAACCCGGCCGCCATTGCATCACTCGGGCTTGGTCTCGAAGATGTCCGCACGGCGCTGATGCAAAACAACATCAACGCCCCCAAGGGCAGCTTCGATGGTCCGCGCCAGTCGTATGCCATCGGCGCGAACGACCAGATTTTGTCGGCGGAGGAATACAAGCCGATCGTGGTGGCGTACCGGCACGGCTCCCCCGTCCGGCTCGGCGACATCGGGACCGTGATCGACAATGTTGAGAACGTGCGGCTGGCCGGTTGGGTCGGCGACAAGCCATCGGTCATTCTCGACATCCAACGCCAGCCGGGCGCGAACATTATTGAAACCGCCGACCGGGTGAAGGCATTGCTGCCGCGCTTGCGGGCGTCAATTCCGCCGTCGGTCCAGGTCAACGTGCTGACGGACCGGACGCAAACGATCCGGGCGTCGGTGCACGACGTGCAGTTCACAATGATGCTCACGATCGGGCTGGTGGTGCTCGTGATTTTCATTTTCCTGCGCAAATTCTGGGCAACGGTGATTCCGAGCGTGGCATTGCCGCTGGCGATCATTGGGACGTTTGGTGTGATGAAGCTCGTCGGGTTCACGCTCGACAACCTATCGCTGATGGCGCTGACGATCTCGACCGGGTTCGTCGTGGACGATGCGATTGTGATGATCGAGAACATCGTCCGCTTCATTGAACTGGGTGATCCGCCGCTGGAAGCGGCGCTCAAGGGCGCGAAGCAGATCGGGTTCACGGTCATTTCGCTGAGCGTATCGCTGATCGCGGTGTTCATTCCATTGCTGTTTATGACCGGCATCGTGGGCCGGTTGTTCCGCGAGTTCGCCATCACGATGAGCGTGGCAGTGGTGTGGTCGGCGATTGTGTCGCTCACGCTGACACCGATGATGTGCAGCCGGTTGTTGAAAGCGGAAACGGACGAGCCGCATGGCCGGTTCTACACCGCGACGGAGCGGATGTTCAAAGCGATGCTCGATTTCTACGACCGCACATTGCAATGGGTGTTACAGCGGCAATTCGCAACGCTGGTGGTCGCCATCGTGACGTTGGTGGTGACGATCGGACTTTACATTTACATTCCGAAAGGGCTGTTGCCGTTGCAGGATACCGGCTTGATTGTTGGTGTGACGGACGCGCCGCAGGCGATCTCGTTCAAGGCGATGGTCGAACGCCAGCGCGTTGTCGCCGAGATCGTGCAGAAAGATCCGGATGTGGTCAGCGTCGCGTCGTTCGTGGGGGCCGGCACGGTCAACCCCACGGTCAACACCGGCCGCCTGTATCTCAACCTAAAACCGCGCGACCAGCGCCAGGCCACGGTCAGCGAAATCATTGGGCGGTTGCGCGCGGCGACCAAAGATGTGCCGGGGATTTCGTTGCTTATGCAGGCGGTGCAGGACGTGCAGATCGACAGTCGCGTCAGCCGCACGCAGTACCAGTACACGTTGGAGGATGCGGACGAGACGGAACTCGCCCAGTGGTCGGCGCAACTCCTGGCCAAGCTGCGCACCTTGCCCGAATTGACGGACGTGGCAACCGACCAGCAGGCGAACGGCTTGCAATTGCAGGTGGACGTGGACCGCAACACGGCGGCCCGCCTGAATGTGTTGCCGCAGGCCATCGACGATACGTTGTACGATGCGTTTGGGCAGCGTCAGGTGACGATCATGTTCACGCAGCTCAATCAATATCGCGTCATCCTCGAAGCCGAACCTCGGTTCCAGCTCACGCCGGAATCACTGGACAAGATTTACGTCAAATCCACGGCCGGCCCAATGGTCCCGCTGACAACCTTTGCCAAATTGCGGACAGTGACCATGCCGCTGTCAATTGTTCATGAAGGCCAGTTCCCGGCGGTCACGTTGTCGTTCAACCTTGAACCCGGCAAATCGCTCGGCGAAGCCGTGGACGCCATCCAGCGCGCCCAAAAGGACATCGGTTTGCCGGAGACGGTGCTGACAACATTCTCCGGCAGCGCGGCAGAGTTCCGGTCATCATTGAAGAGCGAACCGTTCCTGATTCTCGCGGCGGTGATCGTGATCTACATCGTGCTGGGCGTGCTCTATGAAAGTTATATTCACCCGATCACGATTCTCTCCACGCTGCCGTCGGCTGGTGTTGGGGCCTTGGTGGCGCTGTTGATTTGCCATACTGATTTCTCAATGATCGCGCTGATTGGCGTCATCCTGCTGATTGGCATCGTCAAGAAAAACGCCATCATGATGATCGACTTTGCACTGGATGCCGAACGCGAGGAAGGGTTGCCGCCGGAACAATCCATTTACAAAGCCTGTTTGCTGCGGTTCCGGCCGATCATGATGACGACGTTTGCGGCGTTGCTCGGGGCGTTGCCGCTGGCACTGGAACAAGGGACCGGCTCGGAATTGCGCCGGCCGATGGGCATCGCGATTGTCGGTGGCCTGATCTTGTCGCAGACCCTCACGTTGTATACGACGCCGGTGATCTACCTCTACATGGACCGGCTCGGTAAATGGATCCGGCACCGCCGCACCGCGGCCGGCTTGGTGGCGGAAGCCGCAACAAAACCCGCCCGGCCATGAACGTTTCCGAACCGTTCATTCGGCGCCCGGCGGGCACATCGTTGCTGGCGGTGGGATTATTTCTGCTCGGGGTGGTGGCGTACCGGTTTCTACCCGTCGCGGCGATTCCCCGCGTCGATTTTCCAATGGTGTCGGTGTCGGCCGCGCTGCCGGGCGCAGACCCGGCGACGGTCGCGTCGTCGCTGGCCGCGCCCTTGGAAAAGCGGATCGCGCAGATTTCCGGCGTGTCGGAAATCACCTCCGTCAGCACGCTCGGTGGCACCAGCATCACAATCCAATTTGATCTCGACCGCAATGTGGACGGCGCCGCGCGGGATGTGCAGGCGGCGATTAATGCGGCGGCAAGTGAGCTGCCGGTCAATCTCCCGGGGCCGCCAACGTACCGGAAAGTGAACCCGGCGGATGCGCCGATCATGATTATGGCGATGACTTCGGACACGGAGCCGGCGGCGAAGGTTTTCGAATACGCGGACTCCATCATCGCGCAAAAACTCAGCCAGGTCGAAGGGGTCAGCCAGGTGTTTATTCCGAGCGCGGAAAAATCGGCGGTGCGCGTACAGATCAATCCGGCGGCATTGGCGTCGACCGGGCTGAGCCTCGAAGAGGTGCGCCAGTTTCTCGGCCAGGTGGCGGTGGATCAGCCGAAGGGCAGCCTCGACGGCGAGAAGGTCTTCTACACGTTGACCAGTAACGACCAGATCACCGACGCCCGCGACTTTCGGCCGTTGGTGTTGGCGAACACCAACAACATCCCGATCAAGCTCAGCGCGATGGGGCAGGTCGTGCAGGGCATCGAAAACACGCAGTTGGCGGGCTGGGCGGGGACCCAGACCGTGCCGATGCGGCGGGCGGTGTTGTTGATTGTCTTCAAACAAGCTGGGGCCAACGTGATCGAGACGGTGGACCGGATCAAGGCGCAGTTGCCGCAATTGGCCCGCTGGGTGCCGCCCGCGGTCAAACTGCTGGTGCTGAGCGACCGCACGACGACCATCCGGGCGTCGGTGAACGATGTGGAGCTGTCGCTGGGGGTGAGCGTCGCGCTGGTGGTCATGGTGATCTTCCTGTTCCTACGGCGGTTCTGGCCAACCTTCATTGCCAGCGTGACCGTCCCGCTGGCGCTGGCCGGGACGTGTGGGTTCATGTACCTGCTCGGGTACAGCATCGATAATCTCTCGCTGATGGCCATCACGATTTCCGTCGGGTTCGTCGTCGACGATGCGATTGTCGTCATCGAGAATGTGTACCGGTATATCGAACAGGGCGAACACGCCTTGCCGGCGGCGTTGAAAGGCGCGAAGCAGATCGGGTTCACGGTCATCTCGATCAGCATCTCACTGGTGGCGGTGTTCATTCCCTTGTTGTTCATGGGCGGTCTGATCGGCCGGTTGCTCCACGAATTTGCCGTGACCCTAAGCCTCGCGATCCTGGTGTCCGGCGCCATCTCGTTGACCTTGACACCAATGATGTGTTCCCGGTTTCTGAAGCCGGAAGCGGATTACGGGCCGCCCGGCCCGTTCAACCGCAGCTGCGAACGCGTGTTCAACTGGGGGCTCACCGGCTATGAGCACGGCTTGAAATGGGTGCTGCGTCATCAAGGGTTCATGCTCTTGGTTGCGCTCGGGACGTTCATTGGCACCATCGCCTTGTATGTGGCTGTGCCCAAAGGATTCTTTCCGCAGCAGGATACCGGCGTCATCTTCGGCAACACCGACGCGGCGCAAGACGTGTCGTTCGCCACGATGGCGAAAATGCAGGATCAGGTGGCGCGAATTGTTCTGGCCGATCCGGCTGTGGATACGATTGGCTCGTTCGTTGGCGGCGGCGGGGGGGCGTCGACCGTTAATAATGGGCGGCTGTTTATCACGCTCAAACCTCTCAATGTGCGGAAGGTGCGCGCCGATGCAGTCATTGCCCGGTTGCGGGGCAAGCTGGCAGCGGTGCCGGGCATCACGTTGTACCTGCAAGCGGTTCAGGACATCCGCGCCGGTGGACGGATCACGAAGGCGCAATACCAGTATGCCTTGCAAGCAACGGATCTGGACGCGCTCAATTACTGGACACCCCGGTTTGTGAACCAACTCCGCAAGAGTACCAAATTGGCGGATGTCAGCAGCGACTTGCAAATGCGCGGTCTGCAGGCTGACGTTGTCATTGATCGCGATGCGGCGGCCCGGCTCGGTGTTCAGCCACAGGTGATTGACAACACGTTGTACGATGCGTTTGGCCAGCGCCAGGTCGCGACGTTGTACGAACGTTACAACCAGCACCACATCGTCCTCGAGGTCGATCCGCAGTACCAGTTGGACCCGGCGTCGTTGAATAAAATTTATGTCAAGTCCACCACCGGCCAGCAAGTCCCGCTGGCCAGTGTCGCCAAGTTTCAGACGAGCAACACGGCGTTGTCGATCAACCACCAAAGCCAGTTTCCCTGTGTCACAATTTCCTTCAACCTGCCGGTGGGCGTCTCGCTCGGCCAGGCCACCGAAATCATTGAGGCCGCCGCGCAGGAATTGCGGCTGCCGGCCTCCATCCACGGCAGTTTTCAGGGCACGGCCCAAGTGTTTCAAGCGTCGTTGGCCACGCTGCCGTTGCTGTTGGTGGCCGCCTTGATCACGGTCTACATCGTGCTCGGCATGCTCTACGAGAGTTTGATTCATCCGCTCACGATTCTGTCAACGCTGCCGTCGGCCGGGGTCGGCGCGCTGATCGCACTCATGGTGTTTGGCGTCGATCTCTCGTTGGTCTCGTTCATCGCGATCATCCTGCTGATGGGCATCGTGAAGAAGAATGCGATCATGATGATCGACTTCGCGCTGGCGGCCGAACGCGAAGACGGGCTTTCGCCTGAAGACGCGATCTACAAAGCCTGCGTCATCCGGTTTCGCCCGATCATGATGACGACCATGGCCGCATTGCTCGGCGCCGTCCCGTTGGCGCTCGCCCTCGGCGCCGGGGCCGAGTTGCGCCGCCCGCTGGGCATCGCTGTGGTCGGCGGCCTGTTTTTTTCCCAAGTCCTTACGCTCTACACCACGCCAGTGGTCTATCTCGCCTTTGAGCACCTGCGCCAACATTTCAAACTCCGGCGCCAGCAGCGAACGGCGCAACTGGCGAGTTCGGCCACATGAGTGCCGGCCGGCACGCAGCGACGCTCACCACGATTGGCGTGATTGTACTACTGGTTGGGATTGGAAGCGCGGCACTGGTTTACCGGCTCGGTCAGAAATCTGCGCCGGCTTCCACCACGGCCGGCGACTGGCAGGACAGCAGCCTGTCCATGGCCGATTCCAAAATCGCGACACGGAACATCGAACTTTATGGCGGAAAGCTCGAAGTCTTGATGGTGCAATGGCAGGCTTGGGTGTGCCGCCCCGAAGCACAGGCAATCCTCATCGTTACGATCACGGTGCTGATTGCACTGGGCTGCTTTCTTGTTGCGCGGCACTTGTCAGCGGACACGTAGAAGTTCCACCCGGCGCTGAATTATTTCTGGGATGTAATCACTGGCACGCTGACCAGTTGGTGGTGGTTGGGGCGGACGATTTGGCGAACGACTGAATACAGGCTATCGTCCGGCACCATTGCCGGCCGATGAATGAATAATGTGAGCAATTCTCAAATAACCGAAACGTTGTTGTATCACGAGCAGACCAAGCATCAATTTCAGCGCTATGCGCGGTCCGCCGGTTCCCTGGACTGGGCCAATCAGCCCAATCCATTCCGCTTCTATGCCGACGCGCCAACAGTCAGCCTGCCGTTGTTGCACCACGACCCGGCGAGTCCCCATCTGGCATTGTACGACCGGAGCTGTAACACATTTCAGGATTTTAACGCCGCCACCCTCGGAGCTTTTTTGGAACTAGCGCTCGGGCTCTCGGCGTGGAAATCCGTTCCTGGGAACCGGTGGGCGTTGCGGATGAACCCTTCCAGTGGCAATCTCCATCCAACCGAAGCCCACCTGATCCTACCGGGCCTGCCCGGAATCACGGCAGGTATCTTTCATTACAACGCCTACCGCCACATGCTGGAGCAGCGCGCCGCGGTGCCCGGCCCGCTCTGGCAGCCGATCAAAACGCACCTGCACGCGGAGGGGTTCCTCATCGCCTTGACCAGCATCTTCTGGCGCGAATCCTGGAAATATGGTGAACGGGCTTTTCGGTACTGCCAACACGACATTGGCCACGCCCTCGCGGCCCTGAGTTTCTCAGCCAATCTGCTGGGCTGGCAGGTCACCTGGTTGATTGCGGTGCCGACTGCGGAGATCGCGCGGCTGTTGGGCTTTGGCAAAATCCAGTGGCCGGAATTTGAGGCGGAGCATCCCGAGCTGTTGTGTTTCGTCCACCGCAGCGGGGCGCAGCGGATTCCGCGCGATTTACCGGCTGCGGTTGCCGCGGAATTTTCACGGTTGGAGTTTCAGGGCACGCCCAACCAATTGAGCGCGGCGCATGTGGATTGGGAGATCATTGCGCGGGTGGCGGAGGCGACGATGCAACCGCCGGCCCGGGCCGGGACGGTTGCCGGTGCCGACCAGTCTGACCGGACCGACACACCCCGACCGTTTTACGGGCTGGCAGAACAATCGGGAATCCCGGCCGCGCAACTCATTCGTCAACGCCGCAGTGCCCAGGCCTTCGATGGGGTGACCAGTCTCACCCATGAACAGTTTTGCACCATGCTGGACAAAACGCTGGTCCGGGCCGCGTCGGCGCCGTTTGATCTCGGGCTGACCGCCCCGTGCGTGCACCTGCTCTTGTTCGTCCACCGCGTGACGGGATTGGCGCCGGGCCTCTATTTTTTATTGCGGACGGAACGGGACTTGCCGGCCTTGCGGCAACAGTGCCAGAACCATTTCCTCTGGCAGCCAGTGACGGGTACGTTGCCACTGTATTTACTCGAAGCGGGAGATTTTCAGAACATCGCAACAACAGTCAGCTGCCAGCAGTCCATCGCGGGTGATAGCGCTTTCTCGGTGGGCATGATCGCCCGGTTTCGGGCTGAACTGGCCGCGGGTCCCCAGCGTTATCGCCAGCTCTTTTGGGAAACCGGCATGCTCGGGCAGATCCTTTACTTGGAAGCTGAAGCCCAGGGCGTCCGCGGAACCGGCATCGGCTGTTTCTTCGACGATCCCGTGCATGCAGTGCTGGGACTCGCGGAGGACACGTTTCAAAGCCTGTACCATTTCACCGTCGGTGGCCCGCAGGAGGACCCCCGGCTGACAACCCACGCCGCCTACCACCACTTGGAGTCGGTTCGTTAAAATTGCATTTGGGTCCCGGCCGTAACCGGGACACGGAAATGGCGTGGGATGCCGCTCCGACAAAGACTCCGCCGATTAAAAAGCGGTTGCCGGAGCGGGCCGCTGCCTCTATTACTCTGTGGCATGCAGTGGATGATCTTCTGGCGCCGTGTCAACGCGGCCCTGCCCTATGCGCTCGCCTTGGCCGTCACCGCTTTGGTGGCGTGTGTGACCCGGCGGCACGAGATGTGGCGCGACGAATTGCAGGCCTGGTTGCTGGCGCGCGACTCGGCGACACCGGTGCAATTGCTGCACAACATGCGCTACGAGGGGCATCCCGGGCTGTGGCATTTGTTGCTCTGGCCGCTGGCGCATCTGTCACCCAATCCGGTCCTGATGCAGGGGTTGCACGTGGCCTTGGCCGGCCTGTCGGCGTTGCTCGTGTTTCGCTGGTCGCCATTCTCATGGGGCGTCAAGATCCTGCTCGTGCTGGGCTACTTCTTCGCCTACGAGTATGCGGTCATCGCCCGCAACTACGCCATCAGCGTCACCCTGCTCTTGACAGTCTGCGCCCTGTTCAAACAGCGCTGGCGCCGGTTTCCCGCAATCGCCACGGCACTCTTGCTGCTGTGCCATACGAACATCTTTGCGCTGCTGCTCGTGGGCGTGCTGGCCGTGACCTTGCCGATTGAGTTCGCCGTGGCCTATGCCGGCCACTACCGGCAGGCGGAGCACTGCCTCGGCCGATTTCTGGTGGGAATGGTGCTCATTTTGGGCGGCCTTTACACGGGCATCAAACAGATCACGCCCCCGCCCGATTCGGGTTTCGCAAGCGGCTGGCGCTGGCAGTGGCGGGACGGTGCCGCGGACCGTGTGGGTGAGTTTGTGACCAGAGCTTATCTGCCGGTTCCGGTGAATCAATTGACTTTCTGGAATACCAACCGGTTTCTCGACAAGCCGGCCGACGGAACCGACGCGCCGCTGATCCCGCGAACCAACCGGTTCGCCTGTGGGCTGGTCCTGCTGGCACTGGGGAGCTTGTTGTTCCTGAAACGACCATGGCTGCTGGTCCCATACTGGCTGGGCAACCTGACGCTGCTCACCTTCTATCACGTTAAATACCAAGCCGGGATCCGGCATGTCGGGTTTCTTTTCCTGTGGTTTGTCGCCCTGCTGTGGATGTCTTTTGATTATCGTCCATGGACAATCCCGCTCCGGTGGGCCGACAGGTTGCCGGCGTTCTGGGACCGCCACCGCATGAAGGTGTTGCTGCCACTGCTGGCGCTGCATGTCTGGGGCGCCGTCATTGCGATCACCGTGGACTGGGTGGAGCCATTCTCACAGGCCAAGGCGGCAGCCCAGTGGCTCCGGTCAGAGTATCCCGACCTGGCGCGGTTTGTCGTGGTCGGCGACAATTCCGGCACGGCCATCTCGGTTGTCGGCTATCTGGAATTACCGCGCATCTATTATCCGGACCGTGCCGAGTTTGGGTCGTACTGCATTTGGGATCAGCAACGGCTGCGCAACACCGGCCGCCGGCTCGATCAGCAAGTCGATGAGCTCGTGAAGAAAACCGGTCAGGATGCCATTCTGATTCTCGATCATGAATTCAAAAATGGGAAAGCCACGCTGTTGCACCAGTTTCAAGGAGGAATCCGCGATGATGAGCATTACTGGATTTACCTCTGGCCGGAAACGAAAAGCTAACGAGCCGGAAGAAATCGTTTCAGAAATTCGACCGGGTCGTAGGCGTTGCCGGCACCATCCCGAACTTCAAAATGCAAATGCGGCGCGATTGCCATCCAGTTTCGAGCATCGGCGCTCCGGCTCGTTTGCCCCATTGTCCCAATGTGCAGACCGGCAACAACTCCGGTAGGAGCGGCGTCCTCGCCGCGACCGGCTTTCCAGAATCGCGGCGAGGACGCCGC
>Ga0316232_1002746_pt1 | contig 17425 bp, 20 predicted proteins | sample TBHtaG_FD_206006 | JGI IMG/M metagenome (GOLD analysis project Ga0316232, IMG submission 206006) | Freshwater microbial communities from Trout Bog Lake, Wisconsin, USA - TBH18025_13 | ecosystem: Environmental > Aquatic > Freshwater > Lake > Hypolimnion/Profundal zone | place: USA: Wisconsin... | reverse complement strand
ACCCCAGCGCACGCTTAAATGATGCGGTAATGCGGTCACGGGCGTTGCCAGGAAGGTTAACGTTAATGTGGGGCTTGAATGAACACCACAGCCCGTACATTTATCCGTAATCCATCAGAAAATGAGCGCTTTTCAGCGCTTGGCATCCTTCATTCCTCTTGCGATTCACCTTTTAGCCCCCGTCCGCAATTCCGCCGCGACGAAATCCTCACCGAAGTAATCGAGGATCTGCTTCCGGTCGTGTCTCAGAATTTCCACGTACTTTGAATATTCCACATAAACCGTCCGCTTCGACCCGTGACCCAGGAGGGAGACCAGACGGTTTTTATCGATGCCGATGCTGAGTGCCCAAACGGCGAAGGAATGTCTGAGCACGCCAGGAACGCGGTGAGGTAACTGTGCCGCCTCCTCCGCATTCAGCCAGGCTTCGCTGAACGCGCAATGCGTAAACGGCTTGCCACCCTTCAGCGTTATCAGTCGCCCGCTCCCCCCGGCGCGGGCAAGAAAGATATCCAAGACCTTCTGAATAGCCACCGTAATCCTGACCCTCCTTGACCGGTACTTGGCCTCCTCTTTTTCAGTTGCAACTCCGCGAAAGGTCGACCTATGGACATATAGGTAGCCATCCTGGATGTCACTCCTGGCCAAACCCGCCATCTCCGTCGGGATTATCCCTGTCAGCATCCAGAGTTCGGCCACCGGCCGGTACCACTCATCGATTTTGCCGAGGTATGCCATGAAATCATTGAAACGAAGCGGAACACGCGGTTCGACCACTTTTTTAGGAGTTCCCCCCGCGTTGTTCTTGCACTCATCCACTGAGACTATCTCTGGCATCTGTTCCGGGACGTCCTGAAACGGATCAGGCAACTCCCACCGGTACTTTTCGGCGGCATCTTTCCAGATCGCCCGCAAGGCGGCAAGGATATGGCGAATCCGCCCTCCGGAAAGCGGTTTCCCCGCGTGCTCCCCTCTTTTATGCCTCAAAGAGTGAATGAACTTACCCACGGCGCTGCTGTTGAGGTCAAAAAAAGACATCCCACCGAAAAAAGGCACAATCCAGAGGTCAATTGCTATTTTATAATCATACTTCTTCGATTCTGAGCCCAGGAGAGCCCAGACATCACGGTACCACGTGGGGACGTACTCGCCCAAGTTCACATCCTCAGGGGCGATAATCGCCGTTGCTTCCTTGGCCGCGAAGAAGGCCTTTAGCTTGGGCGATGCCCCAGGAAAGGCTTCACCGAAACGGAAAGTCCCCTGACTGTTTTTGTCCCGGAAGCCGGCGAATGTACTCATAGCCAGTTCCCGGTTTTCCGGCGAGTCTTCCCTGCCAGAGGAAATCTCCACACGCTTACCATAGTACTTAAAATCGAAATACAAATTATCTGAATCTCCCTTCTTCACTATTCTCCCTGAGCCCAACTCAAGTTTTGCATCCATTTTTGTTGCCTCCATTTTTGTCTCCTCACTGTCCGGTCTCCCGGAGGAGAAGTTCAGTTGTCACAATTCACGCGCTCGCTAACTCCTTTGAGGGCAAGGCCTGCCGCACAACAAGCCTTGTCCTCAAAGATGAGCCACCCATTATCTTAAAACACTTCCTATGGCGGGCATTGCACCCTCCTTGTCCAAGCCCTCAGCCAGTGTTTCATGCTGCGGTAACTGGTTTAGGATCTTTCGGAACGGGTCAGGCAATTCCCAGCGGTACTCGTCGCAGGCATCGCGCCAGATCGCCCTCAGCGGCCGAAGTACGCCGACAATCCGTTCTCGGGACAGCTGTTCCCCCTGGCGCTCCCCCTTTTTTTTCTTCAGAGAGCGGATGAACTCTCCAACCGTGTTGCTATTAATTTCAGAAAAAGACATGCCGGAGAAGAACGGCGCAATCCGGTGGTCGATGGCAAATTTCTGGTCAGTTTTCTTCGTTTCCGAATGGTAGTGAGCCCAGACGTCCATGTACCACTTGGGGACATACTCGCCGAAATTCACATCCTGGGGTTTGACGGTAATTGACGCCTCTTCCTTGGCCGCGAACAAGGCGATTATTCGGGGTGATGCACCTGGAAACTCCTCGCTGAACCTGAACGATCCGCGCTGCATCCTCTCCCGCAGGGAAATTAGCCGCACCGCGGCCTTTTCCCAGTTTTCCGGCGTGTCGGTCATTCCAGTTGAGATCTCCACGCGCTTACCGAGGTACTGGAAATCGCTAAAATACAAATAATTCGATCCAGGCTTCCTGGCGATGCTACCGGCGCCCCGCTTAAGTACCGAGACCTCATTCATCTTCTTAAATCCACTCATTTTGCCGCTCCTTTTTTTGTCACCTTTTCCTGCTGGTCTTGACCAAGCAGGAATGGAAATGGAACACTTATAAAGACATCCCAGTTAATAATACGCCACGGCGTTCCCTTGGAGATTGATCTAGCTATCCCGAGCCCTTGGATGAAATCTTCCGGTTAGATACGCTCCAAACAGGGCATTAAAAAACCTACCGATTTTGCTCAATTCACACCTCCAGTTGTAATGACGTATTTGTGCATGACTTTATTCACCTGCCATTCAGTGATACTTCGGCAAAAAGACACCGCCTCCGGTTCCGACGTTTCAGTCCCGGTAGCCGGTTCCGTGGTCTGAGCCCTCGCCTCACCACGGGTCAAACCGGCATTTATAAATGAGGCGCGCATATGCTGTTGGCCCTAACCCCAAAACATCAGTTCCGCCTACCTCCATTAACTTTTTAACTGCGTCATTCCAAATGATGCGGACAACATGATTAGAAGCCTAACCCGGACGGAGATCGAAGTCAAGATAATATGCATCATAAGCAATGACGCAGTTGTCTTGACATAGCCACCCATTCGTGCTTTGTCGCGTCGGAGATGGCTTAAACGCGATGTCAAGAAAATAAACATTTGCGAACGCCTTATGAATCAAGTGGTGATGACGTATTCTCTTGACTTCGCACCATATTTATGACTACGGCCAGACGAGATAAAATAGTGGTGTCAACAAAATGATTCATATGTACATCAAATGAAATGAGGCATTTATCTTGACACCGCAGCCTGTTCATGCTTTGTTGTCCCAAGGGGGCTAATAATGAACAATAAACCGATTAGGGAAGTCGCAACAATCCAGGCTGGCTACCCCTTCAGGGGGAGTATCCCTGAAGTGCCCGATGGACCGGTACGTGTTGTCCAGATGAGAGACATGAGCTTTGATGCTGGAATTGAGTGGATGCAAGTTATGAAAACAAGTTACCCCAAGGGGCGATCAAATCTCGTCCTGGCATCTGGGGACATCCTGTTTCTTGCTCGGGGAGATAAGTTTATTGCCCAGGCACTGACCGACGTCCCTGCTGACACAATTTGCTCACCTCATTTTTTTGTCATCAGGCCCCGCGACAACAAGGAACTGATGCCCGAATTCCTTGCATGGCAAATTAACCAGGCACAATTCCAGCAGCATTTGAATAACGTAGCCGAGGGGTCGGGGCAGTTGAGTATCAGGCGGCCCATCCTTGAAAATCTCATGGTGGCTGTCCCCAAAATTGACCGGCAACGGAGGATTTTGCGTCTGGCTGACTTGGTACGGAGGGAACGGCTGGTCATGTCACAACTTATGGCTAACCGCCAAAAGCAGCTTCAGGTTTTGGTAAGTAGGCTGCTCACGGGTGAACAGCTTGAGGAGGGATTGTGACATCTGCAATTTTCGACGAGGTAGAATTTGCCAAGGGACTGCTCCCTGTATGCAATGCCCTGCGCGAATGCAAGGAACCGCGCCTGCATCGCGACCTTACATTGTCTCTTTATTTCATCTGGGCCATCTCGGCTATTTATAAACATTTCGGTACAATCGAAGATTCCCCTCCCTGGAGCCAAAGCCCAGATTGGCGGCGGTGGCTGGAAAATTTACGGCTGCCTGAGAATTCCGATTTTGACTTACTGTTCTCCCAACGCAATCAGTTTGGCAATGGTGAAAGACTCGATATTGCGTTAAAGTCCCTTGCCGAAGCCAACAATCCACAGCTAACGGGCGTTTTCAACGCGATCAGTTTCAACTCACTCCAAATTGGCGATGAAAGCCGTAGAGACGGACTCTGGTCAGGCCTGTTAGAGGCTCTGGCCAATCTTAATACCGAAATGATGCTAAATTCCCCGGAAGGCATTAATGTTCTTGACGGATTCAGGTACATTTTGGGATATTTTGCTGCGCTTTACGGCAGAAAGTCAGGGGACATCGTCCCACCGCAGGAGGTTGCCCAACTCCTTGCTCGGCTTATTAAGCTGGAACAGGGTGAAGGAATCTGCGATCCGGCATGCTCTTCAGGCTCGCTCCTGGTCGAATACAAGAATTACGATCGCAACTTGCCGCAAAACTCACTCTACGGGCAGGAAGGGGACACTAGCGCCTGGGCGCTGGCAAAGATGAACCTGTTTCTGCATGGATGTGATTGTTGCAACATAAAGCAGGGAGACTCCATCCGAGACCCTAAATTCATGGCCGGGCCGAACCGACTTAAGTTCGAGGCCCAAGTTTCAAACCTGCTGACAATTCCAGAAGACTGGGGGGCGGAATGGGCCCATGACGATCCATTTGACCGCTTTTCATGGGGAGTGCCGCTGAAAAATAAGGGGGAATATGGTTACATTCAACACATGATCTCCTGCATGAAGGTTGAAACTGGGCGAATGGCAGTAATCGTGCCAAAAGGTGTATTGTTCCGGGGTGGCGCCGAGGCTAATATTAGATCTGTTCTGATCACAGAAGATCTCCTATCAGCCGTAATTTGTCTGCCCGAAAAGCTTTTTTTTGGAGCTATTATCCCGGTGGCAGTACTCATACTGAGTGTCAACAAAAAAGAATCAGGTAAAGGTAAAGTACTCTTCGTTGACGCCAGTCACGATTTCCAGCCTGGCAAGAGCAGAAACATTCTGCCGGAAGAGGCTGTCAAGAAAATATGCTCAACGTACCATGAGCTTGAAACTATTGGAGGTTATTCCCATCTTGCGGGCGCGGAAGAAATAAAGCGCAATGAATACAACTTGAACATGCCCCGCTATGTCAAAATGGAATCCGCAGAAAACTTGGTTGGCATAGTAAAGATTGAGCTTGAAAGGAAAAAATTATGGGAGGAAATGGTCAGCCTACAAGAGGAAATAGCAGAGATGATCACTACGGAGCTTCAGCTTTAAAAATACTGCCCCCTTACCCGGGTCCACTCAATCCAATGAGGCGTTTAATTTTTTTGGGTGATCGGCAGAGTCATGCATTTGAACCAAATTCGGGGGTTTTGATTGTCTAATGGAACGAAAACTCCCGGTAAGAAGATTATACAAGCTCTGGCAGCCCGTCGGGTGGGCTCCCTCCCTTCACCACGGAACTGCATGTGGCACATATAAGGGTATGAGGGCTCGGCTGTAATGGCCACAAATGATGGAGTAATTGCAACCTTATGAGTCCATAAAAGACTATTGGCGCCGGATTCGCGTTTGATAACCCCCGGCCAAGCCCAGGCCGGGGGTAAATCACGATGGGAATGTGAAATTAATCAATAGTCCCAGTTTACTCGCCTGTTACTGAGCGTAGCCTGAACCGGCGGCGGCTTGAGTCTTTCTTTATCGTGCAAGGAGGTACAATGACTGTTGTCGTGAATTTCGAGGAGCAGATCGTTCGACCAGTAGTAAAGGACCTTTTTGCCGATTTTTAAGAAATGCCTTCGTTCCACCAGCCACCCCTTTGATTTCCAGAGATGCAGCGTGCTCCTCGCAATACCAAGCCTGCGGATGAATTCCTCTGGAGCGATTACCTCCAAAATGTGTGCCTGAGCTGATTCTTTCGTAACGTTCATGCCAGTTCCCTCCATTTGGGTAGTGTAAAAAACCTCAGTCCTCTGTCCTTTCAACTTATCAGCAACACCACATAAAATGTTTCAGGAGGAGGCACTCCGCCATTCCGCCACGCCCTTGTTTTGATGCATGTCTGTGACCACAAACTGCCCCTGATCATCGGAAAAATGAGCCACTTTTTTAAACTTTTTCAACAACTGATACGTCTGCCCGATCAATTCGAATTTGTCGGAGGGATCTTTAATTTGACCGTAAACTGCTTTGATATACTCACACATCGGTTCGAGGTCATGCGCATCCGTGGGCTTGGATATCGCGTACTCACCACCGTTGCCGTATTCAAGCCACCCAGCGGTACAACCGAGGACTAGTTCTAGTTTGCCAACAAGATTTCGGGACGGTTGTGAGGTCCCATTTCGCAGCCCACTGATATGTGATTGACTGACGCCAACACGGTTCCCGAGTTCACATTGTGTTGTTAACCGCGTCTGGCTACGGATCAAATAGTCAAGGCGATCATGAAAGGTTTCTAAATTCGGTAGATTCATTCTCCCTCCTGGTAGTTATGTCCTACAATGCCCGTGTGATCGGGACTCTCCGTTGTCATGCGTCTGATGATCCCACCATGTACTGGGCAATCGAGGGCCGCGTTTAACAAAGATCAACCGTGCTCTCTGGCAGCATCTTTATTCTATTGACAAGAAGAGTCCCAGATCTCTCCTATTACCATTGTAAAATTAATGAGTGAATAACCCCGATTACTCACGGATCGAAAACCTGTCGAGCGCGTCAACTCTTTTGACCTCTACCGACTGGGTGTTCCCACGATGATAAATTTCAGTGGCAAGATAATTCAACTCGTCACGCTCTTGGGATAAAGAAACATCTCGCCACCAAGTTTTCACCCCACCCCGGGAACCATCGTTCCACCGATAGCCCCGCTTTTTTAATAGATCTTTTTTCTCGTATGGGGCGAAAATAGCAGATACTCTTGAAGTCGTTCCGCCTGCCTCTGCCAAGAGAGTTTTAAATATCGGCGCACCGCTGACCGGTAGGCGCCCCAGTAACAACCCTAGGACGGCCTCGGCATCGTGCAAGGCGCGGTGGGCGTTAATTGTTACCTGACGAACCTTCAGGAGAAGAAACTCTAGCGATTTAGATGAAAGACGTTCTCTGTTCCAGGGAATTTGAGAGCATGTACACGCCCAAGGAAGCTCCCTAAAAATCGGGAAGCGGTTCTCAACAAATTTCCGATCGAATGCTGCATTGTGCGCGATTACTAGATGAGCCTTATTTGCCATCTCTTTGATTCGATCCTCATCAAAATGCTGGCCGTAAACCATTTCGTCGGTGATTCCAGTAATTTCTGTGATTTCTTTTGGGATAGGTGCCCCAGGGTCCTCAAACCCAGAGTAACGGTCAGTTACTCTTATAATATCACCAGACATTGGGTCGAATTCAAAAGCGACCATACCAAGTTCGATGGCCCTGGCTTCCTTAAAATTTAAACCGGTAGTTTCAGTGTCAATACATAGTGCAATCTGTGTATTTTCAACAATCTTGTGTGTTGCCATTTTTTCATTGTCCAAGTTAAGACAAGGGAACACGCGGTAACTGCCACTAGAATTCAGTGTGGCGATGGCTTTTTCAATTTCTATCATATGCATAGTTAGTTATTCTCCCTTTTATATTTTAGAGTCACCCGCCAACATTAAATATATTTTACCTGCATACCTCCCATCTCTTTCGTGCCCTCGTCCAAACGGTTGCTGTTGCCTTCTTTGCCCTACCTAACCTCCAACCGTTTTGGCTCGTAATTTGTTGCGCACTCTGTTATAAGCAATATAGCGCAAAGCTATACGCGTTGCAATATAATTTATTGCTCAAAGCTATATTTTGCATAACTACCTAATTTAAGGGGATCGCGTGGAAGATCTTACGGCAGAACTGGGGCAGAAACTGAAGATGGCTCGAGAAAAGGCTGGGCTAACGCAAAGAGAAATCGCACTTGCTCTTGAAATCAAACAACCCACTTATTCCCAATATGAGGCAGGGACAAGATTGCCTTCTCTGGAAATTTTCGCTCAACTCATCAAATTGTTTGGTATATCAGCTGATTTTGTTCTTTTTGGTGGGGGCAAGAAAGATGAAATTAGATTTGATGATGAGACGATAAAAGTATTCGAGGAATTCCAGGAACTTCACCAGAAGAACAGGCAGTTGTTTGTTGATTTATTTCATTTGTTGCGGAAATACAATACCATATGATTTTCGACCGGCACGGTCCGGCGAGTCTGTGGACCTGAACCGGCAGTAAAAACGTTAAAGCATCATTAGAAGGGCATGTCCGCTATATCGAAAGATATAATCCTAAGGATAGCAAAAAATTGAGAGGGTTACTTACGGAAATATTTTGGGAGACCTGACAGCAATACGACATATTCTGTCATGAGTACATATTATACTTCATGCTGTCTGGCTTAAGGAGGTAATGGTGGAAGAGAAACGAATCATCAAAGAAGTCGATTTGATTTCGGACTCGGTGCGTAAAGCTCAATATCACCTCTCACTCTGCGAGCTGCCCCATGGTTCAGGTTACGTAATCACCAAGGAGTCAGGCCCTTCCGGACACGGTAAACTGGCTGAGTCCTGGTATCGGGATTCCCGGGAACAGGCCGAGAAGAAATATGAGGGTATTTTACGCCTGAAGACTTCCAGGACAACAGGGCGGCAATACAGGGTCGACGACAAATTGCAGCAGGAGTCGCAATTGTCACTCCTTGGGTAGGCGTGCTTATGAGGAGGAACCGGCGCCAACTTAGAAGCGGGAATATGGGTTCGTCTCAAAAAACGGAAGATAAAGCACGTTAAGCCCGCGGCATCTGCCGCAACGGCCTCAATTAACCTGTTGTCGCCGATCTTTGCATTGCCCCGCCATAAGTAGCGCATCTTCTCACTGGCATCCTCACGGGTAGTCCGTTTTGACAAGGTGACGTCCCGACACCTCGCCGGTGAGCGCCTACCCCCGAGGCAGGGTGCTCGCCGCCAGACTACCCTTAAATAGGCTATTCTAAGTTTTCCGTGGGTGGCCAGACGATGCCAGGACGCCGGGCGGTCCCTGCCGGCCTCGTCGGAATATTCATATTGTCCTACAAGCCCTGGCCCTTCGGTCCCATAAAAACTGTGCAAGACTAATGAACTGGCAGGGAACGGGTTGAGGTATGGATACTAAAAATAGTCTTTTCCCACATTTACAGCCGGGTGGCCTCTACCGGCGGTCTGACCTCGTGAAATTCTCGAAAAGCATCGACCGCGACCTGGCCAATCTGGTAAATGCTCAAGTCCTAGTGAGGGTTTGGAGGGGCGTTTACGAGTACCCCAAGCGCTCGCGGTTCGGTCTCCTGCCGCCGGACCCGGGCAAGCTGGTCAATGTCTTTCTACAAACGGGCAATTTCCTGATAGTCTCACCAAACGACTTCAATGCACTTGGCCTTGGCACGACGCAGCTTTACAACTGCCTTTGGGTTTACAATCACAAGCGTCAATGCCGCTTAGAGTTAGGCGGGCAGGTGTTCGAGTTCCGCATGAGACCCAACTTTCCCAAGGAGGCGACCCCGGAATTCCTCTTAGCCGAACTCCTCAATAACCTGGACAGCTTAGCAGAAGACCGGGACGCGGTGCGGACTTGGGCGCTGAAAAAGCTTTAGGATATGAGCACACGGTTTGATGTCCCGCGTCCAAAGACCCACGGGAAAACCCTGAAGAGCCCCTAAATAGCTGGCGTGTCCAAAATGACCTTTATAGGCAGCGCGTAATGTGGTATTGAAGGGCCTGAATTTTACAACGCGTTCCGAATCGGGCACACGAGGGGCGGAATGAAAACGGCAAAGAGGTGGCCCATAGAACTGTACAATTCAGAAGAGGAAGCCGCGGCGTTGGAAGGCGCGATCGCCGACATCGACGGCAGCGTCTACGACTCCATCGAGGAGGCCGAATCCTATTTCCCCGAAGGCGGGGTTTTCGCCTTCAACGACGCTGAGGGAATCAGGGTCGCCTGGGCGGCGCGCCGTGAAGGCTGAGAAAGGAGAGGCTCTTTTGAGCGTATCCGAGCTCGCCGAGCGGCTCCGCAGCATTCTGGACGACTACGAGGCCCGGGGGCGGGAGCCGCAAAGGGTGCTTGAAATGGTGGCGTACCTGGTGCGAGAACACGCAGAGAGTCAGGGCGCCCAGTCGGAGCTGATCGAACAGATCGAGCATATCAAGCTCACTGTGAAGGTTTGGGAGTGCGGAGAGCGCCCCGACCTGGACGCGCTGGAGACCATCGCTGCCCTGACCCGGCAGCTGCAGGGCTGAGATGGCGACCATCGTGCAGGACAGGGAGCTTCCGGGCTGCATCCGGGTCGCCGCCGTCTTCGACGTGGAGGACCTTAAGCCGATCTGGTTCTTATAGGGTGTTGGTTTAACATACTATTGCTCCTGAAAAACGGCCACTCCATCCCAAGAGTGGCCGTTTTTTGCATCTTTATCAGCTCACATATGGTATAAGCGGCTACTAATAGTAGCCCGTTCTACCATTCTCCATCCAGGAGGCTGACCGGATGCACTACACCACCGTTCGCGCCAAGATTCATCGCGACAGCACCGGCGTAGCCACGGAAATCCCGGTAATCTTAACCGATTCCGGCCCTTTGCAGCCCTTGCTCGAATTCCTGTTGGATCTTCGAAATTCCCCGCCCGCTTGCGGTACGGGTCTGTCAATCATTCCTTATCCATGCTCCAGAATTCAGGGACACATCTGAGGGGTCAGGTCCAGACAATTGACAAGCAGGCGTGCAGATAGCTGAAAAAACAGGACTGTTGATAACCCATACGTGACCCTTGAAGGTTTTCCGGTCGGGGGGTGTGGATAATTGCCTTTGTTAAAGGGAATTCAGCCCCAACTTTTTTCAGCTATGAGGAGAGCGCGGCATGTTTAACTGGAAACGAAAGCCTAAACAAAACAGAGACCTGATCAAATTTTACATGCGTAACAGTGTGCAATTAAGGACATGGCAGGTTGGTGAAAGTATCGGGGGTGAGTATAAAGTTATTGGCATGTTTTCCGGTGGGTTTGGGGTGGTGTACCTGGCCACCAATAAAACTCTCTCCGAAACGAACCCGGCGATGGCTAAATTTTTTGCACTCAAAACTTTTCGTCCAGAAATATTCCGAGGGCCAACCACTGTTGATGATTTTGAGCGTGAAGCATACGTATGGCTTAAGCTCGGCAAGCATGACAATATAGTGCATGCTTTTTTCTTAGAGAGATACGAAGGAGTCCCTTTCGTGGTCTGTGAAGGGATAGTCAATGATAGACTTCCCAATACTTTGCGTGGCTGGATCAGTGCCCAAAAGATGCTCGATGGGCCCTCGCCCCCGAGTTGGCTGCCAGCTATTGGATTCGGCATCCAGCTTTGCATAGGTATGGAATTCGCAAATCTGATGGGCGTTGAGTGCCATTGTGACCTAAAACCCGAAAATGTATTCCTTACGGATGATTCCACTATTAAGATAGGGGACTGGGGTTTGTCGATGTTGACCAGCGCAGCGTTAGTGAACAGCATTAACTCTTCATTAGGACACCGATTCCCTTTTTCACCAGATAAATTATCGTATCAAAAAATAGCTGGCACTATTCCTTATATGGCTCCTGAAGTATTAAGGGGTCAGTCTCCGAATATGGCATCAGACATCTATGCCTTTGGCTCAATTATGTACGAGATGTTAACCTTCCAGCTTCCGTATCAGGCCGCAACAGAAAACGAATGGTTTTTGGCCCATTGTTCAACTCTACCCATCCCACTTGAGCGCTGGAGGGACGACATCCCTGAAGATCTAGGACGTCTTGTACTCAAGTGCCTTGCTAAAGTGCCTGCTGAGCGACCGCAATCCTTCGCCTCGTTAAAAAACGACCTTAACGACTGCGCGCAGCAGCTAACAGGTCGGGGATTCTCTTCCGCGTTCCTTAAAGCAGAAAACCCTGGCAGGAGAGAATCAAACGTCGAGCGGATGTTCCGAGCATTGGCCCTTCACCAGCTTGGTGCCGAGGAAGAAGCTCAACGTCTCATGGAATTATGTATTGCACCTGAGGAGACCAGGAAGCCTCACATGATTTTCTGGGAAGATGGAAAATACCCAGGGTTTTATGCATTTCGACTGGGCAAGTGGCGAGTTGGAATGCCCCCCGAAATGGTGGCTGATGCCGAAGAAAAAGTCCGCAACTGCCCTGATGATGCTGATGCGTGGAGCAGCCTCGGCAACACCTATCACATCGCTGGCCGTTTGAACGATGCCCGCAGTTCGTATCATCGTGCGGTTCAGCTTGCACCTGACCGCAAAAAAGAGTTTGAAAACCATATTTCACTGCTTGATAAAGACGAAGTCCAGGACTGTCTGGACCGTGGCGAGTGGTACGAACAAAGAGGCGATCATACTGAAGCACTGATTGCCTACCAGAGGGGTTTAGATATTGACCAGGATGATGCTATGCTTTGGTACGACCTTGGCACCGTAAGGTGCCGGGTTAACGACTGGGCTGGGGCCGCGGAGGCGTTGGCGAGAGCTACGCTGCTGAATCCTGAATTTTTAACGGCATGGAATAGCCTTGGTAGTGCGCACCTTCAACTAGGAGATCCAGAAAGCGCAATCGTATGCTTTGACAAGGCCATCACGCTCGACCCTTCCTTCAAGAAGCCCTGGTTCAACCGAAGCTCAGCGCTGATGATGCTTGGAAAACGCGATGAAGCTATCCGTTCTATCAAAAAAGCGCTAGAGATCGACCCTGATTATGAGATGGCACGCGACGCGTTGAAACAGTATCTAAACGATAAATGACCCTGTTCCTGTCACCGTGATATAGCCAGCGACCCAATGACACCCCGGGCAGCCGGGATCTTGTACTTGCAACTGCCGTGTTCACCTAGAGGGGCGTCCGACAAAAATTAACCCTTTATTTCTGGAAATGGCTGGGGCGAGGAGATAACTTTATAGAATCACGGCACTATCACACACAGTTGACATAATTTACCCAAATATAACCGTTCTAGCATTGACTTTCGCTGAGCGCACAAAAGAAAGCACGTTTTTACCTTTTATCACTAGTATATAAACCAATACTCAAAAACCGTGAACTTACTTATTTTACACCACTATGTTCTCAATGGTATATTTTCCTCACCATATAATGGTTCGAACTGGTCGACCGCCCGGTGTTAGGCCGGATCTTCGTCACGAAGATCAACATGGTCTGGACCCATCAAGAAGGCACCGCCAAAATCATCAGCTTCGCCGTTTCCGCCGGAGACGACAACAACTACACGCTCGCCTTCAACACCGAGGAGCTCACCTGGAGCTTGTCGCTGGTCGAGAGCGTGCCCTTCCCCTAGCTTGCCCCGCCTTGGTTGGCCCCTGTTTCGGATTCCTTTTCCTTCGGAGCCCAGCCGTTATCACCGCAATGGCCGCCGTGATCGAGCGGACGAGATTGTCGGCATCAAGAGGGTTGTCGAAGAGCTGTCCAGATATCCCGCACGGCGCCGCCGGACGTCGGTCTACTGATTTAAATTCCCGCAGCCATTACCGCCCTTAACCTTCCGTTCCAACCGTTGTCGTGTACCAATCGAGAATGAGGTATTTCTCCATTTATAATCTGATTTTTGGTCAGCCGAGAAAATTCTTCCCAGTTATTCCTGAAAATATAGGTAGCGTTATCCAAATGAATGCTTTCCAGAACATAAATTCCACGCCTACTGAACCCATGAACGAAATAACCAGAGAACCCCCCTCTTCCGGTTGCGAGAAAATCTGGCTCATACCGAGCAATTGCCTGAAGGCGAGATTCGACCACTACCTTTTCCGAGGTCTTTAATGTCTCGGTTACGGTACGGACTATTCCCCTTATTCTCTCCCACGGAAACGCACCCTGTGGCAAGATATCCCATTGGAGCCTCTTAAGTATCGCGCCTACGGTTAAACCTGAAGCTGAGTCGACCGGCTCAAATTCTCCGAAGCATTCCAACATCAGATTCGCCAAGTGCAAATTTTCAGCCTCATTTTCGTCTGCAAGTGTTGTTTCTTTCGTGGCAATAAGCTTGCGCCCATTCATCGCAACTACATGCAGACTTTCAGATGGAGCTGAAATATAATCTCTTGGGTACATAGGAATGGACCGCGTTTGGATTCCCGAGTGCTCTTTGCCGTGCCAATCCTGCCACGTGGTATAGAACGATCTCGGTTGCCGCTCCATCGGCAAGTCACTTCTAACTACCTCCCGACCATTCGCATTGAACGCGGTCACTTTGCCAATTAACGCTGGCATCAAGCTCTGACCAACCTCTAGCACGGGATCGAAGCCCAGAGAAACCCAGGTGTCGCTTGTGGCATCAGTTACATCATGCGCCAGCCTTATAGATGTTACCTTCCCAATAGTTGTAATCAATTTCACCAAGCTTCTCACAGAATTTCCTGTTACCTTCATGTTACTCCTCCTCGAAAACCTAACTAACTATATCGGATTCAGTTGACCTTGGGACTGTTCTCTACTCATGCTAAACCGCTCTTAATTAGCCTCAATCTAATAACACAAAACCCGTTTATTTGAAAGGAGTTAAGTTTGCACAGTCTAAGGGCCGGTAAAACACAAGAAAGTCACCCAGAAAGATGCGGCTAAAAGGCTGAGGGATCATTGCACGTCGATGAAAAGGCTATTATTGACCCTCCCCAAATTGTAAAATCAGTCAAATCCGGCACCGACGAGCGGGCCTTGGACAAGACCTGGTCAACAATCCCGCCGGGCAAAAAAAACAAACAAGGCCCTGCCGCCGATCACCGTCACGACGTCGGCCATAGCCGGTAGCGGCCGTCGGCCGCACGCAGCCATGCGAGTTCAGGACCAGGACCGCATGAAAACACCTGAAGCTGATTTTTCTCTTTTCGGCACAATATTCTTGTGCTACGCTGGCATCGGCTAGCTTGAAGTGGGCATTGGAGTGGGGGCGGATGGCTGCTCTTGACCTTTCATTCGTTGTTTCTTATGAAAACGTTAATCAGTCGTTGGGGTTCAATTCCCCCAGGAGGTAAGTCTATGGTATCTTTACTCAATGCCAAAGTTAAACAGGTGGGAAAACAGGTAGTTTCATTCGCAGGTCGTTTACTTTCAAGCAGGGTTGTAGAGTCAGCCATCCTCCTGCTGGAGTTCTGGGAGATTCTCCCTCAGCCCAATCCCCATTTCAAGCTAGCCAGCACGCATTAGATAATTTCCACGACCCTATCGGTTGGCACGGGTTCTGATGAGTACGTTACTCAAGGGACTGTCGAAAGCTATCTGTTCTGAAACACCCGTTGCGATCTGGATCGCCTCATCGGTCGGGAGCCAGGGCTCATTTCCCCATTCATGTCTAAATCGTTCCACACAGGCCGGATCTGGCGTGGGGGTGTAGTATCCTCAAAAGCCTCCTGGACACGGTCTGAGATCGTTTCGAGATTGACGGCGGGCCCGCGCCTACCACAGTACGAGCATTTTCTCAGCTTCCCCTCGCGGCAGATCTCTGCGTCCAGGACACTCTCGCGACGCAATCACAGCAGAGATTTTTCCTAGAAAGGTTTTCAGTCTCCATTGGGCCTCCTCGATAGGCCCCGGATGTTAGCGGGGAGGGTAATCAGGGTGGGGCCTCTGCTGGGCAGCTGCACGCCGAGATGGACACACAGCCATCTTCTTTTCTTTTCCTTGAAGGAAAACCTGATTAAAGCCCCAGCTGCCGGCGGCGGTTTCTAAATGGGGTAGCTCCAGAAAACGGATTACAGCGTACGTTAAACGACCCTCCGCTGCGCTTTCCGAGTATGGATACCTCATAGTTTATCTGCCGAAATCGACGGCCAATTAGTAGCTATGCAGTCACCTTTCGCGCCAACCGCAGATTGCCTACTTACCTGTACTAGCCTCCTCCACAAAACCGACATATCAGTAGTCTGATGGCTTCCGGGTCTTAATCCTCCTCCTCAATAAAATCACCTCTAGCGAAGGTCTGCAAGATGACTGACCTAAGCCTGATATCTTCTCCTGGGCTGAACTCTCGGTGCAAACCGGTTCCGACATGAACTCCCGTACGCAAGAAGTATGATGCGATTTGTTTTTTACCGATTTTGGAAGATGAAATCTGCGCAATACCCAATGCATCCAGAAGTTTTTCAGCATCGATTAGTTCTATGGGATAACCGAAATCGGCGTACTTGCGTGCTGTGTTTTGAGCACCTTTGCGAAAAGGGCTAGTTGCCACGAACACACCCTTCGTGTGGCCATTAAGGAGTAATGCTCCGGCGAAGGATCTGATTTGCTCAGCTTCGATGCGTCGTTCCCGACGGTATCGCTTAACCTGGACGCCTATTGTTTTATCGTCTGGACCGTCTAAAACGATATCGATTCCATCATCTCCGGAATAAGCAGTCACGCGTGCATTCCAACCTAAACCACTGAAAACGCTTGCAACGACATTCTCAAAAAGCTGCGGATGAGCATCGAACATGCTATTTTCCTTAGCTAGAAGGTACTGCCGGACTTCAGCTAGTGGTGTTGAAATATCGGTTAGGTCAAGCTCTTTGAGGGAACCGATCGTGGCTGAGTAGCTTTCTGCAAATCCTGCAGTCTGCTGGTACTCGCCTTGATGCACTCTATATACGCTCCACCAACCACACGCTTGGCATATCGAGACTTGAGCGAGAAGTGTCTTTTCTCCAGCTACAAATTTCTGGGATGGAATGCGTAGCAGGTGGCGGTGGCAGAAGATGCATTCCTCAGCCATAACGGCTTCCAGCGTTGTTATCCGGTTTGCTTCAGCGTAGTCCCACATCGTAAAAACCCCTCGACTCCCAAAAGATCCTCGATACCTTGACCACTGCCGTGTTATTGTACGAGATATTTTTTACCAAGAAGATATTCATTGGCCTTACCCAGATCTCACTACACAAGTCTGAGCCTGCTATAGCAAGACTTCTAGCCCATCGAATACCTGACTCCCATACCTTGCTACAGGGTTTATCGGGCAGGTCCAGCCGTGGGCATCTCGCCCGGTGGCCTTACTCGTTAATGCTTCTGCTGCAAATAATTTAGCCGGCACCGGCCCATATCCTCGCGCTGTATCAAACGCGATATAATTCGGCTTGGCCAGCGTTCGTGTATCACCCAGGGCAGGAGCACCAATGATCCGGTAAACGGCATAAACCAGGTCATTGACTATCGCTACGACAATTTCGATTGCTGGCCGGTCGTTTGCCTGGAAATCGTATTTAGAGTTAACCGGTTGGAGCAATGTGTATTCTTCGACGGTTACGCCGTACTGCGCGAGCAGATTGGCCGCCACATTGGTATGACGGAGCAGCATGATCTCATCAAGTTCGGCCCCTGTTTCGGATGCAATCAATTTTGCGAGATTCACGTCTCCCCCTGTGGCAAGTAGAAATAGACAAAATGGTTGAGGTGCTGTCTTGTGACACAAACCAATTAATATAAATTATATCTAATTTTGTCAACATCTATATCGCTGGCAAAG
>Ga0316232_1002743_pt1 | contig 17462 bp, 11 predicted proteins | sample TBHtaG_FD_206006 | JGI IMG/M metagenome (GOLD analysis project Ga0316232, IMG submission 206006) | Freshwater microbial communities from Trout Bog Lake, Wisconsin, USA - TBH18025_13 | ecosystem: Environmental > Aquatic > Freshwater > Lake > Hypolimnion/Profundal zone | place: USA: Wisconsin... | reverse complement strand
GCCGCCGTGGCTGTTGCCCGTGCCAAAGGCGCCAAGGGCAATGTCCTGACACGTGATGGTGTGCACATGAACCCGTCCGGTGACCAGATGATGGCCGCCGGTATCCTCCACGCGTTTGGCCTAAACGACGCCCAGTTTGCGAAAGCCCGCGAAGCCTGGCTCGATATCCCCAACGCAGTGAAACTCACAGGCACCATTAACCTCACCATCCGTGAGTACCAAACACTCGAACAACTCGTCACCGCTCAGGGAAAATCCGTGGAGACAGTGCTCAACGAGCAACTGGCCGAGGCCGTTAAAAACCTCCCCGCGAAATAGCCGACCTCTTCCGAAATGCCGCTCGCACTCAATAATTCTGGCAGATGCTGGGATTGTCGTGGGTGATAACTACAGGTGATAGTCAATTTAATAAGGAATTGGCTATTTGTAAGTCGCTATCTATCAACGATTAAATTGGTACGCCCGGCGGGAGTTGAACCCACAACCTTTGGCTCCGGAGGCCAACGCTCTATCCAATTGAGCTACGGGCGCACACTGCTAAATTCCAGTTGCGTGGAACGGACTAACAAATCACGTGCAACCATTATGCCTGATTTCCGAGTTCTGGCAAGTAAATCAGGTTGCGCCACACCCACCAGTCTGGGTGCGCACTATTTTTTGTAGGCGGTGAAAACCTTGTGGAGGCCGGCGGCGGTCTCGTCAATGTCCCGATCACTGTAGAACCGGCCGAACCCGATCATGATGCCGGCCGCCAAAATGCGTTGGTGTGTCGGCGTGTCGGCGAGGTGATATTCGTAGGTGCGGCCATCGGGTTGCACAAACGGATACTGACGGCGTGCATCTGCCAGCCAGGGCCGGACCACGCGCGTTTGCATCAGCCCCGAACAGATCCGGTCGTACTTGCCGTAGCTGTTGGCGTTCAGGCCTTCCGCCTGCAACGCTTTCACCAATTCATCGCGGCTGACAGTGCTGGCGGCTTCATCCACAAACAGCGTCGTCCACCAATAAGTCGCGTAACTGTCGGCAATCGGCTGGAGGATCTTGGCGCCCGGCAAGCCGTGCAACTGGGCGGTGAGGCGCTCGCCCAACTCGTGATGCCGGGCGGTAATGGTTTCGACTTGCTCCAACTGGGCGACGGCCACTGCGCCCTGCAATTCACTCATCCGGTAATTCATTCCAAAATGCGCGCCGCCTAATTTCCCGTCAAAAAGCCGGTCGTAATGTTTGTCGGAATAATTACTGACCCGCCGGTAAAGCACCGGATCACTCAGCACCACAAAACCGCCGTCGCCGGTGGAGATGTGTTTGAAATCGTTCGTTGAGAAACAGCCGGCCGTGCCAAACGAGCCGACCATTCGCCCGTGCAGGCGCGTGCCCCATGATTGCGCGCAATCTTCAACCACGCTGATGCCGCGCGGCTCGCAGAGCGCCACGATTTCGTCAACGGGCGCCGGATAGCCGGCCAGATGAATCACCACCACCGCCTTGGTGCGCGGCGTGATTTTCGCGGCGATGGTTGCCGCAGTGGGCTGGAGCGTCCAATCACAATCACAGAATACCGGCACCGCGCCTTCGGCAATAATGCCGATGAGTGAACCGTGATCGGTGTTGGGTGTGACAATCACTTCGTCGCCGGGGCCGATGCCGGCGGCGATCAGGCCCAGATGAATTGCCGCCGAACCGCTACTGCAAGCCACAGCGTGTGGCCGGCCGGTATAGGCCTGCATCATTGCGCAGGCGCGTTTCACGAATTTTCCAAAGCCGTAGAACAGCGTATTGCTGGCGAGCGCCTCATCAAGATACTTGCGCTCGTTGCCGGTGTAGCGCAGGCCGGTTCCGTATGGCGTTGTCTTTGATTTTGGTCCACCGGTAATCGCAAGGGTCGCTTTCATGGTTTCAAATTTTGGGACGATTATATGCTGGCAACCACTTAAGGCACGGGCGGAGCATCTGCAGCGCATTCTTGGCGAGAATCTTTTCCTTCACCGCAACCGGCAAGCGTGAGTACACAACCCAGCCGAGTTGCTGGCGCGGATCGCGCATCGGGAGATCGCTGCCGTAGAGCACGCGGTCGGCGCCGGCATGCGTGACCAGATATTCGATGATGCCGGCGGTCACCGGCGTCAGCGTGATTTCCGCGTAGACGTTCGGGTGTTTCTTCATGCACTCGATGATGCCATCCGCCGTGCGATAATCGGAACCGCTGTGATAGTTCACCCAACGAACGCGCGGATATTTTTTGGCGAGTGTGTCGATTTCCAAAAAATCACCCCGACAGCGATGGATCCCGGCATAGAACGCGTGCCGGTTGCCAAATTCCCACCAGACATCGTAGGTGTGGTGATGATATTCCACGCCATAAATGTGGTAGGGTTTCATCCCGATGAAACGTTTGTCCTTGTAGACTTCGGGGATAACTTTCGCGAGTTCGTCTTGCGTGGAGTAAATCGGGTCGAACGTGGCGAGTCCGAAGTAGCCGGGCGGCGCGACATCAAGCGCGGCGGTGACCGCCGGGTTACCGGCCAATGAATCGCCGCTGGCGACACCGTTCCAACTCATAAACCCGCCGCCCACACAGCCGAGGCGTTTCAGCATTGCGAATGTGCCGGTCGGTCCGCCATGCGCCATGGAGTAACCGGCGCCGGCAGTGTTCAGGCCTTCGTGCAGGATGTGCATGTGCATGTCAATCACGGGCACCGGCAGCGGCTCACCGCGGCGCGCCGCGGCCATGATTTTGTCTTCGGATTTGTTCACGCGGTCGCGCGGCGGCTGTTGCCCGTGGAGCAAGCGGGTGAGATTGCCGCCGGCAATTTTCTGTTTCACTGCCGCCGGTAACTTGGCGTAATCCACATACGTGCGATGCGCGCCGCTGGACATCACGGGCGAGTTCGAACCAAAGAGCAACTGATTTTCCAGACCCAGTGCCACGTAATCTTCGAGGCCATAATTGATTTGGTAGTGATCGAAGGTGATGTGCAGGTTGCGGTGTTTCTGGAGCAACGGCAGGACGTAGTGCTGATCCGGCCAGCCGGCGTGCACGAGCAGGACCGGCAACTTGGGGTACTTCTCCAAGAACCGATCCAAGTCTGAATAGGCGCCAACTTCGGGCCGGGGCACAATCGTCAAAACATGCTGCTTCTCAAGCCACCGCAGCAAGATCTGACTATGGTCAGCCATCCAGTCCCAGCCATTCGCCCGCGGATGCAGCGCGACAGCGCGGACGTTGTGCTGGCGCATAAGCGCTTCCAGTTTTCTCGGCTCCGGGAAATCGCCGCATTGATGTGGCATGACATTCCAGATTGGGAACACATGGTCGTGCGGCTTGAGCCAATCACAGAGTTCCAGATTGGAATACATCGCCTCGTAGCTGACCGACAACGTCGACGCCACCAACGCGCCCGAGATGGAGCAATAATCCATGTCGGCCACCACGTCGGACAGTTTCCACGGCAGCGCAAAATGTTTTCTCGGCCGCGGCCCGACTTCCGTAAAGGCGTCGAAGAAAATCATAGGTTCACCATTTGAACACAAACTCCACCGTGGCGGTGCGCAAGGGCGCGACGGCATCATACCGCACATGGTCGAATGGTTTGAACCCGGATCCGCTCGCATAACTCCAGACCACGGGTGTTTCGTGGATGCCCGCTTTCAGTTCAAACCCAACCGGCTGCGGCGTGAGATCGATGGTCGCGTCCTTGCCAAACCGGCAGATGTTACCGGCCACCAGCGCGATCCCGGTCTCGCGTTTCCCTTGGAACAACCACGAAAGTTGATGCGGTTCGTTCAGCACGACTTGATCCCGGCAAACCAGCCGGTCAGCATGAATGAAAAAGTCACGAACGTAAAAAGCCATCTGCAACTCGGCCCGGTATGCCGGCGCAAGATTCAACCGCACCCAACCAGTCTTGGTCGCGGCATCCCACTTGGCAAACTGAATCTCCTCGCCCCGGTCGAGCTTGGAGGGAATCGACATCGGATAGCCGACGTCATCATATTGCCCGCCACCATCCACCAGCAGGCAGGACCGGACTGTCGCGCGCATCTTGTAGCCGGCATCGGGCGACGTCAGTAAATAGTTATGCCCGCGGGCGAGCGTGAAATGGCCAGGGCCCGGGGTCACGCCCATCCCCATCCGGTCACACGGTCCCTGCGCTTGCCGGTAAGTGTGGTAACCAATCCACGGCCCGCACCGTACGGAAAACGTGATGTCCTGCTTGACGTTGCGATGAAAGGCGACCCCACTATCCTGGAAAAACGCCAATGGTTTGGCCTGCGGCAACTTTTTCACAGGCTTGACCGCCGGATTATATGAGAGAAACCCCCAGAGCGCGCCACTGTAGTAATTATCTTCCTGAACCGGGTGGTAGAACTTGACCGGCGGCGATTGCACTGCCACTGCTTGCAGGAACGCCGCGCGCGCATCCCGGTGTTTTGTCACCATCCGATTCAAGAACGCATTACCGCCGAGGAACGGAAGCGCGCCCAAGTCGGTGACCGTCGTGAAATCTTCCGGCCGGAGCGTCGCGTTGATGTAGTCCACGATGCGGCGGAATGGCCCCTCGTCAAACAGATCCTGGCCGGTCGCCGCCAGCATCGTATCCCGGAAAAATGTCTGGGCATCCATATAGGCCGGCAGATTATTGTACGAACTCATCGGGATGACACCATCGCGCGGCATCGCGTGCACCGCGCGCCGCACCCGCGGAATTGCGTATTGGGTCCACAATTCCGCCGCCGGCAACACGCCGAGCAAATGAAACGCCGCGGCGCCGAACAACGGCAACGAAATCCGCCCGTGATCTTGCATCACGGAGCCGCCCCAATAATCCCGGTTCAGCAATGCGAGATGAAAGAACCGGTCACCTTGCAGCAATAATTTCGCCTGCAACTTTGCCCGGCGTTCGTCGCCGAGTTCGCCGGCGAGCGCATGCCACGCCCACGCCAGCGCAAACAGGCTCCAGGCTGCGCCCATGTCGCCGTCGTGGCTGTAGCCGTCTTCCTTCGGATTGCCCCAGTGTGGTTTCGCAATCGCCTCGTCCAAGACTTTGAAAAGTTTCTCCCGGTAGGCCGGGTTCTGCTCCAACCGGTAAGCGGCGGACAACATCAGCACGTGATTGGGCGCAAACCCTTTTTCCAAAATCCATTCAAATGCCCGGCGCAACGGCTCGCGGTACATCGCATGCGTCGTCGCCAATTCCTGCCGGCGCTTGTCCCAGAAGCCGGCATCGGCCCACTGGGTTGCCGGCGCCTGGCCGATGATTGCCGGTATTGGTTCGAGACGGTCTTCAGGATCGCGTTCGAGCGCGGCCGATAACCAGCTGATTTTGACCGACCGGTACGGCTGCAATTCGACTGTGACATCCCCGGCCTGTGCGACATGGAAAGCCATCCGCCCCCGGAACCGCTTGGTGGCGATGTCCTCGATGGACACCCGCTGGAAAAACCAGAGGCCGAGTTTCTGGCCGTTGACCGTCACCCAGTAGCTCGGCACGAGGGGCCGGCTCTGCTCGAAGAGATGGAAGTCCCACGGGCCGGTCCGCACGTTGTTGAGGCCGTGCCAGTTGTTCAAGACGGTATACAGCTCATCCCAGTTGAACTCGCGGGCGTCGGCGATGACCGAGAACTGGTACAAGCCGGGCGTGCCGGTAAATTGGAATCGGATGATGCCGTCGGCGCCGGTTGTCAGCGGCAACGGTTGGGCGGTGTCAATCAGGTTGAGGGATGTAGTCATAAAGTTTTGATCTCCGCGACATCGGGGTAATCGGCCAGCGGATCAGTGAAGCAATATTGCTCCGCCTCGGCCACTGTCACGCGGCGTGGCCAGAATTTGATCCGGAACCGGAACTTCAGGTCACCGGCCGCATGGACCGGGAAATTTGTGCCCCAATAATTGTGATAAGCCCAGGCGATCAGGACCGGCGGCTGGAACCGGTTGCGCGGCTTCGGCGGATTCGGACAGATCGCATCGAACATGACGACCGGCACGTCCCACGATGTCCAGAGCAACGACGCGTGCCGGCTGGTCATCAAGACGCCGCGGTGCACCGTCCACCAGTTGTGGCATGAGCCGGGAATGTTTTCCCGGCGGGGATCCGCCCACGCACCACCCACGTCGGCCAACACGGTTTGCGCCGCGAACCGGAACGGAAATAAAATGTAGAGCGCCCGCGTCGCCTCTGACGCCGGCAAGTGTAGCCGAATCTCGAAGCGCGCCACGTCACCGGCGAGTTGCCGGGTGAATTGCTGGGGCGCGACCGGCTTCCGTATCCACCGGGGCCGGGCCGGCCAGCGGCCATGCGATTCCGGTGTCGTAAATTTACCGACTTCGTACCAAGTGTCGCGTGAGCCATTGGCCGGCCGCTCCAGAATGATTTGGCCGAAATTCTTTCCGAGAAACTTTCCGATTATTGTTTGCCGGTGCACCAGCCCGTCCGTGCGGAGTGGATGTGCGGCCGGTGACTGACGCGCATCGTCCACTAAACCGCGCCAGGCCGGGTCAAAACTTTCGAACCGCTGGTCGTGCATCACATACTGCGGCTGCAACGATTGCCGGAGAATTTCATTCGCAGCATAGGCCGCTTCATAAACCAGGCTTTGTTTGGCTGCGATGCCGGCCTGGGCTGCCACTTCGTACGGCGCGGTGACGCTGGAGCTGGCGCACGCCGTGTGTTCGGCGGCGAGAAAGAGTTGCCGGCGCACGGCGTTGGCTGCCGTGCCGGTCACGCCGCGCCGTTCGGCGACCGCGGCCCGGCGTTGGGCTTCCAGCAGCGTGGCGGTTTCACGCGGGCCGATGGCCATGATGCCGGACGCCCACCAGTCGGTCCAGTCGCCGGTATAGGTCGGCGCCCGGCGCGCGCGCGGCGCCAGGCAAGCGAACCACTCGCACAACGTCGCGGTTCGCATCCGTGGCCAACCCTGCTGCGCGGCGAGGGTATTGTACTGCTGTAAATGCTCGAGATACCGCGGGTGCGGCCCCATGTTGTCGGGGGGGATGTTCGTGACTTGCAGCAGGAGCTGCAGATACGGATAGTGGCGCAACTCGGCGATTCGCAACGGCGCGACAGCCGCCGTCGGATACGCGTCATGATTGAGCCCCCAGTATGCGCCGTGATTGTAATGCGTGCCTTGCCAGCAGAGCAGTTTGCGCCCAGAAGCCGCCTGCCAGTGGAAGGCGGTCCAGCGTTGCAGGCCGCCGCCGCAGACGAAATTCATCGCCATGCCGAGCGCATTCACCTTGGCGTCGAGCAACGCATCGGCCCACGGCCAACTCAGACCGTTGATGTCGCAGCCGAGAGCGACAGAAACCGGGATGCCTTCGGCGCGCAATTCGTCAAGGATGCCGAGTGTCGCGCGGATGGTCGCGGCATCGGCCAGCGGGGTGGGTTGCAACGGCAACCCGGCCACTTCAATGTCGCCGCGCGTAACACATTCGAGAAACGCGCGGCGTTGTCGGGCCGTCCGCGCCTGCAAATAGCCTTGCACAACCCACGCGCATTCGCAGGTCCACCGGTACCGCAGCGCCGGGTCGCGGTCGGCATTCGGCCGGCAGAGTGCGACCGCTTCGTCGATGTATTGGTAATGGCGTTGTTCGACAATGGCCGGATGGGACGTGTAGCCCCAATCGGTATGCGAATGGTGAACGACCAAAATTTCGCGAACGTTCATTCTTCAAACTTGAGCTGATGCGTGTCGCGTTCGAGGCCGGTGGGTTGGGCAAGAAAGCCGTAGAGTTCCGGCCGCCGGGCTTTGAACCATTCGCGACCGGTTGCGTTTTTCAATAAGTCCCGGTCGAGATCGGCCACGACCATCGCGTCGGCGGCTTGCCAGGTTTCGGTCAGGATGCGGCCGTACGGATCGAGAATCATGGCGTTACCGGTGCGAATCTCGTCATCATCCACGCCGACGCCGTTGGAAAAAATCAGGAAGACGCCGTTGTCGTGCGCCCGACTCGGCAACCAACGCATCAGCCAGCCCCGGCCTTTGTCGCCGCGGAATTCGCTTTCGATGGCCGCGGGGTTCTGCTGGCGGTTATCCCAGACATTTCGCTCAATCACGCCCATCAGATGCGGATTCTTGGTGCGACAGCCACCGGTCTGATGCGGGGCGATGATGATTTCCGCGCCTTGCAGCGCCGCGATCCGGCCGTTCTCGATGATATTGTTGTCGTAGCAAATCAGAACGGCAACGCGGAAGCCCTGCGGCGTGTCGAAGACGGTGTACTCCGAACCGCTGTGCACGAGCGGATGCTCGAACGCCTGAAGTTTCCGGTGACATTTCACTGCGCCGGTGGGCAGGGCAACGATGTAGCTGTTGTAAAAGACGTCGTTACCGGCGGACTCCACAAAACCGGCGCCGATACTCAGGCCGGATTGCTTGGCCAGCTCGCACAGACGCTGTGTGCTCGGGCCGGCTGGAAATGGTTCGGCGAGCGCGCGCAATTGTTCCCGGGTAAGATTCCGAATGAACCAGTAGCCGGTCAGACAACACTCCGGGAACACGATCAGCTCGACTTTCCGGGCGGCCGCTTGAGTGACGAAGCTTTCAATTTTGGCAAAGTTGGCCGCTTTGTCGCCGGCAATCGATTCCATCTGAATGGCGGCGACGCGCAGCTGACGTTGTTGGGTGGGTGTGGGCATTTTTTCCTCTCGTGGTTACGGAATTCGCCAAGGACCGAAGACTGGCGCGGCCAAGTCGGCGGAATCAATCAAATTACAAAATGGCGTCAGGCCTTTGCCGTACCGGATGGTACTGCCGGCCGGGATCGGCTTGATGCAGGTGACGGTCACAATTGTCGAGCCGGCGAGGGCGGCGCAGACCATGTTGCGCGGCGACCCCGGCCACTCAACGACAAAACCCGCCACGCGATCTTTGGGCAGCAATGTTCCGTTAACCGAGGCGTACCGGACATGCACCAGCCGCGGATCGGCCGGGTCGCGGTCGACCGCAATCGGGCGTGGGCCGATGTCGACACTCGTATCGTTGTAAAGTTGCCGGCGGACGACCTTCGCGAAGCGCCGGCCAAAGCGTTTCAGCGCGGCTGTCGAAAAGTGCCCCCAGTCGCACATCGCCAGATCGATGCCGGCACACAGGCCGCCGGGCGCAAGGACCGGCTCGAGTTGGCGCTGTGTTTCCTGGATGAAATTCCAATCCGGTAATTCTGCCTCGGTCTGCAACGGAAAATTGCCAATCTGACCGTAGAAAAACGGTAAGTCATGTTGGTTCAAGTCGCGGCGCAACGCGGTGACGAGTTGCTGCATCCGCGCCGCGTAGTGTTGAGCCTTGCCGTCAAATGTGTCGGATGCCCCTTGATCCCAGAGGATGCCTGTGAGCGGGCGATTCACTTTGCGGATTCGGCGCAGGGTGGCCTGATAGAGCGCCATATACGGATGGCCGGTGTAATCCGGCACCCATTCTTCCATCCGCGTATCGCCTTTGGCGCAGAATAAAAGACCGACCGGGTTGCCGGTGTATACCGCCATCACCTTGCCGAATGTCAAACCCAGACCGGTCCCGGCCCCACGCCAGATCGTCGCCTGCTCGTAGCGATAGTTGGGATCGGAAAAATGTTTCTCGCGTTCACCGCGCATGATCGCGAACGCTTCGTCGGCGGCTTCATACCGGTCGATGGCAAACGGTTCTTGCGCGATTTTCCATTCGTCTTGCAACGAGTACAACCAAACCCGGTCGGATGGTTCTTCAGGCGCTTCGCCAAAGCCCGAGCCGGCCATGTTTGACTGGCCGGCCAGCAACCAAATATCCGCATTCCGTGGCGGTTCAATCATTTTTCAGACCGGTTTGATATTGGCGCGGGACTTGACATCCGCCACCATCTGTTGCCAGTATTTTTGCAGAAATGGCGGATTCTGCAAGCTGTCGCGAATGTAGGCGCGGTCGGCCCGCTCAAGATCCAAAATTGCTGTGATCATTTCTTCCTGATAATAGCCCGCCTCGGCCAACGGAATGCCATGCGGATCACGGATGAATGACGCGCCGCTGGAGGTTTGCCGCCCGTCCGGCGCCATGCCAACCGTGTTGGCGACGCAGTGGAAGATTTTCGTGTTCGGCCCGACCGGCTGCTGGGCGCGCCCGGAGGTCCGCTTCCAGGTTACCGCCTCAATCTCGTCGGAACTGCAGGACGGATGAAACAAAATCTGCGCGCCGGCCATCGCCGGCAGCCGGTACAATTCCGGGTGCCGTCCATCCCGGCAGATCACCAATGTGCACAGCACGCCCTCGATCTCGAACAAGGCGAGCTTGTCGCCGCCCCGGCAATAGCGCTTCTCGTCGGCACCGGCCGTGTTGATCTTGGCGTACTCGTGCACAATCGTGCCGGCCGGATTGATCACGTGGGCAAGGTTGAGAAACCGGTCAGCCGTTTTTTGAATGGTGCCGGCAATGACCCAAATCTTGCTCCCCGCCGCCGCCCGGCACACGTGGTCGAGTGCGCGCTGGACTTCGCCTTGGTCAAGCGTGACCAGATACGGGAAATAATAGCTGGTCAGATTGGCTTCCGGGAACAACACGACCCGGTTGCCGTCCGCCGCCGCCAGCTTGACGTAATGCAGCGTTCGCTCCAGATTGAACGCCAGTGATTTAGCCCAGTGCATTTGCACGCACGCCACCGGCAAAACTTTGCTGTTTGGCATATATTCTCCCCGTAACGAATTGTTCAAGTTCAAGCCAAGCCTAACAATAGGCTTGCAGTCTGTAAAGTTGAATACGATATATTACGAATATGACACGGCAGCGACAATTCGCTGCCCGGGGCTGCACCTTGGGCTTTACACTGATTGAATTATTGGTGGTGGTCGCGATTATCGCAATCCTCGCGTCGCTGCTGCTACCGGCGTTGAGCAACGCCCGGACCACCGCCCGCCGCACGGTCTGCCAATCAAATTTGCGCCAGTTGGCAATGGGGTTTACGGCTTACCTGGAGGATTCCAATGGCCTGTTGCCATGGAGTTGGGATACCAACCGGGGGACATGGCTGACAACCAACAGCACAACGGCGGCTTATTTCGCGGTTAGTTATACTGTCAGCGGGATGCAGTTGCCGTGGAGCTCAAACGATGGCGTTTTTTGGAGTTATCCATATGTTGGGAACGCTGGGGTGTTTGGTTGCCCTGTGATAACCGCGGGTGCGGCGGCATGCACGCCCTATGGCGCGGCGGCCGAGACCCCGCCGGTGCCGCCGTTTTACATCGCGCCGCCGACAATCCCCGTTCCGGCTTTGGTTTACCCGCACTACCGGCAAAATCCAAACTTCGGTCATACCGGCGGTGGGCCGGGCAACATCACGGAGTTTCCAGCCGTGAGCGCCAGTTTCTTGAACACTTATAAAATCAAAGCCACCATGACCATGGTGACCAAACCGGCCGGCACCATTCTGCACTTTGACACTTCCCCGGTGCTGGCCGGAACAATGCATCGGTATGCGGTCACTTATGTCTCCAGTCCCGCGTGCGCCAACACGAAGTATCTGGGTGGCGGGTTAGACCGGGCGCTCCCGAGTGCCTACTCAGCAGCCAATGTCGCTTATACCCCAAATGTCGGTTTCGTTCATGGCGGCCGCAGTGGTTACGTCGGGAATTTTTCGTATCTCGATGGCCATGTGGACGCGCAGACCGGGAACACCATGCTCACCGACACAAACGATACTAGTTTTCGCCTTTTGCAGTAACTGTCATCTAAAAATTGCTTTCCAAATGATCTCTCAATATGTTCACCGTTGGTATTGCCGCAACACCCTATTCCGTGCCGCGCAAGCGGCTGGTAACCCCAGGTTCATCGTGATGATCGCCGTGATTGTCATCATCGGTTCGCTCATTTCACTGTACGTCACGCAGTTGCGACCGGCGAACAAGAGTAACCTGGCACCATTTGTCGGCGCTGGACAAGTGTTGGCCGACGAAACCGCCAAGGCGATCGGTGACCACGGTCGGGTTGTGCTGCTCGTCAGCGCCTTAGCACGCAGCCCGAACAGCGTCGAACAGCAGCAGCTCGCTGGATTTCTCGGCGAAATCAAGCGGCATCGCCAAATCCAGATCGTCGCGACTGAGACGTTCAAGATTATTGCCCCGCCCATCGAAGATGCCATGCGTGATCTGGGCCTGACCAACGAGCAATTCGCTGAACTACTCCGCAAATACGATGATGTCGATGCCTTGGTCACGTTTATCGAACTCCCTGCGTTCAATCCGGGTCAGCCGTTGGAGTGGCCGCGGGTCCACCCCAAAATCATCGCCGGCCAGTTGCCGGTGCAGGCCGGCCAGGCTTACCTCCGCGCCAACAAGATCGCGGCGTTCATCGCCAAACGTGAGGAATCGACCACAACCGCGAAAACCAAGCCCCGCACACCGCGCGAGTGGTTCGACAAATATTTCCAACTTTTCACGTTGCAGAACCTCGCCGCGCAGCCGCAAATATCCGATCTATGAAAACCACCGAACAAGCCGCACTCGCCACCATCCGCCAACGCCTCATTTATCTGCTGACCGGGGAAGGGGCGCCACCCACCGCCCAACCATTCGTCGCTTCGGCTATCTCCGAATTGGACGCCACGGTGGACGCCCTGATTGCCAAGCAAACCTGGGAACCCGGTAACCTTGAACACGGCAACATTACCGGTCAGCCGATCAGCCACGCCCAATTCACGATATTTACGCATTATCTTGGCCACACCCGGCGCCTGTTCGTCGCGTGGCGCTGCCCGTTCTCGCGCCATTACCGGAGCGCGCACGTGCTCGAACGCGCCATTGCCGGCCTGCGCTTCGGCGAACGCTACGTCCGCCCCGACAAACCGCGCGACGGCAGTTGGTACATGTGGGATCTCGGGTTCGCAACGTCGCTCTGCTGTCAACTCATGCTCGCCGGCGACCAAATGCCGGCGGATCTCCGCCAAGCAATCATCGAAGATCTCGCCGCAATGCCATCAAAAGTTTTCAGCCTCGACCGGATCAAAGGCATCACCCGCCCGCCGGTCACCAGTGGCTCGAACAATCTGGAAATTATGTTTTCTGGCTTCCTCCGCGGCCTCGTGCTTGACGATCCGCAATGGATCGCGACGGCAATGCGCCAACTCCCCATCGCCATGAGCCCGTCGCCCGGCAAGGAAGGCGTCCAAAACGATTGGAGCTACCACTTCCACGGCCACGGCGTGAATGCCGGCTATGGCATCGGTTGCCTGACGGCTCAAGCTGAATGGATGTACCTCGTCCAAAACACACCGTGGCAATTCTCGGATGAACTGCGCGAAGTCCACGTAGCAATGACCCGCGAATTTTTCGGACGCAACAACTGGCGCGGCCGGATCGCGCCGTATTCCGTCGACCGCGGCATTGCCGGGCCGGGCGCGATTCACTCGAACGGCATACTCACGGTCGGTCTCTTCGGACTGCTCACCGATTTATCGGCGAAAGACAAAGCCGTCTTCGCCGCGGTCGCCGCCGATTATCTGCAAAGCATCGGACCGGATGGCAAACCGTCCGAATTCACCCAAACCGCCCAAGGCAACGAGGCCAACCTCCTCCCGGCGCTATTGCTCGCGAACATTCCGCAACCGATTACCGGCGACGTGCGCGCGCTGGACGGCATGCGTTACTACCCGGACAGTTCGTACCTGTTGTGCCGGCAAACCAACTGGTTTGCCGCCGTGCGCATGCCGGCCGCGAAGAACAAAACGTGGAACTCGATGCTCGGCTCACATCTGCGCGGTTCGTCGGGCGCGGAATTCTCCATCTGCTTCATGACTGACGGCCGGGAATTCGACACCTCGACAATTCCCACGATGAACTGGAAACGCTTGATGGGCGTGACCAAGTGCGACGCCATCGACCAACCGCCCGAGGCTTACGGCCAAAGCAATTTCTGCAGCGGCCTCGCCGGCGACGAGTTCGCCGTACTCGGGTTGCAATACCTACTCGCGCCGGCCGGCATGGACACGTTGCGCGCGAACAAGAGTCTCTACGCCACGCCGAACTCGCTCGTGTTGCTCGGCACGCAAGTCCGCTGCGACTCCGACGAACCGGTCGTCACCACGCTGTTCCACGCCCCGGTCATCGACGACGAACTGCCGGTCGGCGTCCGCGATCTCAAAGCCGGTGAGACCATCCGCATCCGCAACGTTACCATCCGGTTGGTCACCGACGCGCAACTCATCGTCGAAAATCGCAAAGGCACTTACGCCGATCTCAACCATTCCGAACGCACTCCAACTGAACCCAAACAAAAAACGAGCTGGACCAAAGTCTATGAACGCCGGTGGGCCTACGTCGTCGTCAACCACGGTGTCCGTCCCACCAACGGCCGGTATGGAGCGATCATCACGGCCGGTAAGCCGGAAGACATAAAGATCAAACTCGATGACCACCACCACCGCGTGGATGTCGGAGACAAAGGCGGCGAAGTCCGGTTCCCTAGCGATTGGCGCAAGCCGATCGGCTCATCGTACTGGGGCGCGGAACAACATCAATGGGGCAGCATCGCCCGCTGGACGCCGAGCGACGCTCCGACCCATGCGAATCTTGAAAGCACGCCGCCGGCGCGGTTCGTGATCGGTTCTGAAAACGCCAACACTGAAATTATTCTGCCGGACGGCCTCGAAGTCGAAGGCGTCACGCTCAAGACCTACGAAGGCAAACCGTTCCCGGCAAATCTCCTGTCGTTGCCCGCCAAAGGCCAGGTGCTCAAGCTGCGCGTCCGCCGAACAAACAAGCTAACAAAATAAGAGGTTGCGATGCCCCGAAAGAAAACTAGCCACAGCTTACCAGCCACTGACATTACGTTTTATCAAGCCGGCAAGCGGCCGGCGGCGCGGTATCTCTCCGCCACCGCCGTGTGCGAGGAAGTTCTCGAACATGGGCGCTGGATCGGCCTCTATTGGTCCGCCACCGGCCAGGTTCACCGCGAAAGTTTCGTGGCCGAACTGCCGGGAGCCACTGTCCCATCGACCGCCGTGATGGGTGTAAAACCGGGTTTAGATTCGCGCATTCACCCGCTCCACGTTTTCGAACTGGAGATTGACGGGCAGTCCCTGCACAACCGCTGGGAGTTGGTAAAGTCTTCCCAGCGTCCGGGCCAGCGCCCGGGAACGGCCGAGGCGGTGGTTGAGTTGAAGCACCAAGTCCGCCCGGTCACCGTCAAGGTTGTCACCCGTCTGGATGGTTCACCGGTGTTGGTCCGCTATCTGGAAATCACCAACACCGGCCAGGCGCCGGCGGCGCTGGGCAGCGTCGCGCCTTGGTCCGGGGTACTCTGGAACACGAACACGACACCGGCCGGCCACCACACAAACGCCAACCCCAGTTTCGATGAGCGGCGCCAGTCGAAGTTCACACTCGGTTATCTGGCCGCTTCCGCCTGGGGTTGCGAGGGTGATCTCGTGTGGCAACCCTTGCCGCCGGAACACTTCCGCATCGAACGCGCGGACGGTTGCTGCTGGGGATCGCCGTACTACATTCTGCGCAACGAAGCCACCGGTGAACTCTTTTTCCTGGGGTTGGCCTGGAGCGGCAACTTTTTCGCCGAATTTGCTTACCGCTATGGATCACTCCTTTCGTTCCGCATCGGGCCGCTGGCGCCGGCACCCCTGCGGGTGATTGCCCCGGGCGAAACCGTGACCAGCCCCGAGGTCCATCTCGGTCCGCTGCATGGTTCGTTTGATGCCGCCGTCGGTCAGTGGCACCGGCACATGCGCGCGAGCGTTATTCCGCCCCGTCCGAAAGGCAAAGCGATGTATACCTCGGGGAACCGCAATGTGGACGAACCCGGCGACTGGATCAAAAAGGAAATCGATCTGGCTGCCGAAATGGGGCTGGAAGCCTTCATGATCGACGCCGGCTGGCACGGCGAGAAATTTGGCATTTATCCCGCGAACATGGGGGATTGGAATGCCGGCGATTGGCTGCCCGGCGGCATGGCTGGCTTACGCGAATATACCCACAAAAAAGGCATGCTCTTTGGACTCTGGCACGCGCCCGAGGGGATCTACAAAAATACCCAGTTGTTTCGCGACCATCCGGATTGGGAATTAAAAACGGATGGCGATCGGGAAATAACGCCGGAATGGAAAGTGCTCAACCTCGCCAAGCCGGAAGCGGCCAAATATTTTGTGGATTGCATCCAGAAAACCATCAAGGATTTCAAGCTCGACTTCTATAAAGTCGATGGGGCCGGTTTTTTTTACGAAGGTGGCCAGAACCTGATTCAGGGGTTCGCCGAAAACGAATACTGGCGGCATTACGAATTGATGTATGCCACCTATGATCGCATCCGGCAGGAGTTTCCGGAGGTCTGCCTGGAGAACTGCGCGGGTGGAGGCGGGCGCAACGACTTGGGAATGCTGTCGCGGTTCCACTACGCTTCCGAATCGGACTATACCGTAATGCCCTACAGCATCCGGGCGATCAACACGCTCAGCCTCTTCGTCCCGCCGGAGTCGATTCTTTATTACTGCAATTGCATGCAAAATGCGCACCTGACAGCCGATGTGGACACCCCGCTGCGGGTCGGTCTGTTCGGCATGCTCGTGTTTGTTGGCTTCGGCTCGCAAAGCGCCACGCGGTCCACCCAGTATTTTGAGAAAGTGCGCCGGTACATCGGCCTGCACAAAGGGTTTTGCCGGCCGGTCTTGACCGGGCAACCGGTCGTTTACCATCACACCCCCGAGATCGGCCTTTTCAAACCGGCCGACTGGTGCGTGTTGGAATACGCCGCGCCGGACCGCAGGCGCGGCTATGCCGGCGTCTTCCGGCTCGGCACCGGCGCCGGCGAATACCGGCTCCGGCTGCGGGGCGTCGATGCCGCCGCCGAGTATGAAGTGACGCTCGACAACGCCACGCAAGTTTTCCGCCTGTCCGGTCGCGACTTGGCACTTACCGGATTACCTATTGCCTTGGATAGCGCGTTGACCAGTGAGTTAATCATGTACGAGCGCAAGGAGCAGCAGGTATGAATCCACTTGAGTTTAAGCCGGATTTCGAATTGACCGCGCGCCGGTTCGAGGCTTGGTGGCACGGCGAGATCATTGATCGTCCGCCGGTTACGCTGTCGGTCAAACCACAGCGACCGGATTGTGGCCCGGTCTCGCAGCATGCCACGCAATGGGAACGCTGGCTCGATGTTGAGTTCGTGGTGGACTCCGCCATCGCGGCGATGGAAGCCACGACTTATTTGGGCGACGCTTTCCCGGTATTCTGGCCAAACATCGGTCCCGAAATTACGGCGACGTTGTACGGCTGTGAACTGGAATTTGGCGAAACGACCGCGTGGTCGAAACCGGTCATCAAGGAGCCCGGTGATTGGCAGCGCATTGCCAGCGCGCAACCGGACTTTTCCAACCGGTACTGGCAGACGCTCGAAGCGATGGCCAAGCTCGCCATCGAACGCTGCGCGGGCCGGTATCTCGTCGGTGTCACCGATTTACACGGCGCGTACGACATCCTCGCCGCGTTGCGCGGTCCGAT
>Ga0316232_1002736_pt1 | contig 17544 bp, 20 predicted proteins | sample TBHtaG_FD_206006 | JGI IMG/M metagenome (GOLD analysis project Ga0316232, IMG submission 206006) | Freshwater microbial communities from Trout Bog Lake, Wisconsin, USA - TBH18025_13 | ecosystem: Environmental > Aquatic > Freshwater > Lake > Hypolimnion/Profundal zone | place: USA: Wisconsin... | reverse complement strand
CTTCCGAGTAGAGCGAGATGATCGCTTGGCGGTCATCATTTCCGTACTTTTTGATTGATGCGCCTAAGATGGCTAAAGCCGCTTCCTCAAGATCTGAGCAATCTTCTCTATCAGCGTTTATGTAGGTTCTAAGTAGAAAGTCCTTCATGGTTCCTCCTGTTAAATGGAAGAACCAGCGTATCAAGAAAAGTGTTGTCGTGCGGTCAACGACGGTTGAGATTTTGACAATTAAGAGATATTTATTTTGGTAATTATTCGTCGTTATTCAAGGCTATAAATTCAATAAAATAATCAATAGCGTTTTTCTAATGCATCAAGCGCCAAGCCATCAGCGCAATACATGGTTAGCCATTTATCTTGAGGAAGTGAAGGATGTCAGACCATGCGCTTTATGTAAATACCGAATATAACAACTATGTCACGATGGATGAGACTATCGCTGATAGCGTTGGTACGTTTGGCGCCGTTACATGGCGGACTCTTTTGGGCGAAATTCTCCATGAAGATTTAAGTCCTAAAAATTTGGATAGTCTTCTAGAAAATTATGGGCTTAATATTGAGGATTTGGATGTCATCATTGATGCTGAGACGGTATCAAGGTATTACAACGATATTGAGCAATATGTAGATAATGTGTCGGGGCCGATGGCCAAGGCCTTTGAACTCCTACTCTCGCTGGAGCTATTCCCAATGGATAAGTGGGAGTGCGGTGATACTCACGGCGTTTCCTTGTGTCAACAAAGAGCCAATGGGGCGAAGAAGCTTGTCGCCATAGATGGCGAAGACGCCGCTGAATGGCTTAGATTACAGCTCCAGTCTAGAGGCCTGAATATTGATATTAAGTTTGTATAGTCTGAGCCAGCCCCTTTTCGCATCAATTTAATCGGAATTATTAGCAATGAAGAATTTCCTAAATTCACTTAACGGTTGGCAACGACTTTGGCTTTTGATATCGGCAAGCTCCTATCTCGGGCTCCTTTGCTTTGCCTTTTCTACGATGAGTTATGAGTTAAATGACCCGCTTAAGGTCTTTGTCGGAATTACCATTGCTTGTGCCGTCGGTAGTCTTGCTGTTTATTTGGCGGCCCTAAGTATTCTGTGGGTGGTGAAGGGTTTTAAGGCGGCAAAGAATGTCTGATTCAGCATGGTTTGGTTTAGCTCTCCTTGTTTATATTCTGATGATCGTCCCAAAGTTTTTGATGGAAACAGGTGACATCAGCTCACCCAATCATGATGATCAGCCCTATATGCGCTTGTCATCGGCATGGATTGCTGGACTTCTAGTTCTATTTGGCCTTAATTATGTTCAGGTACACGCTGTCCCTTCATTCTTTGTTGCCTTATTTGTTTTTGGTGGAATCCACTACTTAATTAGAAATAAAAAAGTATGAGTGATGTCGAATTCTTCGGGCATGTAGCTCAAAAGCCGCCAGGGGTGGGGGAGGACCGTCACCCATTCTTTACAGGTAAGTGGGATCGCACACCCAAAGAGAAGCCAAATAAGTCTGAACAGCTAGAAGAAGTCAGGGTTAGGGATGAGGATTTACCTCCTGATATGGATTGAACGGGCGCTATGGGGTGTGGGTTTGCTGTAGTTATATATCCCATAAAGAAATTGTCATGAAATTAGGTTTCATGTTGTTACTTCTGACTACAAACGTATTTGCCTAAGCTATTTACGATGCCAATGGTCATTGCAAGGGTTATACCCAAACTTCATCTAGCGGAGTCACAACGAACTACGCACCACAAGGTCAGAGCATTGGATCATCCCAAATCGACAATGGTCAGACTAATTACTATTCGCCAAATAGTGTGTATGTAGGCGCTAATGCCGCCACCCTTCGTGCCAGCTCAGCTAAACACAACAATCAATGCTCCAAGACAGACTCCCCAAGCTCCCGCTATCAAGGGTTGGTAGTGCTTAACTAAGCTCTACCACATGAAAGTTTAGGGGTTCCCTCTAAATTTTGGAATATTATTTTCATATTCGCCAAAAGTGGCAAAAGACTGAAAATAAGACTAAATGACACAAAAACTCACGCTTCAACAATTAGAGTCATTTCTGTGGGAAACCGCCGATATTCTCCGTGGCAACATGGATGCTTCAGAGTTCAAGGATTACATCTTTGGCATGCTTTTCTTAAAGCGACTTTCAGATTCATTCGAAGAAGAGCAAGAGAAGGTAATCGCCCATTACATCTCCAAAGGTAAATCTCAAAAGGATGCTGAGGCTTTAGCTAACGATGAGAGTGAATATGACAAAACCTTCTTTATTCCTGAGCGAGCACGCTGGGAGAATCTAAAGGATCTCAAGCATGATATTGGTGCTGAGCTTAATAAAGCCACCGAAGTCATTGAGGGGGCTAACCGTGCTTTAGAGGGTGTTCTTGGTTCCATAGACTTCAATATTAAAAATAAACTCGATGACGCCAAGTTGCGTGATTTACTTTCACACTTCTCCAAATATCGCTTAAGAAATTCAGACTTTGAAAATCCCGATCTCATGGGCAATGCCTATGAGTATTTAATTAAGCAATTTGCTGATTCCGCTGGCAAGAAGGGTGGTGAGTTCTATACGCCCAATGAAGTGGTCAAGCTATTGGTTGCGCTCATTAAGCCACACGCTGGCATGAAGATCTACGATCCGACGGCTGGCTCGGGCGGCATGCTTGTAGAGGCAAGAAATTATCTTGTTGAGCATGGCGAGAATCCAGCAAATCTCTCCTTGTATGGTCAGGAGATGAACCTCAATACATGGGCAATATGCAAGATGAATATGTTCTTGCATGGCGTGCTTAATGCGGATATTCGTAAGGGTGACACCATTGGTGATCCTCAGCACACTCACAATGGTGAGTTGATGTCCTTTGATCGTGTATTGGCTAATCCTCCATTTTCACTATCTAAGTGGGGCAAAGAAAAAGCTGATAACGATCCATACGGACGGTTCCCTTATGGAACGCCACCTAAAGATACCGGTGATCTAGCCTTTGTTCAGCACATGATTGCATCACTTAATGCTGATGGTGTGATGGGTGTTGTGTTGCCGCATGGCGTTTTATTCAGGGGCTCCAGCGAAAAAGATATTCGAAAAGGGATTCTTGAGGATGATTTACTTGAGGCTGTTATTGGATTGCCGGAAGGTCTTTTCTATGGTGCTGGAATCTCAGCTGTGCTGCTGATCATAAATAAGAAGAAGCCGTTTGATCGCAAAAATAAGGTTTTATTTATTAATGGTGAATTAGAGTTTCAGGAAGAAAAAAATCAGAATATTCTTCGTCAAGTTGATATTGATAAGATTGTAGGTATCTTCCATAAATACAGGGATGAAAGAAGATACTCAAAGGTAGTTACCCTAGATGAGATTCGAGAGAATGATTACAACCTTAATATTCGGAGGTATGCTGATACATCGCCCCCGCCCGAAAAATTTGATGTAAATGCTATTTTGTATGGCGGAATACCGGTAAGCGAGGTTGAAGATGATTACATACAAGAAAAACTTCAGGGCTTTGATGTTTTAAGCATTTTTACCAAAAAAGATGAAAAGTATTATGAATTTCTATCCTCCATCAAATCTAGGGAGGAGGTGAGGATGCATCTTCAAAACCAGTCTCCTGAAATTATTACCCAATTTGAACGCTGGTGGGATAAGTACCGAATTTCATTAATGGAAATTAATGAGCGAGTAATTAATTCAGAAAAAAAATTATGGTCTCACCTGAGTGTGCTTGGTTATGAATGATGCCACCCCCAATGGCTGGACTAGTTGTAGTTTGGGGAACTTGGTCGTAACCAGAAGAGGTATTACTTACTCCTCTGATGAGCTGGGTGCGGCAAACCAATCCTTGCCCCTTTATATCAATATGAAGTCCTTTAGAAAGGATGGAAGTTATAACTTTGATGGTGAGAAATACTTCAATGCCTCATATCGAGAAATTGATTTATTGAAAGATGACGAACTATTAATTGTTAATACAGATGTAACTCCATCGGGCGATATATTGGGGGTACCGCTTTTAGTTCCTCGCAAGTATCAAACATCAAAAGTTTTATATTCCCATCATGTAACTTCGTTGAAAGTAGGCGATGCTGTTTCTAGAGAATTTTTATACCACCTACTTTGTCATCCAATAATTAGGAGGGAAATCCGCACCCATGGACGGGGTACAACGGTCAAGATGCTTGATTCAAAGGACTTTCTTAAGATAGATCTGAGTATCCCCCCAATTAGAGAGCAAAATGAAATTGTTTTAATACTTTCATCGATTGAAAAGGTAATACTCAATGCTTCCCTGTATGTAGAAAAGCTTGAAATCCTTAAAACGGCAACAATAAATCAATTAGTTAATGGCAATCCAAATCAAAAAAAGGCATGGAGACTAACAGATCTTTCTAGTATTACAAAATTAATTACGAAGGGTGCAACACCAACAACTTATGGTCATGAGTTCCTAAAAGATTTTGATATTAATGCTCCTAAATTTTATGGTGGAACTCAAACATCTTCCTCGGGAGTTTTAATTCTTGAAAAATTTAGACTCATATCTGATAAGGCGTACGAAACGCTTAAACGCTCACAGTTGGTGAGCGGGGATAACTTATTGACGATTGTGGGTAACTCAGTTGGCGATTCGGCGCTAGTTCTTCCCGAACATCTTCCGGCAAATATCAATCAGAATGTTGCGCTAATAAGGGCAAATCCAGATTTGGTTTCGGGCGCCTATTTAAATTTATTACTTCAATCTGTAGTTAAGGGCCAAATTCAGAAAGAGATTACTGTACAAGCGCAACCAAGCTTAAGTCTTAAGCAAGTTGGGGATTTTAAGATACCTCTTCCATCCCTTGATGAGCAAAATATGATTATTGAAGTTATTTCAAAAATATCTGAGTCTATAACAGCCAATAAACTCAAGTTATCTAAATTTATTCAGCTAAAGAATGGCGTACTAGATGATCTCATCACAGGCAAAGTCAGGGTAACGGTTAACTAATATGTCCGATGAGTTAAATAAGGTCGAGTTACCGGCCATCGCCCAGCTCCAGTCCCTAGGCTGGAACTATATTGTTGGAACCCTTTTGTCACCTGATGTTGGTGACCATCGCAAGTCATTTAAGGATGTGGTTCTTGAGAAGCGTCTTAAAGATGCCATTGTTAAGTTGAATTCTTGGATTAGCGAAGAAAATCTGTCCAAGGTGATTCGTGACATCACCAAAATTCAATTGCCAAATCTGATTGAAGCTAATCAGCATGTTTGGAGCATACTCACGAATTACATCTCGGTTGATCAAGATTTAGGAAATGGTCGTAAGGGTCAAACAGTCAAGATTATCGATTTTGAGAACCCGCTTGAGAACGATTTCCTGTGCGTAAATCAATTCAAGATTGCCGGGGTTAACCAAAATATCATTCCCGACATCATCTTGTTTGTGAATGGATTGCCATTGGCGGTTATTGAGTGCAAGTCGCCATACATCACCAATCCAATGGAGGCTGGCATTGATCAGCTTCTTCGTTATGCGAACCGTCGCAATCCTTTGGATGATGAGGGTGTTGAAAAGCTATTCCATTACAACCAAATGATGGTGTCGACTCATAGAGATAAAGCTAAGGTGGGGACAATCTCCTCAAGGATGGAGCATTACCTTGATTGGAAAGATCCATATCCACTCAAGGCGGAAGACTTCGCCTCCGATGGGGCTTCTCAAGAGATTTTGATTGCCGGCTTATTTAGCAAGATCAACTTCTTGGACATCATTCAAAACTTCACAGTCTTTGAGCCGATCGACGGTCGTATCGTTAAGAAGATTGCTCGCTATCAGCAATTTAGGGCTGTAGGCAAGACGATTGACCGCCTTAAGAATGGCAAGACTAGAAAAGATAAGAGCGGTGTTGTTTGGCATACCCAAGGTTCAGGCAAATCCCTCACTATGGTCTTCTTAACCGTAAAGCTACGCCGTGATCCAATCTTGCGTGATTACAAGCTAGTCTTCCTAACTGATAGAACACAGCTTGATAACCAGCTAACAACCACCTTTAAGAATGCACAAGACGAAACGGTCTATCACGCCGACTCTGTCAAGAAGCTTAAGGAATTGCTCTCTGTTGATTCATCTGACATCGTTACGGCGATGGTTCAGAAGTTTCAAGAGAATGCTGATGATTTTGACTTCCCAGTTTTAAATACATCAGACAAGATCATCGTTCTTGCCGATGAGGCTCACCGTACTCAATACGGGGCTTTGGGTGCCGCCATTAATACAGCATTACCGAATGCACCAAAGATCGCCTTTACTGGTACGCCGCTCATTAAAACTCAGAAGACAAATAATGAGTTTGGTTCATACATTGATACCTACACGATTGAGCAAGCCGTTCAAGATGGAGCCACCGTTCAGATCCTTTATGAGGGTAGACAGGCTCAGGTCAAGGTTACTGGTGACTCATTGGACAGTCTATTTGATGAATATTTTTCAGATAGATCTCCTGACGAGCAAAGAGAAATTAAGCGTAAGTTCGGTACGGAAAGAGCTGTTTTAGAGGCTCCTCAGCGGATTCGTCGTGTATGCATGGATCTCTTGAAGCACTACCGTGAGCATATCCAGCCAAACGGCTTTAAGGCAATGATCGTGACTTCATCACGCAATGCCGCCATTCTCTATAAAGAGATGCTCGACGAGCTTCAGGCCCCCGAGTCGGCTGTCATTATCTCGGGTGATCATAACGATGAGAAACGCTATTGGGACTACACCGATGGTAAGAAACATAAGAAACAGATTGAGGACTTTAAGAAGCCATTGGGAAATGGGGAGGGGCAATCTAACCTTTCATTCCTAATTGTTAAGGACATGCTCCTAACAGGCTTTGATGCACCAATTGCTCAGGTTATGTATCTTGATCGCAAGCTTACAGACCACAACCTATTACAAGCGATAGCTAGGGTAAACAGAACTAATAAGAATAAGTTCTGTGGCTATATCGTTGACTACTACGGATTGAGTGATTACTTAACTGAAGCCCTTGAAATGTTCTCTACAGAGGATGTAGCTGGTGCACTTAAAGATCTTAAGGATGAAATTCCTAAACTCAAGAACGCTCATACAAGAGCTGTTGGGTATTTTAAGGATTACAGCTTAGATGACTATGACGCATGCATCTTATCGCTTAAAGAGGAGGTGCGTCGTCAACAGTTTCAAGCTGACTTTCAAAAGTTCTGTAAGTTGATGGATACCATCCTCCCTGATTCAGCTGCGATCCCTTTCTTGGCTGACTTGAAGAAGCTTGGCAAGATCTCTATAGGCGCACGCAATATGTTCCGTGATGCCCAGCTGGATATTTCAGGGGTAGGTGAGAAGGTTCGTAAGCTTATTGAAGAGCATGTCTTCTCTACAGGCGTAGATCCGAAGATTCCACCGGTCGATCTCTTGGCTAAAGACTTCAAGGAAAAACTTAATCTTCATAAGTCTCCTAAAGCTAAGGCATCCGAGGTTGAGGAGGCCATCAAAAATCACATCAAGGTTAACCTTGAAACAGATCCCGAATACTATGCACCTTTATCAGTTCGTCTAAACGAGATCATTGAGAAGAATAAAGAGAAGTGGGATGATCTAGTTCAATTGCTTCTCGATTTCCGTGACAAGATTGAGGTAGAAAAGGTCGAGAAGGCTAAAGACTTAGGCTTATCCGATACCGAATTTGCCTTCTATGGCATCTTGATGGCTGAGATTACTAAGAAGACGGGATCTGAAGTCTTAGATGAGCCAATGCACGCTAGAGTTGTAGCGGTTGTTAAGGGCCTTGTTCAGATGATTGATGAGGCAACTTCAATTGTCGACTTCTTTAATAAATGGGATGAGCAAAAACGAGTTAAGAAGGACATAAAACGAGCCATCCTAGATGAGGACTTTGGTACCGTTGAACTAGTTGATGCAATAACTGAGCGCTTTATGGAATTGGCTAGGGTTAAATTTAAGTGAATATGGCTCTGAGTATTGCTCCTGTTGTTGAGGTGATCCGAACCAATCGCCTTCGTACGGCCACAATTAAGGTGGTGGGCAATAAGGTTGAGGTATCTGTACCTCAGCTTCTGTCAGATGCACGCATCAAAGATCTTTTGATGAAGAAATCGACTTGGATTAAGCGCAAGCTAATAGACCACTCTCAGATTGCCTTGCCAAAACCAAAGGAATATATCAATGGTGAGGCTTTCCCGTATATGGGAAGAAACTATCGTCTTAAGGTGGTCAAAGGTAGTGAAAATGCTGTAAAGCTTACTCAAGGTTACATACAGGTTACGGTGGCACGCACAGCCAAAGTCAATGATCAGCTCATTAGAGATCTATTGGTTAACTGGTACATGGACTTAGCGATTGCTCGTCTAAAAGAAAAGACATTAAAGTACGCAAAACAGCTTGGAGTTATTCCGAAATCAATATCGGTTCGTGATTACAAGTCTAGATGGGGCTCTTGCTCGGTTAAGGGCGATATTTCCTATAACTGGAGGATCATCCTCGCACCCCAAGAGATTGTTGATTATGTGGTGGTTCATGAGCTATCCCATATGATCCAGCACAATCACTCGCCTAAGTATTGGAAGTTGGTAGAAAAGATATTCCCCAATCATCAAGATTGTCGGGAATGGCTTAAAGTCAACGGCTCACGATTATTTATCTAAATCAATGCCCATGAATTTAAAAAGCGGTAGCCTAACTCAGCATGGCGAACAGGGAATCTACTGGTTGGACTTCTCCTATAAGGGCGTGCGTCATCGTGAGAGTTCATGCACGGCCAATAGAGAGCGAGCAATTGCGTGGGCTGAGCAAAGGGTCGCCAAAATCCAAACGCAAATCTTGATTGCACAAGCCGCTGAGCATACTGTTCGAGAAGTTGTTTATGCCTACCTAACCTCGACAATTGATATGTCGATTGATAGGGCTGAGAGGGGTGCATTCTTCAGCGAATCGTGGGGAACATTGCGAATATCGGAGATTGGTGGCGATATTAAAGAGCAACTAGCGCATCACTTTCAAGATGCTGAAACACTTAACGCCTCCTTTGATTTCTTTAAGGGCGTTCTTGGATTCGCACACCAAAGTGGTTGGCTCAAAAAGTTACCAAAATACAAAGATCAGCCTATTCGCCTACTTGGTTGAGGTGAGTAGAAGTCGTTCTCAAGGTCAAACAGCTCAGCCGTAATTCTCGGGTTAATACAGATGGCACCATCACTTCGTTTGATCATCACCCCTTGAGAGTTCCAATATTCAGGATTTACGCCATCCGGCGAAGGTTTAGAGGTGGGCGACTTAGTTCTTCCGTAGCCATTGACCAGTAATGCTAGGGCATCTACAAAGTCATCATGCGTCCCAGCTGGAAAGGTTACCAACTCATTCAAAAGCTCCGGCCATTGGGGATGAAACCTAGGGAATCTAATTTCCTTCTTTGAAATTAACCGTGAGAGTGGGTAAGCACGGAACTCTTTCCCTTTGCCACCGTGAGAGATCGTCTTGAAGTATTGATCAAAGCCTCCATAGAAGTGATCACGAGGCCGCAACCCCTTCAGAACCTTGGTGGTGGCATCACCTTCCTCGTACCATGCCTTGGGTCGCCAAATACGGCTCATCTCCAATTGCTTTTGCGTCCACACCTCAACGGTGTCACCACGCTTCCAGTAAACGTCCGTTATCCATAAGATTCCTGATGGGTCTACGCCGCCCACGACATGGCAAGTTCTATCTTGCCCGCCAAGCGCATAGTCAGATGCCGCCAAGAATGTTAGGTGCCGTTGGTCGGGTAGCTCATCACGGCTATACCCACATGACTCAATATCGTTTGCTGTAAAGAGTGCGCCTTCGGATGGGGTTGGAGAGCCCATATATAAGGCTGACCAAATCCGTGGTGGAAGAGATTCCTTTTGTTGCTTGTAGAGCGTTTCAAATTCTTTCTCAAGCGCAACGCCATTCTCATCAAACGCCGGAAGATTTAAGTAGGCGACATCGGGGTAGTTTGCGAGGACATGAGAGGTTAGATCTTGTAATGACCAACGAGTAGCTACCAAGAGGATGAATGGGGATTTCCCTTCACGGCGAGTAAATAGAACCGAATCAAACCACTCTTTCACGGCCTTCGTTTGGACTGGGGAGTCAGCGGCCTCTAAATTGGAGTGTGGGTCATCAACGATGGCGAGCGTACAGCCAAAGCCCGTTAAACCGCCGCCTACGCCTACCGAGCGCACGGATGCCCCCGTTGTAGTGCTCCACTTATTAAATGCGCTCTCATTGGGATTTAAGCCAATGTTGGGGGCGATCGCTTTCCACATATCAAGGCTGAGGAAGGATTGAACTCTTCGGGAGTTCTGATCAGCAAGGTCGGCACCATAAGAGGCGAGAACAACCTTAGCGTCAGACTTATTCATGAGCTCAAATGCGGCTAATGCCGTAGTGAGGTGAGATTTACCAACCCGTGGTGGTGCGCTAATGATCCCGATGGATTTGCCGTTGTTGCGGCACTCCTCAATGAAGTTAATGATTTTCTTAGTCGACTGACGAATTTGAAACTTGGGATCCATTAATTGGACGAAAGTTGAAAAGTCTTCGGTGGCTCGACGATAGAGGAGGAGTCTTTCAACTATCGGGCGATTTTTTTCTGTGATGACTATGTTCGATAAATTCATTTTATTTTTTGTAGGTGAGATGTATAACTAGGAAACTCATGGGGGTGCCACCGGGTCGTATGGGGGCTGGGTAGACATAGGATTTCTTTCGCCCAAGAATCTCGCCAGCATGGTGGGTGAGGGTATTTTGTCGGCATACTTCACCCATACTTACTCCGAATCCTCGCAAAGGCCCGTGTTGACTGGGTTTAATGTTCCCTTCTTAAGGGAATCGGCTACTTCGATGTCGATTACTTCGGATTGGTTGAGTGGTGGCAACTCAGGCAATTTAATCGGCTGACCGGATTGCAATGCCTCCATCAACTGGTTAACGCTTGGAAGATTGCCGTTGTGGTGTGTAACGCTCGAAATGATTGCTCGTGGCGCATCAGCCCATCCAAGGTTAACAAGCGTCTTAGCGGCTGTTAAACGAAGCTCCATACGCAAAGATTCATCAGGAATGACCTTGCGTATCAACTCTAGTGCTAAGTAGGTATCAGCTCTTGCCATAGCGGCAATAGATACTGGTTTGCCGGTGACAGGATCACGAGCCATTCTTGTTTGCCTTCGTGGGTCGTCACCTTTCTTAAAGGAGCCCGAATGGGTTGTTCCTTTCTTCTGACCACCACGGCGTTTTGGTTTAACTAATTCGGTTTGCATTTGCTCACACACTTTTCACAGGAGATGAGTAGAGCTGTAACGCATTATTCCCATCCTGACAACCCAGCACTACAAAGCTACAACCACCACACCCCTTAGGGTGTTGTGGTGTGGTGTAGCGTTTAGTTTGTGACCGTGTAGCGAATGTAGCTTCAATGTAGCGAATGTAGCTCCCATTTGTAGCTCTGATGTAGCCCTTATTCATCGTCTTCCTCAAGAGCTACATCGACCAATGTAGCGTTTGGTAGTCGATATGACTTATGTATCTGTGCATCGATAACCATCTTCGAGTTCAGTAACGATGTCTTAGCTCGTCCGTATGCCATTGTTTTGGCTTTCGGTGAGCGATCACCAAAGGCTAAATAAGCTTCTCGTCGCCATTCTCTATCGGTTACCAAGACCTTTGATTGAGCGCACTTCATGAAGACTTCGAAGATGAGCTTGTTATCTCCGCCTAAGGCATCTTCATTGATATCCTTGGCCTTGGTGCTAGGCAACACCACTACGGATGAGGCTTGATTGCCAAAGTTGTCGTCAAAGCCTTCGAGTTCAATGCGCTTTAGATCAAAGTACACAGGCTCAAAGCCGCCACCTCGGAACTTGGTGGAGTGCCAAAATTGGATTTGCTTGCTGACTGGATCTTGCCATCCCAATAGCTCGCCATCGATCTGTCCGGCAAAGGCGCCACCACCACGAGAGCGCAATGTTTCCTTTGTGGCTCCCTGTGTAGGGTGCATGAATACCACGAGGGCTGAGCCATAGAGATTGATTGCCATGTTTCGCATAGCAACAGCAACCTTATGCATCTTGCCATTGGCATTCTCTTCGTCGACTTCACTATGAGCCATCCCTGTATCAACAAATATCAAGTCGATTGCATCGTTGATCACTCGCTTTACCTCACCAATGAAATAGTCGCAAATATCAGCTTGATTTATGGGGAATGCTTTATCTGAGAAGTAGAGCCAGCCATCGAGTTCGTCTAGGTCGATTTCGAATTCCCTACAGATTGCTATGACACGAAGCTGGACATCGGCTGGGTTCTCTCCAGCAAGATAGAGGACTCGAGATCTAAGGGTCTTAAAGCCAGCGAAATCACGACCAGCGGCTATATGCACCGCCCAAGTTAAACCGAGGGCTGTCTTGCCATGACCCCATTTCGCTGTAAATGAATAGATCTGTCCTCGCTGAATAACTTTCTCAACAATGAACTCAGGCGCCTTTGCTGATTGGATAAATTCATTTGCGCCGTAAATAAACTTTGAACCAGCAAAATGTTGTGCGCCATCCATGTTTACATTCTTTTTAGGTTTATCACTCATTGGGTGAGTTCCTTGATGGCCTTCTTGGTATCGTTGCCGTACTCATAAAAACAAAAGAGATCAAAGGCATCACCAAAGCATCCAGCACCAGAGCTACAAGGTCGACCTAGTCCTACGCCCACATCAGATTCAGAAAGGCTAGTCCAATAATCGCCATGGTTACGAGTAGCAAAGGATGGGTTGCTTTGATTGGGTGACCGCCAATCAAGTCCGTTCGAGCTTGCTTCGTAGCCATAAGAGCCAAGTAAGCTATCAATCGAGTATTTCTTATTGAATTCGAAGATGACAGACTCACCTTCAGGGATTTTAGGTTTTGCCGATCGCTCCTCACGCATTGCCTGAGCAACCCATTCATGCTCTTTAGCAATAGTCGTTTGTAGCGCAAGCCAATCAACCCATGTCTGACTTGATGACTCTGTTAGAAGGTCATTTCCAATCAACTCGTTTTGATAGAAGAAGGGGGTGCCATCTTCGTCACGATTGCTTGGTGGAATGTTGGGTAAATAAACCATCTGTCCGAAACGCTCTAAAACCTTGTCAGGCGTTATTCCGGATTCAAGTAGCCATGTGTTCAGGCTCTTTTGCCAAAATTGCCAGCGCTGGGCTTCTAGTGGCTTTTCCAATGGGATTAGGATGCGCCATTTGCGGTTATCGGGTGTAGCGCTTCCTGTGCTGTAGATCCTTGCCAGCTGGTCAAGGCCAAAGAGTCGAGTAATCGCATCCTTGATCAAGTCAAAACTAATATTACCTTTATCAATATCTACGGTTAGCAACCAATAGCTACCTTTCACGCTTTGCACTTTGTGTGTACGGGCATCGCATTCACGATATTGACTTGGGATTACCCACGGAGTCTTCTCCTTGGAGAGGGCGGTTGGTTCTTGGGTAAGTACGTCCAAGATCTTTAAGCCGTCGTACTGACCTCCATTCTTCTTGGTATCAAACGACCCAAGCCCTGAGGCAAGCTCAATCTGAAATGGGCTCATCTTTTCGAGATGACTCATAGATAGATCCTCTCGGCTTGACCGCCGCTAACTTCAGCGTGATGAACGATTTCATGATCAAAGTCTTCAATGAATTTATCGTCGCCAAGGAATATCCATTCTGTGTGGGTTGAGCCCAATTCAGCCATGCGGCTATTTGCCGTAGCAATGAATAGCCGTGCCTTATTCTCATCACATGCAATGCCAAAACATCCCCTCTTGGCGGTAATGCGACCCGCCAGAACAACAACCTCATGGTCTAACTCTTTAGCCATTTGGATAATTTGTCTCATGTCTTGATTCTTGATATGCGTTTTGTTAAGCAAGGTTTTGAAGTGCGCCTTCTGAGCAATGATTCCCTGTGTGTATATGTTTTTCATGGTGTTATTTGTTCTTTTGACCGTGTTTTTGTAATGTTGGTGCTAGCCCCAGCAATAGCTGGGATTTCGCTTTTGGATTCAGGGCTGACATTGCATGGTCGAGATGTCTTGCTAACAGCTCGGTTGCGTTTCCAGCCTTCGTTGCATACAGAGCAAGTCCATCGGGTTCGACCTCCGGAGGTCTTCTTCAACTCTCCGGTGAGGGCGTTGCGATAGCGGTAGCAACGGGTGCAAAAGCGTTCACTAGTCAACTGAGTAGCTTTCTCGGTCAAGAAGCAACGCTCCTGTGAATTTGTTTTCATGAGCCATGTCTTTTCTTGAGCTTTGCTTTGGCTATCTTTAGCCAGTCACTTAATGACTTCCATTCCTTGTCTTCGGATATGCAAGTGCCATCAGGTCTTTCAACACAGACGAAATCACCACCGTAGTAGCCCAAAATATTCTCGGGCATCTCATAGTCAGGAACGGGGCGACCATAGGCACCTTCGCCTCGTGACCTCATTGAAATATTCCAAGCAATCACATTTCTTTCATGGGCATTACCATTTATGTCGAGGGCATGCATAGTGAATCCAGCCTGTGCGCCCACAGTCCTAAAGTTTGTTGAATGGAGGGCGACTCGTAGATCGCCTACATTGGCTGTGCCGTGTCGCCCATTGGATAGGGTGATAGGGACAAACTTGTCATCCGTATAGCTACGAACATCAGGGGCGAATTTGAGTTCGCTAATGGGTACAACCGCTTGGGTACGGCTAATCTCGTCAAAGTAGTAGAGGGGATTCACTTGGTAGCCTCCGGATTCTTTGCGAGATCGTCAAGCCACTTGCGACGGTCTTGCTCACGGCAATACTTGCGCCTACCAATTTTGAAGAATTTGGGTGCATTACCCTGACGCTCAAGCATCTCCATCGTGCTTCGTGGAAATGGCTCCTTGGCTGTGCCGAGCGACTCTAATAGCTCCGAGTAGGAGAGGGCGTACTTAGACTCGTTTGCATTCATTTCTAAATCTCATTACGTTGCGATGAGAGAACTTTAGAAATGAATTTTTTAAATCGACTTTATGAAAGTGGGATTTAAACGCCTAAGCCAGCAAGGGTATGGGGATGATTTTTTTACAACACCTTCTTAGGGGCTCTAATTTTTGGATCAAAATGCCCACTTCTTTCGGCATCACAAACAATCGATGAGATATAGTTTTGCGTAAATCCTTTACCATATTCGCTTCTGAGAGCCTTGTTAATTTGTAACCAATACTTCTCAGGCTCGCCGTTATTGTCTTCACATATTTTTATGAATTCGGAGATCACAAGCTCCTTTTTCTTTCTAGCAAGAGCCATATCCTTTTGAGCTCGTTCCTTGCGTTTCTTGTTGCTAATAACTAGCTCTAAACCCTTACGCATAGAGGCTTCAAGCATGTCCTCCATGGTGGGGGATACGCCAGCGTATTTCATGTATTCACGCTGGGTATATGCGAGCTCTACATTGCTATCAATAACACTCTGAATGTTGGGTATCTTGCTGATCAAGTCTTCAAAGGTGAGGTACCACCGGATATAGTTTGCATCCTCGATGTAGGCCGCTATATTGGGATCAAGGGATCTTTTTTTCCTTAATCCATCGACCACATTTCTCTTAGCTACGACATTGGCCTGAGCGTCAGTAATTTTGCTTATTAACGGTTGCTTCTTGGAAACCTTTTTCGCTGTCATTACGCCCCCAAATTAATAGATGGCGATGCCGCACCCAATAGGTCTTGCGTATGGGGGTTAATCACATGGAAATAATACTTTTCGATCATTTTGACGCTAGTTCCAACGGTCTTTGCAAGGGTCATTGGATCTAACCCCTTTTGAAGAGCTAGCGTAATGTAACTATGGCGAATATCGTAGATGCTGATCTCTCTATTAAGCTCAGTAGCCATTACGGCTTGCTTCACGGCTTTGTATTGCTCGCCATCACGCCAACGTTCGCCGCTGGGAGATAGCAACAAAGGCTCGCCTTTCTTCCTACCATTTGATAGCTCTTCTATGAATGAGGCAAAGGCATTGGAGATGTGGACATTGCGTTCTTTAGTTTTGTCCTTGGGCACATGGATTACACCAGTCTGTTTGTTGTAGTTGCCTATGGAGAGAGCTACTAGCTCGCCAACACGAAAGCCGGATAGGGCGGCTGCGTGAATAAGATTTGCTGTTGCACTATCAGGCGCCTTTTTAATAAGCTGTGTAATCTCTTTTTCCGTAAGGTAGATGCCAGTAGCCTCCATTTGAGTGGCTTCCTTCTCTGTCTTTAGGGCATCCCAAGTCTTGGATTTAACTAATTCATCCTCGAGAGCCACATTGAATGCCCGGCGCAACAGACTCATTACACGGTTTTTGTTGCCAACCGTACCTGTGATGTTGCTCTTCCATGTCTTGAGTTCATTTGAGGTTAAATCAGCTACTTGCTTGCGTAGGAGGGCTGGAGGAATGTGCTTATTTAAAACATTCTTCTCTTTAGAGATATTTCGGGCATCAGCTCCCTGAGCCTTTCTTTGGTCTAAATAGTGATCTATAGCATCGGATACTTTGAAGTTCTTAAGAGAAGCTTTTGCTTTTGTGTTTTTACTTCCCCATTCACGAGCGAGATAGGCCGCCGTATCGAAGGTAATGATGCTGTCCTGTACCTTGCGAACGAGGGCTTCTTTATCATGGATCCGATGAGCAAGCTCTGTTACATCAGCTGTGTTGAGGTTTGCTTTAGCTTTGCCATCATCGCAATATCCTAAAGTTACTTTGATGTATTTGCCATTGTCAGCAAGTCGTCTAGCAATCCAAGAGGAGGGTGCGCCGCTATCGGGTAGGTTGTAGCCCAGCGTCAACCCAATAGCAATCGTTTGAAAGTAGGGAGCCTTAAGTCTTGGCTTTAGCTTTGCCCGAGCTTCTTTTTTATGAATTTCTTCGGTCGCTCTACGAACCATTTCACACCTACGGAGTAAGAATGGGAGTAAGTATATCAGCAAAGGATGGCTAAGGATAACTGAGTAATAACTGGATAAAACCCAATAAACATAAAGGGTCTGTTGACTTGAGAGGCAATAGTTTTAGTCCTGAAATTCCGCTGCTAAGGGAGCATCTGCGCTAAAACGCGGATCGGAGGTTCGAATCCTCTCGTCTCCTCCACACTTGAAGCTAGAGCCCCTAACCAAGGGGCTTTATTTTTTCTTGGCCTACCTTTATCGATGCACTTATCGCCAATATAGGGCTTGCAATAAAGCATCTCTGATTGCTAAAACCCAAAGGAAGTACTTGAACAAGCGGTTATGAGTCAAAGTAAGAAAATTCTTCAAGAGGTATTTGGGTACCCCCAATTTCGTGGCGCACAAGAATCGGTAATCGACCATATTGTTTCGGGTGGTGACGCTTTGGTCTTGATGCCTACTGGCGCGGGTAAGTCATTGTGTTATCAAATTCCCGCTCTTGTTCGTAATGGGGTAGGAGTAGTAGTCTCCCCTTTAATAGCTTTGATGCAAGATCAGGTCGATGCTTTAACTCAGCTAGGTGTCAAAGCG
>Ga0316232_1002735_pt1 | contig 17553 bp, 14 predicted proteins | sample TBHtaG_FD_206006 | JGI IMG/M metagenome (GOLD analysis project Ga0316232, IMG submission 206006) | Freshwater microbial communities from Trout Bog Lake, Wisconsin, USA - TBH18025_13 | ecosystem: Environmental > Aquatic > Freshwater > Lake > Hypolimnion/Profundal zone | place: USA: Wisconsin... | reverse complement strand
CACGCCAAGCTGGTAAAGCCGTCCCACCAACTCAAAACTGGACAGTTCGCAGGTCAAAAGCGTTATTCCCTCGGTTTTGGCTTTGTGGATTGTTTCGGGTTCCGGCGCCACGCCGCCGGCGACAACCACTGCCGCGAGACTGGACAAGGACGCTACCGCAATGATGTTTTGGTGTCCCTGCATGGTTACCCAGACGCTTCCCGGTGATGCGAAACCCATGACATTGCTCAATAAGTCCGAGGCATAGCCACTCTTTACCGAACCGTCAAGTCCGCCGGTGGCGGCGACAACCGTCAGCGGCAAAGCCTGTACCAACTCACCTACCGTCAATCCAATCTACCCCCTTTTTGTATCTTACTCGTCGCTGGCTTCCTTTTCCAGCGGCGGCGGCAATTTTTCGGCAAGATCGACCATTTCCTGGGCAAGATCGCGCACCCGTTCCCTCAAGATGAAAACACAGTCGGTTTCCCTGGCGGTTCCCTGGGCGATATCCTCCGCCAAAGCCTTGCAGCCGGGAGAGCCGCACGACCCGCAATCGAGGCCAGGCAGTTTTTCCAGGGTTTTTTCCATCACTTCAACCTTGTACATAGCTTTGAAGATATCTTCATCCAGACGCATAATCGGCCGCGGTTCGATGGCCCGGCGTTCATTCACTTTGAGCTCGGGATAGCTTTGTGGCGGAGTTATGCCGCGAACGGCGTCTTCTTTTTTGACCTTTTCCAACCGCTGGCGCATACGGTGCTCGGCCACAAACCGGTTTTCCACCATAAGCGGCCCGCCTATGCATCCGCCGCTGCAGGCCAGTGCTTCGATATAATCAACCTTATTTAGCTTGCCCATGGCGACCTGTTCAAAAACTTCGCTGACATTGTGGATTTCATCGACAATCAGGGCATTTTCGGCTTTGAGGGCCGAGATTTCACCCCCCGATACCGCCCATCCGAGGCCTTCGGAAGAGGCTCGCCGGCAATTCTTGCCGCGCGGGGCGGCCGCGATCGCTTTTAAGAGATCACCGTAGATCAAAGATACGGCAATAGCCCCGGTGATATTCGACTTCTCGGTGCCAAGAGGCTGCTTGACTGCCGTCATCTTAGCCGGGCAAGGGGTGATGAACCACACGCCGATTTCCGTGGGAGCGAGAGAAAGTTCCTGGCTGCGGGCGGCCCGGACCACACGCGCCGCTACTTCCACCGGAGCATCGATGGGAATAAGGTGGTCAATCAGTTCAGGGAACTTTACCTGGACCAGCCGCACCACCGTTGGACAAGCTGAGGAAATGGCCGGTCTTTTGATATCGTTGCGCTTGACGTATTCCCTTAGAGCCGCTGAAACAATCTCGGCCCCCTGGGCCACTTCGAACACCTCGTCAAAACCCAGGTTTACCAGTCCGGTTAAAATGGCGTCCACCGGAATGTCCAACCCAAACTGGGAATAAAGCGACGGCGCAGGCAAAGCCACATTATACTTGTAGCCTTTCAGGTCGTCGAGGCTGTCGGTAACCGCCGTTTTGGCATGACTAGCACACCGCCGGATGCATTCACCGCAATCAATACAGCGGGATTCGGTAATCTTCGCTTTGCCGCCCCGGATTCGGATAGCTTCGGTGGGACAGCGCTTTGCACAGTTGACGCAGCCTTTGCATTTATCCGGCGTCAACCGAACCGAATGAAAATATTCGGCCACATTTCTCACCACACATTCACTTGTGACGAATTACTATATGTATTTTAGTTCCCTCGCCTACAACCGACTGAATATCAAATTCATCGGAGCAGCGGGCAATATTGGGCAGCCCCATGCCAGCCCCAAAGCCCATCTCCCTGATATGATCCGGAGCGGTGGAATACCCCTCCTGCATTGCCAGGTCAATGTCGGCTATGCCGGGGCCCTCATCCTCCACCCGCAGTTCGGTCCGGTCGGGAAAAATATCCGCCCGCACACTGCCGCGGTAAGCATGAATAATGACATTCATCTCGGCCTCGTAGGAACTTATGGCTATCCTCCTGATAATATCGGAAGGAACGCCGATTTGCTGCAACACTCTTTTTATCTTGCTTGAAGCCTCGCCGGCGGTTTCAAAGTCAGCCCCCTTGAGGGGAAAGTCAAGATTGATTCCTTGAGCAGGGTTCACTGGTCATCCCCCTGTCGCGAACAGCCCTTAACTCCGCTGCTGTAAACTAACCCACACGCTTCGTACATCGAAAGTTCGGTCACCATCAAAGGAATGCCTTTTAGTCGGGCCATCTGAATGACTTCAACCCCCGGGCGTTTCCCACGCACAAACACGATAGCCGCCAGATCGCCCACCTCGGCGGTACGAATCACCTGAATATTGGTCAAGCCCGTCAACAGCAGCGTCCGTTCCTTGCTAAACACCAGCACGTCACTCATCAAGTCGGCGCCACAAGCGGTGACCACCTCGTTTTCAAAGTATTCCGAACCGCATATGATCTCGGACTGGAGCACTTTTTGCACCTCAGCCAGTTTCACGACAATCCCCCTTAAATACTATGCTCAGTCAGCCCGTTCTGTTAATTATTTCACAATGTTTCGGTCAAAAAATTAAGGCCCACTCGCGGCCTAAGGCTCAAACATTACGGGAAATAATTCGCCTCTTTCTTTGGTTAATCCTGCTTGTCTTTATATTTTTTAGTTACTAAACCCTGGTTGTTTATCGCATTGTCGGGCGGTCAAGGAAGACAACTACCACCAGCGCGTTTAGCAGCCAAAAAATCATCGACATTTGGATATTATACAGGACGAAATCAGTAAACCCGCCCACCGCAATCGCCATTAGCGCCGCGAATATCCCCAGCATTAGTCCTGTCGTCCAGCGGTTGGCCGCTCGGCGAAGCAAAACAAAGGCATAATAGGCATGTCCACCCAGGATGGCCAAAAAGGCCGCGAGACCAGGGAGGCCGATTTCGGCGGCAATATGTAGATACATATTATGGGCGTGAAAGATTCTCGCACCTGCGTCCAGCACAAAAAAATCGTATTCCGGATAGACCATCCAGTAGGCGCCCCAACCGATACCAAGCCACGGATGGTCGCTGATCATTGCCACAGTGCTTTCCCATAAGGCCATTCGAAGGGTCGATGAGGTGTCGGTAGGGTTCATGATTGACAGTAGTCTATCCAAAAAGACTTCGTGCCCGATGAGCAGCATCATTACCGGAAGGAGCGCCAACAACCAAAAAACTTTCCGGTTGTAGAGCACCCCGAAAACAGCGATCACTGCCACAACACTGACCCAGGCCCCCCGGGTATAAGTCAGTACCAAACAGGCGCTCAGCGCCAGCACAAGAGCGAAATACAGCATTTTCCCGGCAGGGCGGCGTGTGCTCAGTCCCAGCCCGGTGGCAATGGCCATGATAATAACCAGAAATCCGGCCAGGAGATTGGGGTTCTTCATTGTAGAAAACACCCGTACCTTGAGCTCGGGAAACTGCTCGACGTCGACCCACTGGAAGGCCGATATATCGATACCGTGAAAGTACTGATAGAATCCATAGGCGGCAACAGTGGCGGCGGAAAACATCACCACGGACATCAGTCGCCGGACTTGGCTGGTTGAATGAACATTATTGATGACCAGATAATAGAGCAGAATATAGCGGCCCATCAAATGGTAGTAGTTATAAAAACTAAAATCGCGGTTCGGTGAGCCCCAGATCGACGCGGCCGATAAAATTACAAACAAAATCACCAGTATGTCAAATGGCGAGCGGCACAATTCCATCCTGCGGGCAATAAGCATTTTCCCAAACCACGCAATGGTTGCGCAAGCCAAAAACAGGCTGGTGACATTCAGCGATAAGGGCAAAAAAAAGGCTACCGCCAAAATAAAGTACTCAATAAAATAATTTAGGCGGCAGGAAACCGAGGTTACCGAATAATTTATATTCACCGTTTCACCTGGCTATTCATGTTGCTACTGGCTAAATTAGCCTTGTCTTATTATATCCCAGCGCTCAAGTTTTGTCTACTTACAGATTGCCGCCCTCGCTGCTCCGATAAGGTACAGCGAACCGGCGATACAGACCACTCCGTCAGGTCCGGCAATGAGCCGCGCCCTGGCGTAGCCTTCTTCGATGGAGGCGGCGGTCTCCACCAGCCGGGCTTCCAGCAGCCGGGCCACGGTTTGCGGATCGGCGGCCCGCTGCGAATCAGGCCGGACGACTATGGCGGCATCTTTAGCCCGGATAAGAGACCGGATAATGCCGGACACATCTTTATCGGCAAGGATGCCGAGGAGAAATACAACCTCCTTGCCGGGGTAGATATCGTCAAGGGTCGCCCGCAGCGCCCGGGCGCCGTCCGGGTTATGGGCGCCGTCAAGGACCACCGCCGGACGGTCAGCTACCACTTCAAACCGACCGGGCCAGACAACCGCCGCCAAGGCCTCACGCATAGCAAAAACGGTAATACGCGGCTCCTGTTCAGCCAAGACTCGCGCCGCCATTACCGCCAGCGCGCAGTTTTCCGCCTGATGTCGGCCGAGGAGATTGAGAGTGAACTCGCCAAGATCGCCGTACTCGCGGGTGGTGATTGTCACCGACTGACCTCGTCCGGTCAAACCGGCGCTCATCCCCGTAAAATCCTGTCCGCAAACGTATAATGGCGCAGCTTTATCAGCGGCGGCAGCCTCGATGACTGCCAGCGCTTCCCCGCGTGCGGCGGTAACCACTGCGATGCCCTGTTTGATGATGCCGGCTTTATGATAAGCGATCTGGGGCACCGTGGTCCCGCAGCGGTCGGTATGTTCCAGGGTGACATTGGTAATCACCGCCAATTCCGGCATGATCACATTGGTGGAATCAAGCAGCCCGCCGAGACCGGCCTCTATCACCGCATAGTCTACCCCGGCGGCAGCAAAATAATGAAACGCCGCTGCGGTCAGTACCTCGAACTCGGTGGGATGCTCCCAGCCGGCGTCCGTCATTTGCGCAACAAACCGGCTAGTGTGGTCGATAGCTGCCGCAAATGCGTTCTTGTTGACTGGCTCGCCGTTAACTGTCATCCGTTCGGTATATTCCACCAGGTGGGGCGAAGTGAACCGCGCGGTTTTTATTCCGGCAGCCGTCAAAATGGCTGCCAGCATCGCTGTGGTCGAACCTTTGCCGTTGGTACCGGTAACATGGACTGATTTAAACCGCCGCTCAGGATGGCGCATAAGCTCCAGTAGCTTTTCGATTCGCGCCAGGCCGAAGTTCATGCCGAATTTATTCAGCGACGCCAGATATTCCAACGCTTGGTCGTATGTCATGAGAGACACTTCCTATGTTAGTTTATCAGCCTATTTAAACTGATTTCTTTAAAAGCTTCAACCAATACCATACTTTGTTTGCGTGAAGGACGCAAAGTGCCGAACGGACGGAGTTCCGGATTAAGGCGCTGTACGGTTAAGGCCGACAACGCCTACCTCTTCCACAACGCCGTCGGACACTGTGCGTCCTCCCAAGTTGACGGACTTAAAACTCCGAAGGGAAATGTTTTGCAAATTGGGCGATCATGTTCCTACAGGTTCTTATAGAACGCCAGCCGTTCTGCGATAGCTGTCAGCTTTTCGCGGTAATCCTGCTCCTTGGCCCGTTCCTTCTCAATGACCTCTGCAGGCGCTTTGGATACAAATTTCTCGTTGGCCAGCTTACCCTGTATCCGGGAAATCTCTGACTCCAGATTAACCTGCTCTTTGGTCAGCCGCGCGACTTCCTTTTCGGCGTCGATAAGTCCTTTCAGCGGCAGGTAGATTTCCACCCCGCTGACCACCGCCGCCATCGCGTTTTCCGGCTTTGGGGCGGTTGCCGGCAATATCGTTACCGTCTCCGCCGCAGCCAGGCTTTTCAGGTACTGACTATTTTCATCCAGCATGCCTTCCAGTTTGGCGCTGGCGGCCAACAAAACAACCTCGCTCTTCTTTCCGGGGGGCACGTTGACCTCGGCCCGCATATTGCGAATAGCTTTGATGGTTTCCATCAGCAGGGTCATCTTCTCTTCGGTGTCAGCATCAAGCAGCTGCGGCTCTTCTTTTGGCCAGGGGGCGATGACGATGCTGTTGCCTTCGTGGGGCAGATGCTGCCAGATGACCTCGGTGATGAACGGCATGAAGGGATGGAGCAGTTTCAAGGTATTGCTCAGCACATACCAAAGTACGTACTGCGCCGTGGCCCTGCCGCTGCTGTCGTCCTTGGCGTAAAGCCGGGCCTTGGCGGTCTCGATGTACCAGTCGCAGTATTCATTCCAGATAAATTCATAAAGACTCCGCGCCGCCTCACCCAGTTCGAACCGCTCCAGGTTGGCGGTAACCTCGGCCACCGTTTTGGCGTAACGGCTGAGAATCCAGCGGTCGGCCAGCGTGTATTCCCTGGCGGTGCTGTCCGGGTCGAAATCATCAAGATTCATCAGCACAAACCGTGAAGCGTTCCAGATTTTATTGGCAAAATTGCGGCTGGTTTCCACCCGCTCCCAATAAAACCGCATATCGTTGCCTGGCGTATTGCCAGTAATCAGTGTAAACCGCAGGGTATCGGCGCCGTATTTTTCGATGACCTCCAGGGGATCGATGCCGTTGCCCAGTGATTTTGACATCTTGCGGCCCTCGGCGTCCCGCACCAGCCCGTGGATAAAAACATGGCGGAAGGGAATCTCCTTCTGAAACTCCAGGCCCATGAAAATCATCCTGGCCACCCAGAAGAAGATGATATCATAGCCGGTCACCAGCACGCTGGTGGGATAAAAATGCTCCAGTTCCGGCGTTTTCTCCGGCCAGCCCATGGTGGAAAACGGCCAGAGGGCCGAACTGAACCAGGTGTCAAGCACATCCGGGTCCTGCTCCACCTTGCCGCCGCATTTGGGGCAAACTGCGATATCCTCCCTGGACACAATGGTCTCGCCACACTCGCAGTACCAGGCCGGTATGCGGTGACCCCACCATATTTGCCGCGAGATACACCAGTCGCGAATGTTTTCCAGCCAGTGGGTATAGACCTTGGTGAACCGGTCAGGCACAAACTGAATGTCCCCGGACGTCACTGAGGCCAACGCCGGTTCGGCCAGCGGCTTCATCTTGACAAACCATTGTTTGGACACCAGCGGCTCGATCACTGTGCTGCAGCGCTGGCACTGACCGACTGAGTGAAGATGCTCGTCGACTTTCACAAGATAGCCCTGTTCTTTGAGATCATTGACCAGCGCTTTGCGGCATTCGTAGCGATCCATACCGGCATAACGGCCGGCCTCGGCCGACATCTTTCCGTCAGGAGAGATCACCACCAATTCCGGCAGGTTGTGGCGAAGCCCCATTTCAAAATCGTTGGGGTCGTGAGCCGGAGTCACCTTTACGGCACCTGTTCCGAAGGACGGGTCGACATAGTCGTCGCCGACGATAGGCAGCCGGCGCCCGACAATCGGCAGGATGAGTATTTTGCCGATAAGGCTTCGATAACGGTCATCATCCGGGTGAACCGCCACGCCGGTATCCCCGAGGATGGTCTCCGGCCGGGTGGTTGCCACGGTGACATATTCATCTGGTCTGCCTTCCACCAGATAGCGCACATAATATAAATTGCCTGGCTTCTCCTCGTGTTCCACCTCGATATCGCTAAGGGCGGTATTGCAGCGCGGACACCAGTTGGTTATCCTGTTGCCCTGATAGATAAGTCCTTTTTCGTACAACGACACAAATACTTCCCGCACCGCCGCCGAACAGCCCTCATCCATGGTGAACCGCTCCCGCTGCCAGTCGCAGGAAGCCCCCAGCCGCTTCAATTGGTTGGTGATGCGGTCGCCATACTGCCGCTTCCAGTCCCAAACCTTTTCGATAAACTTCTTCCGGCCGAGATCATAGCGGGAGATACCTTCTTTGGCCAGCATTTCCTCCACCTTGATCTGGGTGGCGATCCCGGCGTGGTCGCAGCCCGGCATCCACAAGGTGCTGGCGCCCTGCATCCGCTTGGCGCGGATCAGGATATCCTGCAGCGTGTTGTCTAGGGCGTGTCCCATATGCAGTTGCCCGGTGACGTTGGGTGGTGGGATGACGATACTGAAAGGAGTCTTGTCCTTGTCCACATCGGCGTGAAACAGGCCGTTTTCCTCCCAAAACGCGTACCATTTGTCTTCCTGGGCCTGGGGGTCGTATACGGTTGGTATGTTCTTCTCCATCAAAATCCTCCTCTTGTGGGGGTTTAATTTTTTCAACAAGTACTTTCAATTGCTAAACCATGGGCCGCCTGAAACTAAAAAAGCCCCCCCATCCAACGAAGGACGAAAGAACTGCTTCCGCGGTACCACCTTGCTTTCCGGTCGCCAAAAAAGCCGACCCGGCTCTGCGTCAATAACGGGACGACCCGGCCACGCCTACTGATGATTCAGCGTAACGGCTCCAGGATGACTTTCTGCCGGATTAGCCGTGAAGCCTTGCAGCCTGTGAGCTTCTTCTCTAAAAACGGCCGGATGCGGCGTACTCTTCCCTTCGCAGCCTGTATCACGATGGGTTCTATATAGCTAAATATACTTTGCACAAAACCAATTGTCAAGTTTGCCAGCTGCGACTGACATGACCATTCGACTGACACTATGTAACAAGCAGGCATCTTCCCATACCGGGCAAGATGCCTGCCTTTTTTCCTCTATGTCTGACTTACTCTTTCGACCCTTGGCTCTAAGTATGGACTACTTCGCTGGCGATCCAGCCGGTTTACCCGCTATTCGTCCTCATCCGGATCACGCCAGTGGTGAAAGCCCCAGCCTCCATGGTACCAAGGATGCCAGTGGTGAAAGCCCCAGCCGCCGTCCCAGCCCCAGCTATGCCAGGGGTGCCAGGGGTGCCAGGGATGGTAGCCCCAGCCGCCCAGCCACGGTCCGCCGAATCCACCGACAATAGGTGGCCGCACAGGGTATCTTGCTGTATTTCTCCGGGCCATCGACGCTCCTCCTTTCCGAAGTTTTGTTACATTTTATGTGCTGATTTTGGCGTTGGTTCCACGGGTCCCCGGATCTGAAACTAGTTTTATTTTCATTACGATTTTGCTGAATTCACCGAAGAATTTAAAATGAGGCAACATCCCCCACATATAAAAGTCTATTGCAAGCGGAAGGGGAATTCCTCCGCTGGATAATATCCTACGCCGTTACCGGCAGCGGAGCTGCCGACGGCTGGGGATAAGAATCCCGCTACGGAAAACCCCTCCCGCATCACTACTTCGTCGAAAAAAAGCACCCTTCCCTATCGGAAAGAATGCTCAAAGTGTCGATTAAACCAAGGCTGTTCAAAAACGAGCATAGCACGTTCTGACTTCACGGATCATACCCGCGCATCTTGCTACTGTTAATAGTCGGTACGACTTGTGTGCGGGTCGCCCGGAGAAGCGTGCCGCGCCGCTTACTTAGGCGGTACGCAAGCAAACGCTTCGAAAAGCAGACACACGACACTTCAGCGGCGATGCGGTCGCTTTCAACAACCTGGACCTCAGATCAATCCGGCCAGAGTGAACACGAAAATAACGATTCCCACCAGGCCGTTGCGCAGGAAATAGGGTTGAGTGACCCGGCTGAAATCATCGGGTTTGACGATTGAATGCTGATAGATCAGCAGCGCCCCCGCCAAAGCGACTCCGACATAATAAAGCCAGCTGAGCCCATAGAATACTCCTACTGCGACGAACCCGGCGATACTTACGGCATGCATCACCTTCGCCAGAAGCAGGGCCCGAGGGATCCCGAACCGCACCGGCATGGAATGCAGGCCATGAGTCTTGTCAAAAGCCACGTCCTGGCAGCCGTAGACTACATCAAAAGCAGCGATCCATATCCCCACCGCCAGACCAAGGAGCGCCGCCGGCAGTGAAAGATCACCACGGATAGCTATCCAGGCCCCTATCGGCGCCCCGGCCAACGCCAATCCCAACACCAGGTGGCAAGTCCAGGAAAACCGCTTCATATAGGGATATAACACCAGCGGTACAACCGCCAGCGGCCACAGCATCCGGGCCAGTGGATGCAAATTATAGGCAGCCAGCAAAAACAAGCCCAGGCTTACCGCGATAAACAAGACTGCTTCCCATGGCTTGATTGCGCCGGTAACCATCGGCCTCTGGGTAAACCGGGGGTGAATCTTGTCATATTCCAGGTCGATGAAATTATTCAGCGCCAGCGCCGCGCTACGCGCTCCCACCATCGCCACAGTAACCCATAGCAGGTCGTGGCCGCTGGGCAGGCCGCCGGAAGCCAGAACTGCTCCGCTATAGGCAAACGGCAATGCAAATACTGAATGGGAAAAAGCGATATTGTCAAGATGTGCTTTCAGTTTACCCAAGGCCCAGTTCCTTCCATTTGGCGTCAACTATTCTCTTGATATCCTCTGACATGATAATCTCGTCCGGCCACTGACGGGGGTTGCCTTCTTCCGGCCAGGTTTTGGTGGCGTCAATACCTAGCTTGGTTCCCCAGTTGGCTTGCGGCGAAGAGTGGTCCAGAGCGTCCAGCGGACCGTCTACCATCACGACATCCCGGCGGGCATCGATATTGTTGAAAACCCGCCACCATACTTCCTTCATGTCCTGGATATTGACATGGGCATCCACGACAATGATCATCTTGGTAAACATCATCTGGCCCATACCCCAGACAGCATGCATCACCTTTTTGGCTTGCTGGGGATAGCTCTTCTTGATGGAAATAACAGCACAATTATGAAAAACGCCTTCCAGAGGCAGGTTGATATCGACGATTTCCGGCAGCTGAAGCTGGAGGAACGGCAGGAAAATGCGCTCGCTGGCCTTGGCAAGGAAACAGTCTTCCATCGGCGGTTTGCCGACAACTGTCGCCGGATAGATGGGATTTTTGCGGTGGGTGACGCAGGTAAGATGAAAAACCGGGTAGTCGTCCGCCAGGGAATAATAGCCGGTATGATCGCCGAACGGCCCCTCTCGCCTCAGTTCCTCGGTCTTGACATAGCCTTCCAGAATAATCTCCGAATGCGCCGGCACCTCAATGTCGACTGTTTCGCATTTTACCAACTCTACCGATTTATGCCGCAAAAAGCCGGCGAACACGATCTCGTCAATTCCCGGCGGCAGAGGTGCGGTGGCCGCATAGGTCACCGCCGGGTCACCGCCGATGGCCACTGCCACTTCGATGCGGTCACGGCCAAGTTCGTGGTGGGCCCGGTAGTTTTCGGCCCCGCCCTTGTGGATATGCCAATGCATGCCGGCGGTATTCTCGTCATAAACCTGCATCCGGTACATACCGACATTGCGCTTGCCGGTCAGCGGGTTTTTAGTGAACACCAGCGGCAGGGTGATAAACCGGCCCGCATCGCCTGGCCAGCATTTTAATACAGGGAATTTGGCCAAAGAAGGAGCGTCCTTGATGATGACTTCCTTGCAGGGGCCGGTTTTAACGTACTTGGGAAAGTGAATGGCCCGCTTGGCGGTGGGAATGATCTGCAGCAAATCCAGCTTGCGCTGCACCGAGATATAGGGCAGCTTCAGTATTTCCTTAAGCTCGGCGGCAATATCGTCAATTTTTTCTACTCCCAGCGCCAGAGCCATACGCTCCATGCTACCGAAAGCATTCATCAGCACCGGTATGTCGTAGCCTTTGACATTTTCAAACAGCAAAGCAACATTATCCTCACCGGTCATTTTGGATACCCGGTCGGTAATCTCGGTTATCTCCAGCTCGCAGTCAACCTGCTGGCTGATCCGTTTCAGCCACCCCCGGCTCTCCAGGGCGGCGATGAATTCCCGTAAATCGTTAAACGCCAAGAGCACTTGCTCCTTTCCCTTGCGGCTTTAACTAAAACCCAAGGCTGTTCAAAAAGGTCGAGATGCTAGGCGCACCGGAAGAGCGCGCCGCGCCGCGTACATGGGGCGTACGCAAGCAAACGCAGGAGCAACGACGCAGATTGACCTTTTTCAACAGCCGCGTTTTCACTATTTTCGTAGGATGTATTTCACGATCAGGATACTGCTTTCGTACAAAACCAGCATCGGCACAGCCACCATGGTTTGGGAAACCACGTCCGGGGACGGCGCAATGACCGCACCGATAACGAAAGACAGCACAAGCACCATCTTGCGTTTGGCGATCAAAAACCGGGAGCTGATCAAGCCTACTTTGGCTGCAACCAGAATGAAAAGCGGCAACTCAAAAACAAACCCAAAAGGCAGTAAAAAGGAGATGACAAAAGATAAATACTCCCCCAGAGAAAATAGCGGCTGCAGATCCTCGGTGGCAAAACCCATAAAAAATTTGATGCCGGCCGGTAACACCAACATATAGGAAAAAGTGAGCCCGATAAAAAACAGGGCAACCGAAGCCGGAACCAAAAACACCGAGGTCTTCCTTTCCTGCTTGGACAGGGCCGGCACCACAAAAGCCCATGTTTGATATAAAACTACCGGCAGCGCCAACAGGAAGCCAGCGAAAAACGATACTTTCAAATACGCAAAAAAAGCCTCCGCCGGGTTCATATAATACAGTTTGCCGGCAGGAGCAGTAATCAGGTGAACCAGTTCTGCCGCATAAAAATAGCAGCCCGAGCTGGTGATAAGTACAACCACAATGGAGATGATCAGCCGCCGCCTAAGTTCCTGCAGATGATCGATCAGCGACATTTCGCCGCCTTTGCTGTTTTCCTCCGGTTGGAGTTCATCCTGAGGCGTCATATCAGACATTGCTGTTCCTCACTTCGTGTCTTCATGCTTTTTCGCATCTGCTTTTTTTTCTTCCTCTGTTTTCTTATCTTCGTCTTTCTTCTCCACTGGCTTGGCCTCAATATTGATAGGCTCATCATGGGTATGATCGTTGCTCATCGCCCGGCGGAATTCGTTCAGTCCCTTACCCACCGCTTTGCCCACTTCAGGAAGTTTGCCTGGCCCGAAAACCACAAGGGCAATCACCAGTATCAGGACCAATTCTGGCATACTAAAATTCAACATCGACTCCACGTCCCTTCGGCGCTACTTCATTACTATTATACTTGTCCGTCCGCAAAAAGACAATGGACACGCGGCCTGAGTGCACCGTGTCAGGCAAAAACAACGGCGGCGATGAAGAGGTTATTGTTACCGAACCTACTCATCGCCGTCCATATTTACTATACCTGTCCGAGCAGCTTACCCGGGTTTAGGATGTTATTCGGGTCAAGAGCCTGCTTGATGCTTCGCATGACCGCCAGTCCCTCTTCACCGAACTGTTTGGGCATATATTTAAGTTTTCCCAGCCCGATTCCATGCTCGCCGGACAACGTGCCGCCAAGCTCCAAAGCTCTGGTGAAGATCTCATCCATAGCCTCATACACCCGCTCCATCTCTTGCTTGTCTCTGAGGTCGGTAACGATGGTGGGGTGCAGGTTGCCGTCACCGGCGTGGCCGAAAGTACCTACCTCCACTCGATTGCGGGCGGCAATTTCGGTCACACTGCGTATCATGTCAGGCACTTTGCTGCGAGGCACGGTAGCGTCCTCACAGAAGGTGGAGGGACGGAGTTTGGCCAGCGACGGCAATGCCGCACGCCGGGCCGCCCACACCTGGTCGCGCTGCTGGGCAGTTTCGGCTACTCGCACTTCTCCGCCGTTGTCCCGCAGCACCTTTTCCATTTTGGCAGCGTCATTGGCCACCGTGTCGGCGTCGCCATCCACTTCAGCCAGGATAATGGCCTCGGCTTCGACCGGCAGACCCAGTTTGGCGAAGGTTTCCACCGCACGAATGGTATAGTTGTCCATAATCTCCAGGGTGGCAGGAATAATTTTATTGCTGATAATGTCGGCGATGGACTGCCCGGCGCTGTTCAAGTCCTTGAAAACCGCGATCATGCTCTTGCGATGGGTAGGCGCCGGAACCAGACGCAACGTCACCTTGGTTATAACCCCCAGCGTTCCCTCCGAACCGGTCAGCAGCATGACCATATCATATCCTGGAGCCTTCGCCGTCCTGCCGCCGAACTCGGCTATCTCCCCATTAGGCAACACGACTTCCAGGCCTGTGACATAATGTTTGGTAACGCCGTATTTCAGGCCGCGCAGCCCGCCGGAGTTTTCCGCCACCGTGCCGCCGATGCTCGCTGTAGTCACTGTTCCAGGATCAGGCGGATAGATAAGCTTGAAGGGTTCCACCGCGGCATTTAGTTCGGCAACAATGACCCCCGGCTCCACCACCGCCACGAAATTCTCCGGATCTACTTCCAGAATCTTGTTCATTCGGACAGTATAAAGTACGATACCGCCGTTCATCGGCACGGTACCGGCGCTTAAATTGGTGCCTGATCCCCTGGTGTATATCGGCAGTTTCTCCCGGTTGGCCAGTTTGAGAATTGCTGCGACTTGATCCTTGTCAGCCGGCTGCACAACCGCTTCAGGAAGGTTAGAAAAGCCGGGAGTGGCGTCATAACTATAGCAGATAAGATCTTCCTTCTCGGTGGTCACCCACCTGTCTCCTACAATGGTTTTCAATTCCTTGATAATATTGTCTTTCATAAATCTCCCTCCCATAATCACCAATCGGTGGTTGGCGCGACTCGTCCGTCTTACTTTACCTTATCCGGCGACAGCTTCAGCCGCCTTTCCCCTGCCGGAAAATTTATTTTCCGGCAGGGGAAAGGCGGCGGGCCCCAGCCCGCCGCGCCAATGCGGTTTTCATTCGCCTAAGGCAGCATCCAGTGCAGTGCGTAGGCCTGCAGATAGGTTATTGCCCCGATGATGATAATCATGGCAATACTGTGAGGCAGGGCGAAGCGGAAGATGGTCGACTCTTCCCCCACCAGACCGGTAGCTGCGGTAGCCACTGAAATGCTCTGCGGTGAAATCATCTTGCCGCAGACGCCGCCTGAGGAGTTCGCAGCCACCATAAGGTTCGGGTCAAGACCCAGTTGCTCGGCTGTGGTTTTCTGCATCGAACCGAACAGAGCGTTGGCTGAGGTGTCGGAACCGGTCAGGAACACGCCCAACCAGCCGAGGAACGGCGAGAAGAAGGGGAAGAATGAGCCGGTGGCGGTGAACGCCAGCCCCAGGCTTGAGCTCATACCGGAGTAGTTCATGATATACGCCAGACCGAGGATCATGGCGATGGTGCAGATCGGGTACATCAGCATCTTGATGGTTCTGCCGAAACAATTGACGGCCCGGCCGATACCATAGTTCGGGATAATGATGAGCGACAGCAGACCGGCTGCAAAGATAGCGGTGCCGGCGGCTGACAGGAAGTTAATGCCGTAGGTGGCAGCATAAGGAGTTGCCTTCACTACAACCGGAGCTACCTTCAGCACCATATTATGCAGACCCGGCCAGGTGAAGAAGGTCAGACCAAGGGCCTTTTCAACGCCGATTATTACATTCTTGAAGCCGATGAATTTATCATCAGCCCACAGGAAAACAAGGGCGGCCAGAATCAGATAAGGTCCCCAGGCGCGGAGTACCTCGCCCAGCGAGTACTTGAGTTCGACCGCGCCACCGGCGGCAGCTTTCTCATCCGGGAAGCGCCAGATCTGACTGGGTTTCCAGATTTTGAGGAAAATCAAGAGACCGACAATGGTGACCAAAGCCGAGGTGATATCAGGCAGGAAGGGATTGATATAGTTTGAGGTAAAGAACTGGGTGGCGGCGAAACAAATGCCGGCAACCATTACGGCAGGCAGCACTTCCATGGCCCGCTTCCAGCCGCACATCATAACAACCACCCACAGCGGTACAATGACTGACAGGAAAGGCAATTGGCGGCCAATGATCCTGCTGAGGGTCATGGCGTCGATACCGGACACTTGCCCGAGAACCACGACAGGGATACCGATAGCGCCGAAGGCCACCGGGGCGGTATTGGCAACCAGACAGATACCGGCGGCATACACAGGGTTAAAGCCCAGGCCCACCAGCATGGCGGCGGTTATGGCCACCGGGGTGCCGAACCCGGCGGTGCCTTCGATGAAGGAGCCGAAAGCGAAGGCAATAAATAAGGCCTGGAGGCGACGATCCTCGGTGATCGAGGCCAGGGAGTTCTTGATAATCTCGAATTCACCGGATTCAACCGTCATATTGTAAACCCAAATAGCGGTAACGACGATCCAGACAATCGGAAAAATACCAACCAAAGCGCCGTTGAGAGTTGCGCTGATCGCCAGCCCGACAGGCATCTTGAATCCGATGATGGCAATCACAACCGCTGACAGTACGCCGAAGAAGGCGGCATTATGGCCTTTGGAACGCTTGATGCCCAGCATGTACAGCAGGATAAATAGCGGAATCGCGGCAACAAGCGCCGATAATCCGATGCTCTCCATGATCGGCTGGTAGTTTTGAGTCCATGGCATTCGCATACACCCCTTTTTTTATTCTAAGCAATAAACAAACGATAAGACCATCCGACAACAATGCTTTGCTCCCCGCCTCACCTCCTTTATCAGTCGCCTGTCTGCTGACCAGACCAGCATACCAGATGAAGAGTGCCATTCTTCGTGCAAAATATGACGATTTATAGTAATTTGTGAAAGTTAGAACATATCCTCAATTAGAGCAATTCTGAATATTTACGGCAAATTTCTGGTTTCGGCTCTTAGCGAATGATTCGACAGCCCTGCGGGCTTTCTAGGAAGGGAAGCCGAAATCATCCCGAATCTTGTGCTCTGGTGCTATTTCGCGGTATTTCTTCAGCGAACTGACCCCACCGCGTTTAAGGGCCATCATGAGCTCTTCGACCATGGTCAGGTGCTCACGCATTCTTAGTCGGGCCAGATTGGGGTTTTTACTGGCTATGGCCTCATAGATGGCTACATGGGCGCTGTATAGCACCATCGGCATATTTTCGACGATGAACAGCTTCTGCCTTGAAGTGCGGAATGTATGCTGCATCAGATCAGAAATCGTGTTCATCACGGTAATTAATATCGGGTTGTTGGCCGCCGCCGCCACGGCGAAATGAAAATCCTGGTCGGCGGTGTCACCGATCTCCCCTTGCCGCACTTCTACCAGCATATTGTTAACCGCCCGCTGAAGGGCTTCCAGATTCTCCGGGGTGACCCGCATGGCAGCCAGCCCCGCTGTCTCGACCTCCAGTATTTTTCGCACTTCCAGCAGCTGCATGATATCGTCGATTTCCACCTGCAACAAGAAGGACAGCGGTTCCAGCATCCCTTCGAAAGATACCTGCTTAACAAAGCTGCCTTCCCCGGGGCGGATTGAAATAACCCCCATCATTTCCAGGGCGCTGAAGGCTTCCCGTACCGAGGCTCTGCTAACATTCAATTTCTCCGACAATTCCCGTTCGGATAAAAGTTTGTCGCCAGGCTGCAGCTTTCCGTCCACAATCAAGTTCTTTATCTGATCGATGATTTCTTCATAAACTTTTTTGGTTTTTACTGGCCTAAACATGTGCTCCTCCGTCCTATCATCAATATTTGCGGAGGCCGACGAAATCGGCAACTTCTAACAGAGACTCCCGTATACCTCCGGTAATTGAGCTTGGCAGACTGTCCCGGGCTTCTTCCAGGTATTCGCTCACCCGCCGGTAAGAGTATTCGACAGCGTCAGTTTCATGAATGATGGCCATAATTTGTTTCAAT
>Ga0316232_1002733_pt1 | contig 17565 bp, 23 predicted proteins | sample TBHtaG_FD_206006 | JGI IMG/M metagenome (GOLD analysis project Ga0316232, IMG submission 206006) | Freshwater microbial communities from Trout Bog Lake, Wisconsin, USA - TBH18025_13 | ecosystem: Environmental > Aquatic > Freshwater > Lake > Hypolimnion/Profundal zone | place: USA: Wisconsin... | reverse complement strand
GGCGGGACGGCCTGGCGCTCGCGCGGGCCGTGCAGCCGATCGCCATCACGACCGATGTGATGATGCCGGGGATGGATGGATGGTCGGTGATTAATGCGGCCAAGGCCGATCCGTTGATAGCTCACATTCCGATGATTTTGGTGACCATCACGGACAGCCGGGAAATGGGGATGGCGCTGGGGGTCTATGATTTTCTGCCGAAGCCGGTGGACTGGGAACGGCTGGCCCGCATCATGGGACGGTTGCGTTTGGAGCATGGCCAGCGGCCCGTGCTGGTCGTGGAAGACGACGAAGCGACGCGGGAGCAGTTGGAGCGGGCCTTGAAAAAAGACGGCTGGAACGTGCAATTGGCGACGAATGGTCTGGAGGCGCTGGCGGTGGTGAAGGTGCAGGAGCCGGCCTTGGTGCTGTTGGATTTGATGATGCCGGAAATGGACGGCTTCGAGTTTTTGGATCATTTCCGACAGGACTCGCGGTTTGCCCGCACCCCGGTCATTGTGTTGACCGCCAAGGATCTCACCCCCGAGGATCATCAGCGACTCAGTGGCCGCGTTAGTGATGTCATCGGCAAGAAAGGGTTTCTGGCGGCAAAAATTTTACCCCAGTTGCGGGCGTATTTGGACCCGGGTAGTAAATCCTAGCCGTCATCTCATCAATTCACTGAACGTCTGGTGCGGCCCTTCGGGCAGGCAAGTCCGGCAAACTTTTTGTCGGGCCGGCATGCCCAGCGGGCTGCCGGCCGTTGCCGACTACAGCCTGTCAGGGAACATTCCCCTGAACACGGTGTCTGATCCGGTAAGGTGAAAAACACCCATTCGTCTGCGACAAACTTCGTATCCCGAGTGCGAAGGAATCACCCATGAAGGTGCGATTGAGAAAGTTTTATGCCTGGCTGCTGAGGCAGACCACCTTTGTCCGATATCTGGTTATCGCCATTCTGCTGCATGCCGTGATTGTGCTGATCCTCGGTTCGGTCAAGATTGCCACCAAATTGCCGCCGATTGGCGTCTTCCTCAATCCCCCTTACCTGACACCACCAACGCAGGACAGTGACAAGGATGGCAAGGTTTTGCCGACTGACGACAGTGGGGGCACACCCGGTTCTAGACTGGGAGGGATTATAACACCTGCCGGTCGGGCGCCGGCCGATTACCACCCCAGCCTTCCCAGCGCGGATCAAACTGCTGGCGACAAGCTCGCTGGAGAAATCATTGGCCGTTATAACGGCATGATGGATGAGCTACCCAGGGTCCAAGGTGGTACTGCCGGGATGGTGCCACCCACGGGTGGATTTAGTGACAGCAAGATTGGCACCCCAGGCATCAGTGGTACTGGTACCGAGTTCAACCAACGGTTCGGCAGTGTTAGGGATACAAATAATAAAACAGGCGGCGGCAACAAGGAGACAGAAAAGTCTGTCGTGGCTGCTTTACGCTGGCTCAAAGATCATCAAGCTGCCGACGGATCGTGGAGCACGGAGAAATTCACAGATGCGCTATCCGCCCTGGCAGTCCTGGCATTTCTCGGCCACGGTGAGACGGCGGACTCCGAGGAGTTTGGTCCAACTGTCAGCCAAGGCATTGCTTACGTTGCCGCCTGTGTGGGACCGAACGGCATCGTCAAGTCGCAGAACATGTATGCACAGGGGACCGTGACGCTGGCCCTTGCCGAGGCCTACGGGATGACGCAGTCGCCCAATGCCCGTGCGCCGCTGGAGAAAGCCGTGGCCGCAAATCTGCAGGCCCAAACAGTGAGGAAGATTAAGCCAATTCATGTTGGTGGTTGGCGATATACACCCCAATCCAGTGATGCGGATACCTCAGTGACGGGCTGGCTGGTGATGGGATTGAAGTCCGCACGGCTGGCGGGAATCGCAATTCCGGACGAGGCGTTTGCGATGGCATCAAAGTATTTCTGGAACATGTACAGCGATCGCGGTGGCTTCGGTTACGCTGAACCCGGGCAGGGCATCAACACTTCGGCGGTCGGTATTCTTTGCCAGCAATTCATGGGGCATGGGGACGATCAGCGAATTAAGAAGGCGCTCGATGTCTACAAAGGGCACCGGGTGGATTGGGAACGCGCCAATCACAACGATGTACTCTACGGCTGGTATTACGTCACGCAGGCAATGTTTCAGGCGGGCGGCGCGTACTGGACGTATTGGAACAAAGAAATACGCGACACCACCGTCAAGATGCAGGCCGCCGATGGGCATTGGGATCCACCGCCCAATAGTGGCCGGGAGAAGAGCTACGGTCCGGTCTATAGCACCACACTGTGCTGCTTAACGCTGGAGGTTTATTACCGGTATTTGCCGCTCAACCAGGACCGGGAACATAAGGCGCACCCAATCGCTAAACCCCTAGTCAACCCCGCAACACCACTTTCCCGCCGGATCGCAGGATAAGCCCGGGTCGCCGCCGGCCCGCTTCCCACCGCCATTTACGTGGCAACGGACGCCTGACACAATCGATTTTGTTGGCGGCTTTTCCTTCGCGTTGTCAAGATCGGTGGTGCAGTTGATTATTCGCGTGCATTCGCAGCCATTCGTGGCTACAAAACGCCGCTATGAGCTTACTCATTACCGGTTCCATCGGACTCGATAGCGTCAAGACACCGCTGGCAGAACATCATGATCTACTCGGCGGTTCCGCCAGTTACGCGGCCATTGCCGCCAGCTTCTTTACGCCAGTCAACCTGGTCGGCATCGTCGGGGACGATTTTCCAAAGCCCTATCTTGACCTGTACCGGAAACACGGCATTAATCTTGCGGGTCTCGAAATTGCGGCCGGCCAGACGTTCCGGTGGTCCGGTGAATACGAATGGAACATGAACAATCGCCGGACCCTGTCCATTGCGCTCAACGTTTTTGAAAAGTTCAATCCAACCTTGCCGGCACAGTACCGGAATGCGCCGTTTGTTTTTCTGGCCAACATCTCTCCGCAACTGCAAATGCACGTCCTCAGTCAGGTGGAAAAACCAAAGTTCGTCGTGGCCGATACGATGGATTTGTGGCTCGAGATCGCGCGGGAAGCGCTCCTGGAACTCCTGAAACGAATTGATTGCCTGATCCTCAACGAGAGCGAGGCGCGTGAGTTGATGAAGGAAGCCAGCCTCATCAAGGCCGGGCGCGGGATCCTGAAGCTGGGCCCAAAATACGTCTGCATCAAAAAAGGTGAGCACGGCTGCCTGCTCTTTGGCGAGGACCTTTTCTTCAGCGCTCCGGCGTATCCGCTCGAAGATATTCATGACCCGACCGGAGCCGGGGATTGTTTTGCCGGCGCGTTTGCCGGCTACCTCGCCAAAACCGGCAAGGTGGACCCCACCACGCTCCGCAACGCCGTGATCTACGGCAGCGTCGTCGCGTCGTATAATGTGGAGGCGTTCAGCCTCGGCCGCCTCCAAACACTGACCCCGGCCGACATCGAAAACCGGTATCAATTTTTCCGGAAGATCAGTCATTTTGAATTGGGCGGAGCGTAGCCCGGATGATTGATGGATTGGGCGGGTGAGGTCCGAGAAGGACTCGCGACTCCTGTCAGAGCTCCGGCCGAACCGTCCCCTTCGGCTCGCCGGGAGGCTCGCCCTCCAGTGCGGATTCTGGCAGTTCACCCTGTGCTCGGCTGGCACCCGACATTATTCACTTGCTGCCCGGTACTATTTTGGGCAAGTTGCCCACCCTAACAGGACTACTTTATGAGCAAAACCTACAATGTGGCAGTGGTCGGGGCAACCGGCGCAGTCGGACTCGAGATGATCGAGACCTTGGAGAAGCGCAATTTCCCAGTGAAACATCTGCACCTCTTTGCCAGCGAACGCAGCGTCGGCAAGAAACTGAAATTCAAAGGCGCCGACATTACCGTCCAGGAATTGAAGAGCGACGTGTTTGCGGGCAACGATTTTGCGCTGTTCAGCGCGGGGGCGGGCCGGTCCAAGGAATTTGCCGCGGCCGCCGTCAACGCCGGCTGTGTGGTCATTGACAACTCCTCTGCATTCCGGATGGAAGCGGATGTCCCGCTGGTTGTCCCCGAGGTCAACCCGGAGGACGCGAAGCGGCACAAGGGCATGATTGCCAATCCGAACTGTTCCACCGCGATTTTGCTCGTCGCCATTTATCCGCTGCACAAAGTGAATCCAATCAAGCGCATCGTGGTCGCCACCTATCAGGCCGCCAGTGGCGCCGGCGCCAAGGCGATGGCCGAACTGGAAGAGCAGACGGCCAAGATCTTGCGCGGGGAGAAAAACATTACTGCCCAAACTTTGCCGCAACGCATTGCGTTCAATCTCTTCCCGCACGTGGACGTGTTCCTCGACAACGGCTACACGAAGGAAGAGATGAAATTCGTCAATGAGTCGCGGAAGATCATGCATCATCCGACCCTCAAAATTTCCGCCACCTGCGTGCGCGTGCCGGTCTACCGCGCCCACAGCGAATCGGTCAACATCGAGTTTGAACGCCCGATGACCCCGGCGCAGGCCCGGGAAATCATCAGCCACTCGCCCGGCGTGAAGCTGGTGGATGATCCCGCAAACAAGAAATATCCGATGCCGATTGATGCCTCTGGTCAATATGACTGTCTTGTGGGTCGCATCCGGCAAGATGTCTCGCGTGAGGATGGCCGGGGCTTGGAGCTGTTCGTCAGTGGCGATCAACTGCTTAAAGGGGCTGCCCTCAACGCCGTTCAAATCGCTGAGCTGCTGATCTGATGCGGGCGAATTTGCTTGTTACCAACTTCTGGTCAACGCCTGCTTGGGATTTACGTTTACACCCAGGTACCTGGTGTCAGGGATCATTGCGAACAGGGAATGCGTCGCCAGCGCATCGTGAGGTGATTATGGTCAGCCAAGAATCTGAATCCAAGGCCGTCATGGTGATTTTGGCAACCATCATTCTTGCGATGGTGGGGATCGGGGTTCTGGCCTCGCGGTATTATTGAATTGATGAACTTCGGTTGCTTGCGATTGGCGGTGATTACTGGTGAGGTTAGGTGAGTTTGGTAACCACCACCGTGGGATTCGCAAGCAACCAAAATTCACCTACTGATTTGACCACTTCCGCAACAAAATGTTCAATGCGGCCCAATGGGTGTCGGTACGGGCGTTAAGAAGTCAGCAGCCCAAGATGGCGGTGGGGGTGGTAATCGCCACCCGTTCTGTATTGCCAAGACGATCAGCAGCAGCAGAAGGAGGAACATGCTGAAGCCGAGCAACCCGCCCCACAGTGCCTCATGGTGGGAATGTTGATGGAGATGGAACAATCCATGTCGCACACATCATCACCTCTTTCCTGCACTAGCATAAGACCAAGTCGTGACTGGTGCAACTGCGTCAAGCCAGCCATTGACTTCAGGGCCAACGAGCCTACCTTGCGTTGGGGACTGAGAGCACAGGCGCGAAACCAAGTAGCGCAATCGGATTAACTCACAGATCCCCACTTGTGTCTCAGGCTTCAGACATTCTCACCAATGGCGAACGCCTGGCCAACCAAACGACCGACCGCGTAATATTCGCGAGTGTCAGGCGTGAAAATCAACGGCTTAACTTTCAGAATGTCCACCAAGCCGCCTGCCCGCATCACTTCCTGATCGGCTTTCACGTCCAGCACTTCGCCAACAAATTGGGTGTGCAGTCCCAGCTCGAAGGTGTGGACCAGCTTGCACTCGACGACCAGTGAACATTCCTTAACGTACGGGGCATCCACTAGATCGCTTCGCACGGGCGTCAGCTTGGTATGGGCAAACTTATCGGTGGAGCTCCCTGAAGCCAGGCCGCAGTAGTCCGCTTCGCTGGCTTGATTCTCGGAGGGGATGCTGATCGTGAATGCCTGGCGGTCGATGATGCATCCATACGTGTAGGTCGCCTTTCGCAAGGACACCGACACGCAGGGTGGTTTCGAGCAGCAGATCCCACCCCAAGCAGCGGTCATAAGATTGGGTTTGCCAGCCTTGTCGTAGGTGCCAACGAGGAAAACTGGGGTTGGATAAACCAAGGTTACCGCACCGAGGGATTGTTTCATCGGAGCAGGATAAGCCTGCTGGGTTGTGGCTGGCAACAACAACCGTGTCTCAGTGTTGTTGTTCCGTACAGACAGGGCAATACTCGTTCACAGGTTGATTTTCTCTCTGTTCGCCAACGTAGGCTTCCACCTGTTGCCAGTACTGCGCATCATCACGCCTTGCCTGACAGCGAAAACATATCGGAAGAAGATTTCGGAGGCGCGCATTATGCACAACGCTTTCTTGAAGATTATTTTTCAGTGTCTTGACATTATTTAGGTACAGCTTGTTGCGATAAACGGCCGCCACAACGAATCCAAACTTACCTGCGTGTGTGACAATATCCCACCACAGATCAAATCGATTCCTGTAGTGATAGAGGGATAATCTGTCTGCTCCATACCAGATGCCCAGCGATAGCATTGCCATCGGCACGCCACCTTTGAGCCCCGCATACCAGCAGGCAGCGGCAATAGGTGCGAAATACAACAGCGAGAAGTCCATCTCAAAAGGTGTAACTGAATCAAAATACCCCACGATGAGGGCAGGTAAAAGAGTCCACAGCAGAACCCAACTGGTTTTATGTTCCAAACTTCCTTTCGTGATGTTCATTATTTACTCCCGCTGCCATGTTATTCCACCCAAGCTGGCGGGCAGCCTAAGCTCCAGCCAGCCCTCTGCGGCCTCCAGATGGCGTATTTGCTTAGCATGGGCCGCGCAAGCATAGGTCACGGCATCACCAAAGCGTTTGGTTAGTTGGATCAGGTGGTTTTTCGCTTAGAAGATATAAGGAATGAACCGTTTTGTCACTTGCATGTACTGCAGGTATTCCTCCCCGAACTTTGCGGTCATCTCGCCTTCTTCCACCCTGGCGGTGATGAACAGCGCGACGGTGTTGATACTAACCAGCAGAGCGGTCACAGGGGTAATGTTTTTCAAGAAGGCTCCAATTCCAAAATACACCAATGAGGCATACAGGGGGTGGCGAATCAAACCGTAAAGTCCTGTGGTTACCAGCTTCGAGGTATTTTCCAGATCACCTTGGGGTTTTCCGAGTTTGACCAGCAGGAAAACACCATAAATGGCCAGATAGAGGGAAATGGCCAACACGACCCAGGAAACGATCTGTTGGGGCGAGCAAGGGTTCTGGAACCATGGTTGTGCATTGAGGGTGATCGTGAACAACAGGCTCTCGAATGCAAAAAGCCTGGCGGTTCCGTGGTAGCGCTTGGCTTGAATGGAGAACTTCCAGCTGAAGACGATCAAGCACAAGGTCCCGACACAGAGGATGATCCATTGGTTGGTGGTCAAATGATCCACTGGCGATTCCCTGATGCTGACTAATGGAGTTGCAACCGAATCGGATGCCACAATATCAACGCCACCAGGAGAATGAACATCAGTAGGTACAGGATGATCACCTCACGCGCACTATCCTCGTGGCAGGGAAGCCACAGCCTGCGTCGCCAACTGATCACCTCGGCGAGTTGTGGAAAGCGTTCGTGCAGGCGTAATTTCTCGAAAAAACCAACCTTGTGAAGGTTGGGGTCGTTTGAATTCAAGGAACGGAGTTTACCTGAGCGCGTGACCACTTCAATTCTTTCGTCGGTGGGTACGTTGGCGACAACCCAGTATTTATCCACTGCGTAGGAGTAGGTCTCACCACACTGCGAAGGTCGAAGTTCCTTGGCTCTCGGCGTCGGATGCGTCGAAATCTTGTACACCCGATACACGACACAATCACCAACTGCTAGGCTTCCCATCAGTCAACCTCCTTATTGACTATAAATATAACCTAATTAGTAACGAATGCAACTGGATGCCGCGTTGGGATTGGCTCGTTCATGCCAGTACCGCAAGCTAAATGCTAAGGTTCGTGCCGATATTGCTGCCGAGCTTCCCGTGCTACGTGCGGCACTCAAATGGGCAATGTGGTGTCCAAGTGAGGGCACTTCAAACCTACCAACTCCACATCCAGCTAACCCGCGCCCTGCCTCGATCACAGTGGGTCGCCTTGGTCGGTTTCAATTCCCCGCAGGCCAGTACATCTACACGGGCAGTGCCAAACGCAATCTGGAAGCCAGGATTCAACGCCACCTGTCCAAGCACAAGAAGCTGCGCTGGCACATTGATTATCTGCTGACCCACCGCGATGTTCAGGTGGTGCAGGTCCAACGATCCAGCAAGGGCGAATGCGCTTGGAACCAAAAGACCAGTGGCAAGATCATCGTGCCTGGGTTTGGGGCATCAGATTGTCGGGCAGGCTGCGGGAGTCACTTTCAGCATGTGGGTTAGGATTGCCATCACTGCCCTATGGTGCTAATGCTGGTCAGGATGAATGCGTTGGACGGATTGAACCTCGTCAGCGTCTTGGCCGTCCACTTGAAGCCACAGAGCAACGCATTCATTGGCATCATGGCGATTATCTTCGGGCTGCTGATTTGGTTGCTGCCAAAGGAAGCTGGCACGTATCGATTCCCGACAGGCAGACCATTTCTGGGAATTCTGCTGATCGTTCTGGGAATACTCTTGTTCTATTTTGAACGACTGGCAGTGGAATAGACGCTAATCACCACGCAAACCCGATGCCACTCAACCGCTGGCGCTGCTCCTTCGAGATGTACTGTGGCCATTTCGCGCTTGCCGATGAAACCCGTCCAAGCGTAGCTTGTTGCGGATCACAATATGACAAACGCGCCTGCTGCAGCATCATTAATTCAAATCCATGACACCGTGATGGGTCGCATGTACGGTCGTTTTTTGGGGCATGACTCGTCCACCGTCAGTCGCCTGGTTGGCATTGTAATCCTGGCCTTTGTCGTGCACGTGCTGATCAAAATCATTCGGATTATCAGCGAATGGGTTACCAAGAAGAGCCACGCCCAGAAGCAACCATTCGACTTTGTAACCCAAAAGCCGAAATTTATCAGTTTGATCCAGCTCCTGGCTAACGGCGTGACATTCGCCATCTATTTCTTTGCCTTGGGATTGATCCTGCAGGAGTTTGGGGTCAACTTGATGGCTTATCTGGCCAGCGCATCAATCATTGGGTTGGCCATCAGCTTTGGCTCCCAAGGGTTGGTGCAAGACATGGTGATTGGTCTGACGTTGATTTTCTCGGATGCTATGGATGTGGGAGATGTGGTGGAGATCGTTGGCACAACCCCCGTCGTAGGCCGTGTGGAGGTGATTGGGCTGCGGTTTACCAAGCTCATCAACTTTTACAACCAAGAAGTGTTTATCCCCAACCGCACCATTGCCAATGTCAGCCGCTTTCCACATGGCGGTGTGGATGCCTATGCCGATGTCCAGCTCCCGCTTGGCGCGGATCAGCAAAAGGTCGTCCAGACCATCACGAGCATTGCCAGCGGCATGTGGATGCAGTTCGGTGCGATTATTCTGAGCGAGCCACTGATTGGCAGCGTGCAGACCGCCCAAGGTGGTGGTTGGATGTACCTGCGTGTGCATTTCATCATCTGGTCAGGACAGGGCAGCTTGATCGAGACGACGTTCCGTCAGCATGTGGTGAGCGCGATGAAAGAGTTTGATCCAAAGTACGCCGATTGGCAGGTCCCTGTGACCTATCGTGCCAATACGGTTTCCTTGAAGGTGCAGCCAGCCGAGCAAACCGAATAAGTATTAACTGAAACATGGGATTACGAAACAAACTATTCGGGTGGCGCGCTCGGACAAACCTTCAGAAGGCATGGCACGCAATTGCCCAACCACTGTTTGTCCATCTGCAACGGCAATACGCTGACGAAACCGATGCTAAAACGGCAATGGAACTGGCAAAAGCGGTCACGTTTGTATTGCTCGGTCCGCCGACTGATCAAGCGCCACTCCTCCAGTCGATGCCTGTGGACACCCGTATGGTCGAACTAAAGTTAGGCGAGCTAAAGAATCAACGCGAGGTCTGTCAGATTGTCAGCGCATTTCGTCATATGCAGGCCAAGGTTGCCAGGGATGATAAGGTGGATGCCAAATTGCGGGAACTGGAAATTCTTCTTCCCGAAGATCAAATTCAGTCACACCGCGACCTGATGCGACAGGTTCAGGAGTTTGCATTCCGATTAAGGAGATCCTGAGACCAGTTTCAGCTGCTTTACCTTCTATTTGAAGCTTATGAAGACGGTGTTTCTATTGATGATGGCAGGCTTATTTTGGCTGTCAGGCCCACGGGTTGCCTTGGCGCAGACCAATGCGACGGCAGCCTTGACCGCCAGCCAGGCAGAGACCTTAAAGAAGATCCTTTCGGAGGAGCCGATTCTGAAGACTAAGAGAATGCTGACACTGAGCGGCGACTACGTGAACACCCCGAAAGAGGAGTATGAGATTACGGGGATATGGAGTGCGCCGTTAACCCTGGAAGAAATGCACGGCATGGTGGCCGAAATTGGATTTGGGGACGCGACGAAGAAGGGCGAATGGCAGCTTCGGTTCAAACGGAAGCTGGCGACCATGGATACCTCTTGGAGAACCAGCACCGATGCCGCACGTAATATCGGCCTCTCCGACCGCAGAAATCAGGTACTTAAGGCCAGCTACAACGTAAAGGATTGGTGGCAGGTCGGGGTTTCGGCTTTGGTGGAAGATAAGGTTGGCTTTGATACCAGTTTGGATCTCATTCCCCTTGGCCTGCGCAACGGACAGGCTCTCGGCTTCCAAATCGACACCTTGTTTAAGTTTTAGCATTTGGTCAGGGGATCTTCGCTTGCTTGCCTTCGTCTGTCAGTGGTGATATTTTTCCCATCACAAGGAGGCCGTTATGAAGTTCTGGGGAATCTCTGCCGTGGTGTGCTGTTTGCTGGCTGATTTTTATGCTGGTCAGAATTTTGTCGGCCATGCACCAGTAGGTCGTATGGGAAATGTCAGTTCCTATCAGTAATGCTTCTAGCCGTAGCAGGAACAGTATTCATGGCGACCTCTACTGCGCTTGAAAAGGTGACAAACGCTGTCCCTGAATTGGCCGACCGCTGGGTCGATCAGTTCGCGGCCAACAGGGCAGAGACTTTAACTCATGCCATGAGATTGACAACCACGGTCCTTCTGGTGGCGGTCATTGGTTTTATTGTGACCGGAGTCATTCTGTTGATCAACGAGCTGATCAAGCACGGCGCAGGACGGATATTAAGCGGATTTCGTGGGATCAATCAGCGCAGTGAGCTTAGCAATGAGGTTTTAAGAGCCATTGCCGAAGAACAATATTTGAAAGAAATAGGCCGCACCGACCGCAACTTTAAGGATCCTGAAGAATTAATACAGACCCCAGCACTGGTCCATTCACCGAAATATTTCCAACCGATTCGTCGGCAGTGGAACTGGCGCAGGATGTTAGTCATGACTGTCGGGGTTCTGTTAACCGCAGTTGCGTTCTTAGCCTGGATGAGGTTGATCGGCATGGATCCATTGAAATTGTTAAACGATATTCCAGGTTTTCGAACTCTCCTGGGAACTTCGTAAAACAAAAGAGGCGACCCCGTTGCCAAGATCGCCCCTTGATGTGATTGATAATCGGCTTACTTCACGAGGTTGTTGGACACCAACTTGGTCATCTCGAACATGCTGACTGACTTCTTGCCACCAAACACGGCTTTCAGTGCATCATCGGCATTGATCTGAGTACGGACCTTCTTGTCCTGCAGGTTATTCTTCTTGATATACACCCAGAGCTTCTTGGTGAGCTCGGTGCGGGGTAGCGGTTTCGAGCCGACAACCAACGCCAACTTCTCGTTAGGTTGGACGGGCTTCATGAATGCTGCACTCGGTTTACGCTTCGCTGCGGTCTTCTTGGCTGCCATAGTTATTTCTCCTGGGTTGGTTGGTTGACTGAATTACCTTTCTCGCTATCACAACACGAGCCTGACTTACAAGTGCAACTGCCTTGGGGACGGATCAACAGGGCGATCAGCAGCAACGTATTCGCTACCAACACCAGGTGAGCCGCACCGATTTGGATTCCGCACAGGCCAATGGTGGGGCGACAGGCTGCATACTTCACGAGAATTCCCAATACGACCACTGCCACTCCCAGCGCCCCAACAATTCGGGATGCGCTGGCACAGACACACGCGGCTTTACAATCACTCATAGGATCATTTCTTTCGGTTTACGGGTTTAACGGCTACTTCTGCGCTTACTTCGCTTCTAACGCGGCGATCTGGGCTTTGACCTTCTTGGCTTCGGCGGTTTTGCCATAGCGGTTGAGAGCGCCCAGCTTGATCTTCAATTTGCCCAGGGGACTCATCTTCTTTTTCTTGGCTGACTTGGCTGGTTTGGCAGCAACTTCGGGAGCAGCTGAAGCGGACGATTCCTTCGCGGCATTGGTCTTGGCCCACCGAGCTTGCTGAGCCTTCTTCATCTTGGCTTTGGTGGCCGCTGAAATAACACGCTTGCCTGAAGCAACAGGGGCTGAGGCTTCCACAACCACGATCTGTTGGACGGCTTCTGCAACTTCACCGCTCTCCAAACCTGCCAGGGCTGCGATGACGGATTCGATTTGTTTGACCTCATTCTCCAGGCCGCTGATCTTCGCGAGGAGTTGGGCTTTGGCTGACTCAAGACTTTTGACTGCTGTGGATACCATGGTGACGAACTACCTTTCTATAGGGGTTGAATTTAGCTTACTGCCTGAAACATCTGCTGGCCACTGAACTCGCACTCAGTTACCGTAGGGGATGTATAGCACTAGAATAAGGTAAGTAAAGTGCTATTTACCTGTCAGGATCAGGCGAAGTAGATTGCAATCGCGATTAAGGTTTCTTTCTCGCATGACTGAATGCTGCTGTAAACTGATCTGTCAGATCCAACGAGCTGAAGAATTGCCCTATGATCAAATTGGATTGCAGAACTTCAACCCCATATCCCGCGTACTCCTTCCCAGAGGCTTTCACAAGCCTTTCGCGTTCACCTCTTCGGGTCGACTTCTGATTGGCGGGTACATCTTGGTTGGGTGTGTCGGTGATGCTGGCAACTTCCGAAGTAATCGTCAGCGTGGCCAACTTGGGAATGACAATTGGCGTCGCGTGTCGCAGAACGGTGTCAATCGGTTGGGGTTGGCCATCTTTCTTTGGTTTATTGACATCCTTAGCAAAGATGCAATAACGCAGGGTCAGATCTGAATAGTTCTGCTGAGTCGTATTTTGGAGGGTAATTTCCAACTTCTCGGTCCGAGTTTCGATCCTGACGTGTTTGGTGGAATTGCTAGAGGTTTTGTGGTCGTCAGCGTTAACCTGAATGCTGATGGGATTCATGGGACTGATTTGGGCCAGCACAACCTTACCCGTGCTTGCCAGTAGCAATATGATGCTAGCAACCCCAACTGTCCGTGAACCTAAGTATTTCATAATTATATCCGCTTAGTCCATACTCCAACGGATGATCAAAAGCCCTAATCCATACACCGATCCTGCCCCAACAGCAGCACTTACGAGCAGCCAAAGGATGGTGCGGGATCCCGATAGCTTCTCATTCAAGTAATCCCGCGATACCTTGAATAGCGCTCCGCAGCCGAGATTGGACAACAACAGCAAGAAACCCATTGCAGCGTGGATCATAGATTTCCAACTGAAACACCCAACCCGCCGAAAGGTTGCACGAATTATCGCTGAGGTAACTTCAAGCTAACGGCAGTCCGGTTCAGCCAACCGTGTTGGGCCGACAGAATCGATTGGCCAAGAACCAGTATAGCATCGCCGTGATCAGCCCACCGACAGGAAATACCCAGTCCACAGGGTCCCACCAATTTCGCAAAAGATATTCATAGAATGTGCCCTGCGGTGGACCTGAATCCATCCCGCTCGTTTGGTAGCACACCCAGTCAACCGGTAATAAAATGGCCACACCGATCACAATGCCCAAGAGACCCACCCAGGAATACCTCAGTGTCGTGAATTTCGAGAGGAGATACAGGCAGGGCAGAAAGACGAAGATGGTTGTGCCATACGAGATCATACTGCTGAGAACGAAAAGAAACGCGAATGACGCCAGTAGGCTTTTCCCATGGTTCGCGATCACCATCAGAGTGCTAATGATAAACGGAACCACTGCTGGCGCTACAATCAGGGCCTTCCAAGAGAATTTCATCTTCATTGTTTGTTGTGGCTGTTAGTGGCTTGCTCAAGAAGTTGTAAGAACTCAAATGCAGGTTTATAACCAGCAATCTGCGAGATCTTATTGCCGTCGGCATCCACGACCGCTACGAACGGATAACCATGCACACCGAATTGTTGTGCAAGCTTCTTACCCTCCGCACTTTTCTCAGGATTGACTTTCACCAGAATGAAGTCTTTGGCAAGCCTGATTTGGACATTCTGGTTGCTGTAGGTATCGCGGTCGAGTTTCTTACACCACCCGCACCAGTCAGTGTAAAAGTCTACCAGCACGAGTTTCCGATCGGCTTTCGCCTGTTCCAACGCGCTGTCGTATTCCTTCAGCCGTGCAGTATCCTTCTTTGGCGCTTCTGACGGCCGTGGAGTCTCTGCCCGCCCTGCGGCGGCGGCCTGTTGCTGTCTGGCGATCTGCTGTTGCAGGTCTTCATCTGAGATCAAGTGAACCTCAGTTACTCGCCCCTGCTTCAAAACCACTTCAGCCCGTGGAAAGGCGAGTGTTTCTTCGTTCCGATCTTTGATCCGCCCTTGTGGTTGTCCGAGGATCGCCAGAACCTGTTCACGAGTGTCACCGATCTTGATGTCTTCCGCATTAACATCAACAGTGGTTATGGATGCGAGCAACCCCAGAATCAAGATGCATAGGAGCGTCGATTGCTTCTGTGGACCGGCCGTGTTCACAGCAAAATTATAATGCTGGCGGCACTACGCGGTCAATCGCAATCCAGTGGTGCTGGCTTGATTCTGCCCATCTGCGTGTGGTATACGGGCTCCATGCCACTGATCAAACAAATCGCCCACATTTGTCTAGGAGCCACCGACCTCAAGAAGAGCGAACACTTTTATTGTACCGCCTTGGGGATGAAAAAGAAGTTTCGCTTCATCCGCGACGGGAAGGAATTCGGACTATACCTCGATCTGGGCAACAACACCTACATCGAGATCTTTGAACAAACCGCCCTGGAGACAATCGACCGACATCCGATTAAGCACTTATGCCTCCAGGTGGCTGACATCGATAAAGTCATTGTGGCACTGCGCACTCATGGGTATGAGGTAACTGATAAGCACCTTGGGGCGGACCACAGCTGGCAATGCTGGGTAACTGATCCACATGGTGTCCGCATTGAAATGCACCAGTATACGGATGAAAGCTCTCAGGTGACAGGCCAGGATTGTGTGATGAATTCCACTGAAACCAAGAAGGCTTGATATTGAAGGTTGCGATGAAGAGAAAACAATCAACGGTGTATTTTGCGTCCGCAATTCCTGCGAAGTTGGACCGAAATCTTACACTTCCAGCAAAGTTTGGGCGCCTGCTGGATGGCCTGCAGATTCAGCAACAAGTCAAGGGAAGAACTGTTGCGATCAAGATGCATGTTGGCGGCGGGATTGGTTATTCCACAATTCATCCGCTGTTTGTCAGATTGCTGGTGGACCATGTCAAGAACGGCAAAGCCAAGCGTGTGTTTGTTACCGATGCCGATATCAGCGGGGCGTCAGTTCGTGGATATGCCAAGCAGACCAGCGGTGCGGAAATCATCGCCGATCTTGGTCGGGATGGAAAGTCGGTCGTTCAACAAGCGACCCAGTGGAAGCATTTACCGAATGTATTGTTGAGTAAGCCAATTCTTGATGCAGATGTGCTGATCAATTTCTCGCATGTCAAAGGCCACGGGGCCTGTGGGTTTGGTGGAGCCTGCAAGAACCTTGCCATGGGGTGTGTGCCAACAGAAACACGGGCGGCACTCCATTCCCTTGAAGGCAACCTGAAGTGGGATAAAAAGAAGTGCATTCGGTGCAATAAGTGCATCAAAGAATGTTCCATGAAAGCCAACAAGTTTAATGCTGTGGGTGATTATGAGATCTTCTGGCACAACTGTAAAATGTGCATGCACTGTATGCTAGCTTGCCCGACCAAGGCCATCCAGATCCAGAACAGGAATTTCAGCCTGTTTCAAGAGGGACTGGCCCGGGTTGCAAAGTTATTATTGGATCATTTTGATCCTGTGGATGTGTTTCATATCAATGTCCTGACGGATATCACCATTTTCTGTGACTGCTGGGGATTCACGACACCGTCGCTTGTTCCTGATATCGGGGTGTATGGCAGTCAGGACATCGTGGCTGTTGAACACGCTTCCTTGATGTCCATCAAGACGGAGAATCTGATCCCAGGGGCTTTGACTCCGCCATATGTGCTGGGAAAGAGCGGGCACCTTTTTGAGAGGATCCATCACAAGGATCCGTTTGAGCAGGTGAAAGCACTGGCGAAACTCGGCGCAGGTTCAATGCAGTACAAGAGTGTGGTGGTGTAACAATTTGTCGGTCGCGAAAAACATCGCCAGCTCACACCATGTCCAACCAAACCAAAGTCAACTGGTTGAATGCACCTGAAGACCACGATTATCCAGCCGCATTGTCGTACCTGTCCCTGCTCTTTCCGAACACGATAGCCGCCAGGTACGTGAATCAACTGAAACGCGCGTCGGTGGCCAAGTTCAAAGCCAAGGACATCTTCAGGGCATCCAAGCTGTCATTGCTTGGGGTCAGCAACTCCCATGTCGACAAAGATCGGCAGAAGATCAAGGCAGGGATCAAGTTATCGCCACTTCTGTTGGTTCGGGATCCTGCCAATGGGGAGGTCATCATTGCGGACGGCTACCATCGCTTATGTGCGGTCTATGCCTGTGATGAAGATGCCGTCATTCCCTGCAAGATCGTGTAACCAATGGGAGATGCCGGTGGTCATGACGAATAGGCAACACCACGGGATTATGGGAATGTGTCTTGGTTATGTCTGTGCCATTGCCGCCGTCCTTCTGTGTCTGGGCGGGACACCAAGCCTTTCCGCCGATCCGCCGGCCGGTGTGAAGCCGGGAGATACGGTTGCCGAGGTGATTGCGATCATGGGCAACCCCAAAGGACGTCTCAAGCAAGGCCGAGCGTTGACGTACGTATACGATCGCGGGGTTGTCGACTTCGTGGACGGACTGGTGACGAGGACGGATCTCTCCAGCGCGAGGGCAACCGACCCCGTCAAGTCTGAGCGTACACCGGCCGAAGAAAAATCCATCCCGTCAGCCGGAGCTGACCAGCGCCAGTCGTCAGCAGGCCAGCAGGAATCAAGCGGCCGGCAGTTGGGTCAAGGCATGACGACAACCACGCCGGCGAACCGGACATCCCCTGATCCTGACTGGCCACAATGGCGTGGACCGGATCGTACCGGCGTGGCCCAGCACTCTCCACCGTTGGCCTCGGCCTGGCCCGATCGCGGTCCGAAGAAAGTCTGGGAGGCTCACCCCGTACAGGTGACCTCAGGCGCCTACGCCGGTGGGCATGGTTGTCCGGTGGTGGCCCGAGGACGCGCCTACATGTTCATCCACGATAAAGCGAAGAATCAGGAGATGGTGGTCTGCTTGAGCGCCCAGACCGGCTCGACGATCTGGATCCAAAAG
>Ga0316232_1002729_pt1 | contig 17584 bp, 11 predicted proteins | sample TBHtaG_FD_206006 | JGI IMG/M metagenome (GOLD analysis project Ga0316232, IMG submission 206006) | Freshwater microbial communities from Trout Bog Lake, Wisconsin, USA - TBH18025_13 | ecosystem: Environmental > Aquatic > Freshwater > Lake > Hypolimnion/Profundal zone | place: USA: Wisconsin... | reverse complement strand
TTGCACAATGTCGTAGGCGTATTTTTGTTCGTCGAGCCGGTTCAGCAGAAACGGCAGACCTTCCGCCAGCGACGAAAAATGGTGACCGAATGAATATCCGCCCTGCGAACCCCAGTAGAGCGCACGTTCCCCGCCCGACGGCGATTGCCAATAAAACGGCTGGTTTTCCCATTGCACGCGCACATAGCCAATGCGGTCGCCAGCCATCGTGCGCGAGGCGTTCGGGCCATCGGATATATATTTCACGCCATGCGACGCCAGCGCCGGAACGATGCCCCAGGTCAGGCCCGGCACGTCGCTGATCATCATCGAGTCCACGGTCGCCCCGCAGCGCCGTCCCAAATCGGTGGCCAGGCTGATCTGCCGCATCATTTCCTCCGAGCGGCTCAATCCGGTGAGCAAGTTGCCATACATCGCGTCCACACCGATGTTGCCAGCGCGCACTGCTTGTTCAAATTTCGTTTTCTGCTCCGGCGAAGCGATGCGGTAAAATTGGTCCGCCGTCCACATCACTTCCAGGTTCCATTTGAAGCGTGCGCCGGCCGGATAATCCCTGGTCTGCTGGATGAGCTCGAGGGCGCGGATGACATTGTGCGCCTGCTTCTGTTCGATGTTGGGCTGCAGGTCGGTGTAACCAATGTCCGTGTGCGAGTGCATCAGAATATAAACCTCCCATTTGCGCACCGGTTTGAGCAGGACCGTCCCGCTCGCCAAGGTTTTGCCTCCAGCAACGATGGCCAGCACGGCCTTGGTCTCCTGTTTCACCTCCGGTGCGAGCGCCTCAATGGTTTGCGTTCCATTCGTGAGCTGCGTCCGGCCGGTTTCCACACCATCGAACTGCACCGATGCGGCCAGCGGTTCGCCAATGCGGAACACCGAAGCCGTCACAGGTTCAAATAACTTTCCGTCCCGCTCGATTAGCCCCGGTTGCGGATCAATAGCCCGCAGCCCAACGGAACTGGCCACCGGCAGGGACGCCATCCCCGCCGGTCCCTCCAGTGTCACGGCGTCGTAGAGCAGCCAACTGCCGCTCAGCGTGGTGATGGCGATGTCATTGTCTCCCTCTTTCAGCTGCGTGACTGGGAACTCCACCTCGAAATGGTGCGGCTTGCCCTGGGCCGGCGCGCCGTTTACCGAAGCGTCGCCGGCCCCGGCGGGCATCTGCCGCTCAAACGCCTGGCCGTTGACGGCGATGCTCACTTTCGGCGGCGACAGGTGCTGGGTATCCAACAGATCAAATTCCAGCTTGCAATTGCCCGCCGCCACCAGCTGCCTCACACCGAACACCACCGTGAAGGTATGCGGGCGGCTGCCGGCCCAGGCATCGGCCGGCCCGGGCTGCACGTACGGCCAATCGCGCTTCGGGTCGGATTGGCCGACGATGAAAAAGGCATCATTCTTGAATTGTGCATAACCACCCGGCGCGAGCGCGAACTCGGCGTTGTCGTGATCCGGCTTGCCGATTTGCCAGAGCAACTGGTTATCCGCTGCGGAGAGGTTAAATGCCGCCAACAGCACGAATAGTGGCAGCAAATCGAGACGACGAATTATTTTTGAATGCATTGGCTTAATTGGTTGGCTTGGGGTCGAGAAGTTCGAGATCACGAACGCTATGAGCGGGTTCGCCGTTCGCGCCGCGCAACTCAGCTTCCAAAACGCACGGCCCGGTCTGCTCCGGCCAGGTCAGGTCGAAACTGATGGCCGTCGTGCCAAGCGCGGGGATACTCGCGTCCTGGCTTCTTTCCACCAGCACGCGGGCGCCCTTTTTCACGCGCAACGTCACCGGCCCGCTCCACGGCGCGTCAAGATCGTTGATCAGGATCAGCGGGATATGCGCCGTGTTGCCAGGTAAGGTCCGGCCATTCCAGAAATCAACCATCAATCCGACCGGCGCAAAGGCATCGCGGACATATTGGTAAAATTCCGACTCCCATTGAAGTTTCGCGACCCCGCCCTTCGTCCAATGGTCACTGGTCTGGCCGTCGGGCCGGGCGTAGCCAAGCGTGGTGAAGTGCATTACGGCGGCAGCGTGGCGATGGGCGCGCCAGAATTCGGTTTCCGCCGCCAGATAGGTTGCGTAAAGATGGCGGCGCTGTTCGGCCGTCGAATTTGTGCCAAGCAAATTCTGGTAAAGCTGTTTCGTCAGAGTGGTCGGCGTGCCATCGCGGTTCAGCCACAGCCAACCATATTCGTTGATGACGACCGCGTGTTTCTCATCATTTCGCAAGGCGCTTCCCTGCGGGATGGGACTGGCGGAGGCAATCTTTGCCAATTGGAAATTCGGATCTTGAAAATGATACGGATGCGACTCGAACATATCGCCCAGCTCCTGCGGAGTCGTGTAGCTGTTATCCCACGGGCGGTTGGACAAGTCGAGCGAACGGACCTGCTGGATCGCTGGGCCGGTTTCATCCGCCGTCGTTTCATTGCTGGCATCCCAAATTACAACGCATGGATGGTTCCAGCGTTCGCGCATCCATTCCGCATATTCCCCGGCCATCTCATCCCGCTTTAACTCTTTCGGCAATACGCTCCAGCCCGGTCCGCCGAACCAAATCGGAAACTCATCGTCAATCAGGATGCCGGCCTCGTCGGCAATGCCATACCATTGCTCCGGCGGAAACCCAATGCAGTAGCGGAGACAGTTCCAGTGCATGTCCTTCACGCGCTGGTGCAGCAGCCGGACCCACTTTTCATTCCATGGCAGATTCCCGCGTTCGCTGTCTTCGAAAAACCGGTAAAGCGTGAAGTTGCTCCCGCGCAGGAAATATGGCCGGCCGTTGAGCAGCGCCCGGCCTGTGGCCGGATCGAACTTGAACTCGCGCATGCCGAAACGCGTCTGAAAACTGTCCGCGCCGCTGCCGGCTTCGAGCTGGTAGAGAAACGGATCTTCCGGCGACCAGAGATGGCAGCCAGAAATCGAAATCCGCACATCCACATTCGTCTCCGTGTCCTTGGCAATAGTGACCGGCTCCATCCTCACCTGCCCGACAATTCTTCCCGACTTCGCTTCGCGCACGACAAAGGCGAACGTGGCTTGCGCAGCGTCCCCCGAATTTCGCACTTGCGCCCGCACGCGCGCGACGCCATTCGAGACGTCCGGCGCAATCTGCACATTCTCGAAGTTCGGCGTACCGGAGAGGATCAAGCTGACCGAATCAAAAATGCCCGGAATATAGCGCTCCTTCTCGAAATCGAATCCATCCGGATAAGCGCGGCCGACAGCATCGCGATCCGCGCCAACACGGACGATCAATTCGTTCTTGCCGTTTTTCAAGGCAGCTTTCGCATCGAAATATCCTGGCGTGAAACAGGGCGCGTGATCGCCAAGCAATTTGCCATTCAGAAAAACGCGCGTCCCGAACATCGCCTTGGCAAGCTTCAGCGTGGCCACGGCCGGGATCGGCCCCGCGACGGTAAACGTGCGGCGATACCAAAACGCGTCGCGCCGCGGATCTTTTTGTGGCAGGGCATTGCGTTTGGCCACCTCCGGGCCCGGCTCAAGGAACGGGGGGCTGGCCATGTCCACCAACCCCGGCACCGGCACGGTGCGGTCAAACGACACCGGCTCGCTCGTCATGCTCCCCTCCGCAATCTGCCACCGGCCATCCAGCGAGATGACGTTGCGCAACGGTGAGCGAGCGAACCCAGCATGGTCGTGATCCGGCTTGCCGATTTGCCCGGGCAACTGGCTGGTGGCAGCCGAGACGTGAACCGCCGCCAACAGCGCAAGCAGCGGCAGCGACTGGAAGTGGGGTTGATTGTTCATTGGGTTTCGCTCAATGGTTTTCCCGTATAAAATGCGTCTCAATTTCCTCCAAGCTGCGCCCCTTGGTTTCCGGCAGGAGCAGCAGAACCAGCAGGAAGGTCACGGCCGAACAGGCGCCGTAAATCCAGAAAGTTTTCGCCGGCCCGATATGTTTCAGCAAAAACGGAAAAGTCTGCGCCACCATGAGACACCCCGTCCAAATGCAGAAGGTGGCCAGGGACATGGCGCGGCCGCGAAGCTTGGCGGGGAAGATTTCCGAACAGACGATCCAGGGCAGCGGCCCCATCGCCATGGCAAACGCCGCCGTATAGAGGATCACAAAGACCAGCAGTGCCGGCGAGTGCGGATTGCCCGCATAGATGAAGCCCACCACCACCAGCGCCGCCACCTGGACCGCGTTACCGACGAGCAGCAGTGGCTTGCGCCCCGCCTTATCCACCAAACCGATGGCGATGAACGTGGCGATGAAATTGACCAACCCAATCCAGATCGAACTGGTGAACGCGGCATTGGCGTTGCCGGTGGCGTTCTTGAAAATCTCCGTCGAATAATACATGACCGCGTTGATGCCGCTCAACTGCGCGCCGAACATCAGCACCAAGGCAATCAGCAGCGGCAGCCGGTGCCGCCGCGAAAATAATTCCAGGAAAGAGCCTTCCTCCAGTCGCAGCACTTGCTTCACCGCGGCGATTTCCGCGTCGGCATAAGCACCGCCGCCAATGCGATGCAGGGTGACGCGCGCCTCGCTTTCGCGGTTGGCTTGGATGAGCCAGCGCGGACTTTCGGGAATCGGGACCAGCAGCGCGAGAAACAACACCGCCGGGATGACTTCCGCCGCCAGCATCCAGCGCCAGCCTTGGGCGATGTTCCAAGCCGGGTCAGCGGGACGCTGGATCCAACCGTTGATGAACAAAGTGATGAAGATGCCGGAGACAATGCCCAACTGAAACAGCGAGCCCAGCCGCCCGCGCCACTGCGGCGGCGCAAGCTCGGCGATGTACACCGGGCAGATCATCGAGGACACGCCGATGGCGATGCCGCTCAAGACGCGCGCGGCGATGAACTGGGTGAAGGTTTGGGGAATGGCGGAGAGAATTCCCGACAATGCGTAGAGCAGCGCGCAGAAAAACAAAACGCGCCGGCGGCCAAACCGGTCGCTGACGAAGCCGGCGCACATCGCGCCGGGGATGCAGCCCAGGATGGCCGACGCGGTGGCCAGGCCGATGAGCAAGGAGTCACGCCCGGGATCGAGCGCAAAATGCGCCTGGAGAAACGTGTTCGCGCCGTTGATCACGGCGGTGTCGTAACCGAACAAAAATCCGCCGATGGCCGCGACGGCACTGGCGAAAAGGACAAAACGCAAGGAGCCGGGTGAGTTGAAATTCATTTTGGTTGACTTATATTTCTCCTTGCGCTGGCCGCTGAAAATCGTCCGCATGGCGCGTGATATCAGCCTGCCGCCAGTTGCCGAAGGCGACCTCCAACACGCGCACAGGCTGGCCGCCCGGGCACGAGAGCCGATGTTTTTCGTTGGCCGGAATCCAGATTTCCTCGCCGGCCTTGCAATCGCGCTCGTGGCCGCCGACCTGCACGACCGCGCCGTCGTCAATCACGATCCATAGTTCCGCCCGGCCAGTGTGCGATTGCAGACTAAGCCGTTGTCCCGGTTTCACGGTCATCAAACTGACGGTGCAATCCTGGTTAAAGGCGAATTGCTTGAACGAGCCCCACGGGCGCTCGACGAGCCCGACGGAGGGTTTTTCCGCCGGAATGGGTTTGGTGACGAAGTTGCTCATAATGCTTTTCTTTCAATCATCGTTGGCTGGCCGTTACGTTCCACGACCACGCAACGAAAGTTTCTTTGCGCAATCGCGCCGTAATCGTGTCCGGCCTTGGCGGGATAAACGCCGAGGTAAGTCAATGGCGTCTGGCCAACGTTCATCGTGCGATGTGCCGTGTGGCCTGGCACATACACCACACCATGAGGTCGCAGCGGCACCATGCGGCTCTCCCCGCTGGCCTCGTCTTCCAGCAGCATCACGCCGTCGCCGGTGAGTCCCAGGTAAAACTCCGCCGCTTCGCGCCACGAATGCAGGTGGCCCTTGGTCAAATAATACTCGTCGCCGATTTTTCCCGGCATGAGCCGGCCGACACCATAATGCAGATCGCCCTGGCCGCTGGCGGGTTCCACCGCCGCAACGGAATAGAGCAGAGGATTGCCCGCCGCCGCCGCCGCTGCAAACGCCGCCAAGTCAGCGAAACAGCCACGCAGATCGTGAAGATGACGTTGCACCGGCGGCGCGCCCAAAATTTCGCCGGTCACCGGGTTAAAGTGTGAAAGCAGCTTTTCAGGGTTGAGCATAAATTTCAAGTCCTGACAAAGGCCAGCATCGTCGCGCACTCCCGGCCAACCGCCGCGCCGTGCGGACAAATCGTGTAGCGGCCAACCGCCGCCGGGACGATGAATGTCTCCGCGTAGTGAACGACGAACGGAGCAAATGAGCCATCCGGACTTTCTACGATGGCTTCGGCTCCCTCGACGAGATTCAGGACGTTCACGCCGCCGCGCGTATCGTGCGGCACGGACTTGGTGAACCAGTGGCGCCGGGTTTCAATGAATTCGCGCTCGTGCAATCCCGTGCGCTCTTCACGCCAGCCGTCGCCGCTGCCGAGCGGCTCGACACGGTTGACGAGGTTGCGCTTCGTCCAGCCGGTGGTGCGATCCCACTGCACATTCGCCAGTCCGTGTTCGAGATATATCGGCCGCGGCTTGCCATCGAGGCCAAGCCGGCCCCAGTCCCACAGCTTGAACGTGAAAATGTAGGGTGTGGCGCTGATTTCCAGCACCATGGACTCCGCGCCGCTGCAATGCACGGTGCCGGCGGGAATCAGAAAGTGATCATGTTTCTTCGCGGGAAAGTGATTGGCGTATTGCTCCGCTGGAAAAGGCGCGCCGCCGTCCTGTGCCGTCCGCAAATCCCGCGCCATTGCCGCGCGGTCCACCCCGTCGCGCAGGCCGAGATACACGCTGGCATCGGGCCCGGCCGCGAGCAGGTAATAGCTCTCGTCCTGCGTATAGTGCATCCCAAAATGGCGCTGGATGTATTCGGTAAGCGGGTGCACCTGAAAGGACAGATTGCCGCCGCCCATGGTGTCGAGAAAATCGAAGCGGATGGGAAACTCGTCGCCAAACCGGGCATGCACCGCTTCGCCCAGCAGCGCCTGCGGCTGATGAAACACCAGATCCAGCGCCGGAATTTCCAAGCGCGTGTCACCGAAACCCAGCAGCAAGCTGTTTTCCTCGGGCACGCAATCGAAGCACCAGCCGTAATTTTTCGCGCCGGGATCCAGGTCAAAAACCTCCTTCATCCATTGCCCGCCCCACGGCGCGGGATCGAAAAAGGGCACGACGCGGAACGGCCGGGTTACCGTGTGACGCAAGGCGCGCCGCACCGCCTCGCCGTCGGCCAGCTTCGGTTCGCGCGAGCTGTTCGTGTCGAGGACAAAATCCCAGCGTTTGATGAGCGGACGCTTCCAGCGGTCAGCCACGCGCCAGTCCACGAAGAATGCGCGCTTGTATTGCAGGCTGGCGGCCAGCGTGCGGTTCTCCACGCCGAGATTGCTGGCTTCGTTGCGACGAAACCGCAGTTGCGCCTCCCAGCGCGCGAGATCGGCATAAACCAAAATGTGTCCCCACGCAATCAGGGACGCGCCGCAGCCGACGATGAGCACCAAGCCTTCCTTGAGCTCTTCAATCTTCCGGCGGAAATGCCAGAGCCGTTCGATGTCGAAAAAGTTCGGCAACGCCAGACCGGAGAGATAGCCAAAGACGGGATCGTCGCCGCCGAGATAAGGCGCAACGAGCGCGTCAATTTTTTCCGCCGCATACATCGCTTCGGCCGCATGAATTGCAAGTGCCGGGGAGAGTCGCGATTTCAATTCCTGGAACACGGCGGATTCGTCCACTCCGGGGTAACATTCGACCACCAGAATGGGTTTCTCCGTGTGCCGCTTGCCGACGAATTGCTGCAAGCACACGGCAATGTCCGTCCAACCGGTCACGCAGGCGCCTTCGCCGCCCGGAACGTCCACCCAGGGGAACTTGTCGTATTCAGTCATAAAAACCTGTGTCCTCGCAGGCGCGCACCATCGCGTCCACATTCCCTGACGGTGTGTCGCGGCCAAGGCAGCAGCCACTGCTCAGGATGAAACGTCCGCCCGGTTTGCCCTGGGCGACAACTTCGCGGGTTAGCGCGTAAACCTCGTCGGGTGTCGCACGCACCAGCGTGGCGGTGTTGAGATTGCCCTTGAGCGTGATCCGGTCGCCCACGCGGCGTTTGGCCTGCGGGATGTCCACCTGCCAGTCAATTTCCGCGCCGTCAGCGCCCGTTTCCAAGGTGCTTTCGAGGCTTTGATCCAGCTTGCCGCAGATGTGCAGCAGCGCCGTTCGGCCGATGGAATGGATGCGGTCCACGACCAGCTTTTCAAAGGGCATGACGTATTTCCGATAGCTGTCGCAGCCCAGCAGACTGTTTGAAGCAAAGCCTTCGCCAATCCAGATGCAGCCGGGATCGAGCTCCGCCAGCGCATCCACCCACTGGAGGGCGAAGGGCACGCGCTGGATGATGGCGTGCAGCAGGTCGGCTTCGTGCTCAATGGTGCCCAGCATGATGTTATCCAGGCCGATCATGAAGGCGACCTGTGAAAAAGGCCCAGTCACGGTGGTGTTGATCAGATAGTGCTCGCGGTATTTGCGCGGGATGGCCCGCAGGGTGCGCAGGCAGGCGCGCATCAGGTATTCATCCGTGGCGAGGCGCGGATCGCGGAAATCAGAAACCTCACACGACTCGACCGAGCCGATGTCATTATCGGGCACCAGCCACGTCATGCCACCCAGCGTCTTGATGCGGTGGGCGCCGTTCTGCTTGGCGTGTTCCACCACCACGTCGTCCGACAGTCCGATGTTGATGGAGATACCGTCAATATCGGGATGGCGGTCGAGCGTGGCGACCAGTGCTGCCGCATGGGCCTCGGGGTTGACAAAACATTCCGCCACGGGCACTCCCGCGCACGCTGCGGCATACGAGATGTCCACGAGCGGCACGCAGGGCACCCGGTCGGGCAGCTTACCGCTCAATGCCGCCACGGCACGTTCTCTTGGCGTCATAATGCTTCCTCACTATTCATGGAGCTTTCGTGCGGCCAGCGGTTGGCTCCAAGCCATTCCCGTCGCGCCGCAAATCCAGCGTGAGCCGAAACCGCGCGCTGACATAATGGACTTGCGCGAATTCGATGGGCCGGCCGCCGGCATCAAATACCGTGTGCGTCCGCAGCAACAGCGGTTCGCCCACTTTAATGGACAGCAGCCGGGCCAGCGGCGGAGAGGCCAAAACGGCGGCAAATTCCTCGCGGGCATTTTCCGCAACCACGCCGGTGGCCGCCTCGACCACTTCGTAGAGTGGCCGGGAAAAATCCTCGCGGCCCGTAAGTCCGAGTCGGGGGTGAAACCAGGAGCGCGTGTGCAGCACCGGGCGGCGGTTCCACCCGCGCACGCGATCCAGCCGCCAGAGCTTCATGCCTGGCTTGACTTGCAACGAGCCGGCCGCAGCATCATCCGCCGCCAGGAGTTGGAAGTCCTGCCGAAAATTCTCCACCTGGAGGCCTTTGCGCGCCATTTCGCGCGAGAAACTTCGCCATGCGCCAATGCCGGACTCCGCGGATTGCGGGCGGACGCGGGTACCGACGCCGGCCTTGCGCTCAATCAGACCTTCGTGAACCAATTGTGCAATACCGGCACGCAGCGTGCCCCGACTGACGCCAAAGCGGTTGGCGAGCCGCAGTTCATCGGGCAGCAGCGCGCCATTTTGAAATTCCGGCAACGTCAGCATCCGCCGCAATTCCTGTTCAACTTGCGCATGCAGCGGCACCGCGCGGCGATGGTTCAGTCGCCGCGACGGCGGGGGCGGAACGTGGCGGGAAAGTGTGCTTTTCATTTTCATTCCAGCCGGAAGCTGGCCGGGGCAAACGCGCCGAGCTTGAAGGTGAAACCGCCGTTGCGGATTTTCACGGCCTCCCCCGCCGGCTCGCCGCGCAGATTCACCGGCATGGCGCGGGTGGCGGCGAAATCCGCCGGCAGGCTCACCGTCAGCGAACCGGAGTTTCCGGCTTGTTCCCAAACCCGCAGCAGTGTCTTATCGCTGTAGGAATCGGGGCCAAACAGCGTGACCAGCACTCCGCGCCGCGACAATTTCAAACCGGTCCCCTCGACCGGCAATTGCCCGCGCGGGCCGTTGCCGCAAGCCGCGACCAGCGGCAAACGCGCCTCCCACGACGGGGTGATGATGTTCTTTTCCGCGTTGCCACCACGCACCACCCACAGACGCACCCGGGAATTCCACGAGCCGTCCTGCCACAGCGGGAAGTTTGTGTCCCATTGGTTATTGTAGAGGTTGATGAATACTCGCCCGCGCCGCGGGAAGTCGTGCATCGCAAATTTCCACAAACCCGGCTCGCCCAGGCTCACCAGCGGCGAATCGAGCGGGCACAAGCCGACCCCGTAACCGTCCGACCCGGTGACCGTCATGCCCGAGTTGAGGCAGAGCAACTCGCGGTTGCCGCCGTCAATAATGTCACGGGCCGGATCTATCAGCGAGCCCAGCCGCGTGAGTTGAAATTTCGGCTGTTCAAGGTTGAACGGGAAACACAGCCAACCGCCTTCGGGCAACGGGTTGGCAGTCTTCTCGTCAATCGTCCATTCCAGGTCCAAATACGGCTGCCCGGCAGGCAGCGTGTATTTCAGCGTCACGGACTTTGCGAACGGCGCCGCGTCGGCGGAGTGCAGGATGATCGTTTTTGCCAGCGGATTGGATTGCACCGAGACCGTCCAATTGTTCAGCGTAAGCGCGGCGTAAGGTTGTTGCCATGCCAGCGGAATTGGCTTGTCGAAATCGCTGCCAGGGTGCGACGCCCAGCCGCGCGTGTATGCTTTTGTGAATGCATCCGCGTTCGTCTTGGCAAACCGTTCCTGCATGTAAGAACCAAAACTGTTTTCGTCCTGGGCCGCCACCAGTTCGCGGCCCGATTTCAAATCCACCAGCGAAACCACCCCGCCGCGCGCGGCATCCACGCGGAGTCGCAAGAATTCGTTTTCAATCGCACCCGTCTGGTTCGCAGCCGCCATCGCCGGAGCCTTGCCGGCCACCGGCTGAAAGGTCTTGTAGCCGCCGGGCGGCACGTCGCCCGCGAAAAAGCGCAGCGTGGTTCCATCTGCCACCACTGCGTCCACTGTCTTGCCGGTGGACAGGTCGCGCACTGCGGAATAATCGCCTGGCGGCAGTGGCGCGGCCACTTCGCCGCTGCGCGCCCACGGCAGCGGATTGAACACGACGACGCGCGCGCCATCGGCTGCCACGTTTTGCGCGAGCAAATTCATCCGTTCCGCAAGCGCGTTGGTGACGAGGTTTTCCGTGGTATGAATATAGGCGCGCTTGTCGTCAAACGATTGCAGGAAACGGGCGTATTTGCCCTCGGCCAGCTTCTGCTTCCAAGCGTCACCATACCAAAAGCCGCCGGGCTGGCTGCCGAAAAAGCCGAAAGTATGCTCACTGAAGAGCAGGCTGTTTTCCCAGGCGCGCGCCAGCAATGGCGCGAGCGGCGCGGTGGACACGCCGGCGGCTCGGAGTTCCGTGTCAAGCATGGCCACCGCACCCTCCAGCGGGCGCACGTCGCAGCCGGCCTTGGTCTCAATGGGCATGGCTTCGAACCCGTGAATCCAAGTGTCCGGCATGTCGCCGCGCACAACCGGGATGTTTTTGGCTTTCTCAGCCGTGAAGGCGTCGTAAAAATCCTCCAGATGGCCAAATTTGATTTTGACGCCAGGCATTTCTTTGGCGGCGCGTTCGATGAGCTTGTGGACTTCCGCCGCCGTCGGCGGGCCATGGTTGTCGCCGGTCATGATCACGGCCAGCCAGGTGTGATAGGGCCAGTCTGGCGGTGGCAGCAAGCTGGTGCCGTATTCCGGCGAGTAGGACGTGAGCACGCGCGAGCCATCCGGGCCTTCCCACCAAAACAGCGGCGGCACCTGCATGGGTTTGCTGCCGCCATTGCAACCGACGTGCAGGAAAGTCACGCCGGCGTGTTTCAGCAGGGTCGGCAACACCCAGGTATGCTCCGGCACGTCCGTCATTTTCGCCGCACTCGGCAGGGTCAGTCCGTTTTCCTGCGTGAGCTTGGCGGAGTAGGTCATACCTTCCACCAAGTCTTCCAAATCCAGCGTCTCGGTCTCGATGCTGAACGGCATGGCATGAACGGCGAGGCGGCCTTCCTTCACCGCCCGCATCAGTTTTTCGCGCCGCTCGGGGGTTTGTCCCGGCCAGAGCATCTCTTTCAGCGGCCAGCCCGGGACTGTCCAAGCGAACTGCTGCTCCGGCGGCAGCGACCGCGACTCGTCAATCACCGCCAGCGCCCGATCCGCGAACAGCGTGCGGTAGCGGGTAAGGATATTCGTGACCAGATCGGTGTAGCCGATGTCATAATGGGTCTTGAAAACGACGACGATTTCGCGGGCCTGGCTGGGACGGTTCGTGGCGGCCGGCTGGGGCGATTGGCTGTCGGCGGCCAGCGTGGAACAGGCCCCCAAAAGGGCCAGCCAAGCCGCGAGCTTGCAGGATGATTGCTGGTGCATTCCGTCTTATGTCCAAATGTATAAACAAAGTCAAACAAAAATTAAAGCCAGCCAGCGAACCCGGTTCTGAATGAACCAATTCAATTGCTGAGGCTTCGCGGAATGTCCACTCGGTTGGTGGCCAGCAGGGAAGTTTCGGGGATTGAAGCGCTGGCGCAGGCGGCAACCACCGAAACCGATTCCCCCGGGCCGACCACGCCGTTGGCCAGGCACGCCTTGCGCCCATACAGGAGACCGGTCTGCGCCGGAACGCTCGCCCCGTTGATCACGCAACCTGTAACCATCCGCCCCGGGAGTGGAAGCAGTTCAATCGAATACTTGAAGGACTCGCCATTCGGATTTATGAGGCGGGCATGGATGCTGGTTTGATTGCGGGAATAGCGGAGGTTGAACTTGGAGTTCCCCAAACGACAGTTCTCCCAAGTCCAATCATCCCAAGGTGAAAGCGGCGCCCAGCGCAAGGTCCGCGACGGATAATCGAAGGTCAGGCCCACCACCTTGGCATAGAAGTCGAGGCAATACAATGCCGCCGCATAGGCCGTCTTCCCGACCTCGGCGTCACCATCGCGGCGGCGCACGTCGGTCAAATCGGAAGCATTGGTGAGCGCATAAGGCCACCACCAAATCGAGCCATCGAGATCCAATAGGCGGCCGACTTGCCGCAGCCGATGCTGGACTTCAACTTCCGAGTCCACTCCCGCCAAGGCGGCAGCCCAAGCCGGGGAGGTCGGGCCAGCGCGATAGCCCGACCAAGGCTGGTCATGGTGGTGGCAGTCCAGCCAATCCACCGCGTCCAAGCCGGGATGATAGAGTGGATTATCCTTGGAAAACGCCAGTTTCTCGTAATTCAGCAAACGCGGATCATCCGCCCGGCAGAAACCCAGAAAAGCAGCCACGGTGGAGACACCCTCTTCGCCGTCGTGCCCGTGAATAAAAGTGCCGTCCAAATTCGCACCCTCAAAGAACTGGGGCCCCAGCGATCCCTTGCTGACCAGATACTTATCCATGTCGGCGTGCATTTCCGCGCTGTATCGGCTCAAGTCCCGCGCCAAGCTGTCGTTGTGATACGCGTCGCGGGCAATCAGCGCCCAATATTTCAAGACATACCAGAGGAGTAAGTTCGAACCGGTGTGCCAATCGCCCCGGGCCAGACCATCCCAGATTTGCTGCGCGTAGAACAGGGTGGGTGCGGCCCGCTTGGAATAATTCAGTGTGTCTTGGAAAACGTTGGTAAAGGACTCCAACAGGCGGGGCTTGGCGGCAAAAAATTGGGCATCGCCAGTCATTTGGTAGTAAAGTGCACCCGCGGCTGGAGCCCCAAAATACCCATTGTAAATTGAGTGGTAATCATCGGCTGAAACCAGCATCGCACCGCTGCCCTGAATGAATTCCCGGTGGGTGCCGGGGTCCATCACTCCCATCAACAGATGCCCTCCATCATCCTTGGCCCTGAGGCCATCCGGGCTCACCAGGAGTGAATGATGGGCTTCGATGGCAAGCCTTTCAAAAGCCTCCTGCCAATAGGGCTCGGCGGGAATGCGGAGCTGACCCAGGCGCTTCGTATAAGCCGCCCAAGTCTGATTGAGCCAGTCCTGCGCTGACTTTTGGGCCACCTGCTGCGCCGCCAGTTGCAGCTCCTCCGGTTGACCGCCACACAAGCACGCAAAAGACAGGATTCTGGTTGCGCCGGGCTTGAGGGACCAAGAAACCGCAGGGGAGTGGGGCGACCAAGCAGCACCATCCAAGCACATAATGGCTTCGTAGCCGGGAGCAAACCGGCCTTTGCCGCTATTTTGCTCCGGCCAGCGAGGCGGACAATTCTCCTCCGGAACGGCATAACCGCCGTTGGTCATTTGCTTGACATCCACCAGCGCCGCAGGCGCCCGGAGCGTGCCTTTCACTTCCTTGTCGCCGAAGTTGTCGAGACGAAAGCAAACGATAACCGCCCGAGGCTTGCGCGGAACTGGTTGCGTGGCAACCGGTGCAAACACCAACTCACGAACCCTCAGGAAATTTGTGGAAACCGTAAAAAGCGGCAGGTAGTTGCCGAGCAAATGAGCGGACATCCCCGGCAATGCATCCAACCGCAGCGGGCCCGCCCCCAAGTCGAGCGCGAAAGGCCAGGGTGAGCTGCCGCGAAACTTGCCGTCGTTATCCAAAACCACCGCGCTGCGAATCAAGCCCTGGCGGTTGATGGAGCAAAAAATCTGATTGTTACCAACGTCGAATATCAAGCCCGCGGTCATGGCGCGATAGAACGTATTCGTATTCAGCGCGCCCCCATTTGCGTCAACTCCAAAAAAGGCGCCTTGCGGGCCGTCGAACACCTGTTCCATGGAGGCGAAATGCGCGGGCCGTTCTGCTGCGCTGCCAGCGGCTGCGTTCAAGAGGAGGATTGGCAGCAGTGACGCGAGCCGGAGCCGACGTCTTCGCGCAAACAATCTAAAGAGGGCGACAAGAATCATACACAAGGCCGCCCATAGCGTGGTTGTTCTTCAGACCAGTTTCAGGAAGTATGGCACTGACGTAGTCAACGCGTCGCTTGCGTGGCATGACCACGACCTTATGTATGTCGGCCGATGACGTCAATCAATTAACGGACACCAATTAACGGACACGGAACCGCGCATTACTCTCATCACCTTGGGCGTGGCGGACCCGTCCAAGCCGTGCGGTCTAGCTGAAATTCAGTCTTGCCACTCGATGAAAACGGCGTTATGAATCCAGTCGTTTGATTGCTTTCGCCACGCAGTGCAAGGCAAGCCAAAAAGGTGTCGAAAGACGGAATGATCAGATAATGAATACTGACGCACTGAACTTGTCCAACGGCTTTCAACAATTGTATTGCGATGCGAGCGTGCTTGAGGGATTCAGCGCGCTGCACCCGATCAGCTTCAAGCGCGTCCTGCCGTTTCAAGCACAAGATACAGTAGTGGATGATCCGTGGTTGATTGCCGCAGAAACCGCCCATCTGGCCGGTCGCAGTGACCAGACTCGCCGGGACGTGGTGGAAGCATATCAACGATGCGGCCTGCTGGCGGAGGCGGAGGCGGCCAGCCTGATCTCCATCATTGACTACTTTGACGCGGATTTCTTCGACGTGATGGGACTGGTTTATGCGAATGCCGGCATGTTTATCTGCGCCCTGCGCTGGTATCGCGAACTTATCGCCGAATTGGAGCTGAAATCGCCAAATTCCTGTTCCGACAGCGAGAGTGTCTATGCCAGCGTGGGCTATTGCCTTTACGGGCTGGGACTGTGTGAAGAGGCGGTCGCTTGGTCGAAATGTTGCATCGGACCATGCCAGATGGCGTACATGATGTGCCGGGGTTTGATCGAATATGAGGCGCAAGCGGTGGGCGGAAAGCTGCTGGCCACTGAACGGGCCGCCAACCGAGTGCGCTATACTGCCAGCACCAATGATCCCGCGCAACTGCCGCAAACCGTGCAGAGAATCAAAGCGGCGATGGGCGCCTTCGCTCCGTTTCAAGAGATCTACATGGATTGGGTCCGCAGTGACACACCCGCGCCCGAGATCCAGCCGGGCAACTATCCATTCACGATCGAACTTGGCGACGAAAGCTTGCTACGACACAAAATGAACCTGCTCTTTGCCACCGGCGCCTTGGCGGACGCCCTGACCACCCGCGGGTACCACTCGGAAGCAAAACGGCTCCTTTACGAAGCCGCTATGATCGAACCGGCAGCCGGTTTTATCCAGGAGAGAATCGAGGCTTTAATATGAGTGTATCCCAACGTACAGCCCAAAACATTCGTGAGCGGCTGCTCAAACAATCGGACCCGGAAGGATTGCGACGGCGGCTCTTCCCTCGCCTGCCCGATTCAGAACCGCTGGCCGAGCGGCTGCCGCTTTGCAATGACCATACCACCACCGGACTGGAGCAGCGGCAGAGCTTCCTAAAGCAAATGGGTATCACCGTGGACTGTTTGGCAGGCGAAGCCGGCCAGCCAACCCCGGAGACGCTGGCCCATAACATCGAGAACTTGGTGGGGTTTGCCCAGGTGCCGGTGGCCGTCATCGGCCCGCTGCGAATCAACGGCATTGAGGCCCACGGGGACTTCTTTGTTCCCATGGCAACGCATGAAGGAGCGCTCGTGGCTTCTTATCATCGGGGAGCCTATGTCATCAGCCATGCCGGCGGAGCGTCGGCCATGTGCCTGACCGAGACCATTTCGCGGGCGCCATGTTTTGTTTTCAAGTCCACCTTTGACGCCTGCGCCTTCTTGGAATTCGCCATGCAGGAATCGGCGACTTTCCAAGAGCGCATCTCGCGAATTTCCGGCCACTGTACATTCTTGGAACTTCGGAGCGCACTGGCCGGCCGCAATCTGTTTCTGGGGTTTGACTACCAAACCGGCGATGCGGCTGGACAGAACATGGTCACCTTCGCCACCGACGCGCTCTGCCGCGAACTGGTTGAGAAGGCCCCGATGAAACCGGTGCAATGGTATATCGAGGGCAATATGTCCGGTGACAAGAAGGCCACCATGCTGTCTTTTCTATCGGCGCGCGGCAAGAAGGTGATTGCCGAGGTGGTCATCCCGGCGGCGCTCCTGAAGAAGATCATCCATGTGACGCCGCTCCAGATGATTCAATACGGCCATGTGGCGATGCTGGGCGGAACACAGAGCGGGTCCATCGGCGTGCAGGGCCATTATGCCAACGCGCTGGCGGCCATGTTCATCGCCTGCGGCCAGGACGCCGCATGTGTTTCGGAGGCGGCGACGGGCCTCACGGACATGGACCTCACTGAGCAGGGTGACCTGTATGCCTCGGTGACGTTGCCGAATGTCATCGTCGGCACCGTTGGCGGCGGCACCCATTTGCCAACGGCTCGGGAATGCCTGGCGATGCTGGGCTGTGTGGGCGAAGGAACGGCCCGAAAATTTGCCGAAATTTGCGCGGCCACCATCCTTGCGGGCGAAATCTCCATCATGGGCGCACTGGCCAGCGGCGAGTTTGCCCGTGCTCACGCCAGATATGCGCGGCCGGGGGCAAAGATTAAACCCGAACTCCGAAGTAAGAAAAAGGTCGCTTTGCGGGAAGGGTTGATGGCATAGAGGTTGATGCTTAAACAACCCACGCCGACCCTGCACAAAACGACCCGCCC
>Ga0316232_1002723_pt1 | contig 17618 bp, 7 predicted proteins | sample TBHtaG_FD_206006 | JGI IMG/M metagenome (GOLD analysis project Ga0316232, IMG submission 206006) | Freshwater microbial communities from Trout Bog Lake, Wisconsin, USA - TBH18025_13 | ecosystem: Environmental > Aquatic > Freshwater > Lake > Hypolimnion/Profundal zone | place: USA: Wisconsin... | reverse complement strand
TCAACGAAACCTAAAGTAACTTCACGTTCACCTTCTAGTTTACCTACAACAGTACCAGAGTGAAGGTGGTCACCACCAGATAAACGAAGAGCTTTAGCTAAAACACGGAAGTGGATACCGTGGTTTCTTTGACGGTCAATTACAGCGTGCATAGCACGGTGAATGTGTAATAATAAACCATTATCACGACAGTAGTTAGCTAATGAAGTGTTAGTAGTAAAACCACCTGTTAAGTAGTCATGCATAATGATCGGTACACCGAATTCTTTAGCACAAATAGCACGTTTGATAACTTCTTCAGAAGTACCAGCTGTAGCATTTAAGTAGTGACCTTTAACTTCACCTGTTTCTGCTTGAGCTTTGTAGATAGCTTCAGCACAGAAAAGGAAACGGTCACGCCAACGCATGAATGGTTGAGAAGTAACGTTTTCGTCATCTTTTGTGAAGTCTAAACCACCACGTAAACATTCGTAAACAGCACGACCGTAGTTTTTAGCTGAAAGACCTAATTTAGGTTTGATTGTACAACCTAATAAACCACGACCATATTTGTTTAATCTGTCACGTTCTACTTGGATACCGTGTGGAGGGCCTAAGAATGTTTTAACGTATGCTGGAGGAATACGTAAATCTTCTAAACGAAGAGCACGTAAAGCTTTGAAACCAAATACGTTACCAACAATTGAAGTAAATAAGTTAGTTACTGAACCTTCTTCGAATAAATCGATTGGGTAAGCAATGTAAGCAATGTATTGATTGTCTTCGCCAGGAACTGGTTCGATATCGTAACAACGACCTTTGTAACGGTCAAGACTTGTTAAACCATCAGTCCAAACTGTTGTCCAAGTACCTGTTGAAGATTCAGCAGCTACAGCAGCACCACATTCTTCAGTTGGAACACCTGGTTGAGGTGTCATACGGAAAGCAGCTAAAATATCTGTATCTTTTACAACGTAATCAGGAGTGTAATATGTAAGACGGTAATCTTTAACACCAGCTTTGAAGCCAGCACCTGCTTTTGTTTCTGTTTGAGGGACCATTTTTAGTAAAAAATGAAAAATTTTGACGATCCTATTATAATCTATCCGGTATTAAAAATATAGTTTAAATTAATAAAATATAAAACTATTTTATTAATTTAAATTATATTTTTAATATTAATAAATAACTATATCATAAATTAATTAATATTACAAATATAATTTAAATTTTTCAATTTATTATAGAGTTGTTATAGAGTTGTTATAGAGTTGTTATAGAGTTGTTATAGAGTTGTTATAGAGTTGTTATAGAGTTGTTATAGAGTTGTTATAGAGTTGTTATAGAGTTGTTATAGAGTTGAAATAATTTCAACTCTTTATTTAACTGAGATTTAAGTATCAATTTATTACAATTGTTATAAAATAATATGAAAAGTTATGAGTTTTAATTAAATAATTACTTTATTTTAGTAAAATCTCATATAAAGCTTTTGATAAAATTAAATAATAGTCATAAAATAATTTTTATAGTTTCCGTTTGTAAAAAATTTTATAAATATTTTAATTTTGTTTAGCTTGTTTTTAACTTGTTATTGAAAATAACAAGTAATCAGTCTCTCTCGCTGCGCATTAGCCCCCCCCCTTTACCTTAAGCCGGGGCTACAAGAGACTGAAACCTCTTTGAAAACAATTAATTAGTCGTTCTTTTAGAACGACATTTCTTTAAATTTACCGAAGGTAAATCAACATCAATCTCTACCTCAAAAATAAAATTAAAAAAGTTTTAATCAAACTTTACTCGCCTAATTCTACTTACACTTTTTAGAGATAAAATATATTAGTGTGAGGTCATTTCTATAATCTGCATAACACTAGTAGATATATATTTATTTTTAATTAATAAAACTACTTGATATTACTAATTTTATTAGTTAAAATGTAGTAAAAATTATTCAAAATTATTTATTTTATTAAAATAATAATTAAAAGGAGAGATGGCTGAGTGGTCGAAAGCGGCTGATTGCTAATCCGTTGTACATCTTTTTGTACCGAGGGTTCGAATCCCTCTCTCTCCGAATTAATATTCAATTTAAGCTTCTCTATAAAAGCTTAATTTTTTTTTACCTTATTGTAAAGAAGGTAATTAGTCGTTTTAAAAGAATGGTTTTAAGTTGCCCAGCCCAAGGAGGTTGAGGTTGATTCCCACCCCCTATGGGGGTGGGAATCTAAAGAAGCGTCTCTCGTAGCCCCCCTTCGGGGGGCAAAGAGAGACTAATTAATTTATTGCAAAGCAATAAATTTATATAAGGGCAAATAATTAAATATCATTTGTTTAACTGATTAGTAAATAAAATAAAACACAGCTCAAATAAACTTCTTAAATTAATCAATTTTATTAAGAATAATTGAATATGAGCCGTGTGCAATGCAAATTGCATGCACGGATCTAAAGGAAAAAGAATATTTATTCTTTTTGCCTAACTATGTATTTCCATGGAGCACGTTTTTCAAATTATGAAGCTTGGTTAAGTGACCCAACACATATTAAACCAAGTGCTCAAGTTGTTTGGCCTGTTGTAGGTCAAGAAATTTTAAACGGCGACGTAGGTGGTGGTTTCCAAGGTATTCAAATTACTTCTGGTTTCTTCCAATTATGGCGCGCAAGTGGTATTACAAGTGAATTACAACTATACACAACAGCTATTGGTGGTTTAGTACTTGCTGGTGCAATGTTCTTTGCAGGTTGGTTCCACTACCATAAAGCGGCTCCTAAATTAGAATGGTTCCAAAACGTAGAATCAATGTTAAATCACCATTTAGGTGGTTTATTAGGTTTAGGTAGTTTAGCTTGGGCAGGTCACCAAATTCATATTTCATTACCAGTTAATAAATTATTAGATGCTGGCGTAGATCCTAAAGAAATTCCTTTACCGCACGAATTACTTTTAAATAGAAGTATTATTGCTGATCTTTACCCAAGTTTTGCAAAAGGTTTAACACCATTTTTTACGCTTAACTGGTCAGAATACAGCGATTTCTTAACATTTAAAGGTGGTCTAAACCCTGTAACAGGTGGTTTATGGTTAAGTGATACAGCTCACCACCATTTAGCTATTGCTGTTTTATTCTTAGTTGCTGGTCATATGTACCGTACTAACTGGGGTATTGGTCATAGTATGAAAGAAATTTTAGAAGCTCATAAAGGTCCTTTTACTGGTGAAGGTCACGTAGGCTTATATGAAATTCTAACTACTTCTTGGCATGCACAATTAGCTATTAACTTAGCTTTATTTGGTTCTCTTTCTATTATTGTAGCTCACCACATGTATGCTATGCCTCCATACCCTTATTTAGCGACTGATTATGGTACTCAATTATCATTATTTACTCACCACGTATGGATTGGTGGTTTCTGTATTGTTGGTGCTGGTGCTCACGCTGCTATTTTCATGGTACGTGATTACGATCCTACAAATAATTACAATAACTTATTAGACCGCGTAATTCGTCACCGTGATGCTATTATCTCTCATTTAAACTGGGTTTGTATTTTCTTAGGTTTCCACAGTTTCGGTTTATACATTCACAACGATACAATGAGTGCTTTAGGTCGTCCTCAAGATATGTTCTCAGATACAGCTATTCAACTTCAACCTGTATTTGCACAATGGATTCAAAATACACATTTCTTAGCTCCACAACTAACTGCTCCTAACGCATTATCAGCTACAAGTTTAACTTGGGGTGGTGATATCGTTGCTGTAGGTGGTAAAGTAGCTATGATGCCAATTTCTTTAGGAACATCTGATTTCTTAGTACACCACATTCATGCATTTACAATCCACGTAACTGTATTAATCCTTTTAAAAGGTGTATTATTTGCTCGTAGTTCACGTTTAATTCCTGATAAAGCTAACTTAGGCTTCCGTTTCCCTTGTGATGGTCCTGGTCGTGGCGGTACTTGTCAAGTTTCAGCTTGGGACCACGTATTCCTAGGTTTATTCTGGATGTATAACTCTTTATCAATTGTTATTTTCCACTTCAGTTGGAAAATGCAATCAGATGTTTGGGGTACAGTTAATGATGCAGGTGTTTCTCACATTACAGGTGGTAACTTTGCTCAAAGTGCTAACACAATTAACGGTTGGCTTCGTGATTTCTTATGGGCTCAATCGTCACAAGTAATTCAATCATATGGTTCTGCTCTTTCAGCTTATGGTTTAATTTTCTTAGGTGCACACTTCGTTTGGGCTTTCAGTTTAATGTTCTTATTCTCTGGTCGTGGTTACTGGCAAGAATTAATTGAATCAATTGTTTGGGCTCATAACAAACTAAAAGTAGCTCCAGCTATTCAACCTCGTGCTTTAAGTATTACACAAGGCCGTGCTGTTGGTGTAGCTCACTACCTTTTAGGTGGTATTGCAACGACTTGGTCATTCTTCCTTGCTCGTATTATTGCAGTAGGTTAATTTTTTTTTTTTTAATAAAACTAAAAAATTATTTTAATAAATAATTTTTTAGTTTTATTAAAAAAAATGCTTAGATCAGTTTTTCGAATAGGATTTTTAGTATCTATAAGTAACCCGATATAAAATCGTTACTCCATAGAGGAGGTTCGAGGTGACCCTCATTATTTATTATAGATAAATTAAAGTCAGTTAACTTGAGTGTAGTTTTACAAGGTAAAAACTCCATAGTATTAACCCCATAAGAGGACATGAGCTTAACTTCTCTATAAAAAGGTTTAAAAAATAATAGTCTCTTTAAAATGCTATTAACTTCTAGAATAAATTAAATATTTTTTTCTTTAGTAATTGCATGATATCGTTTAAAAAAGAATATCACTAACTCTTAACTTAATTACTAGACTATTGAAAAATATAAAAATTTGTTGATGATTGAATTTAAAGTTTTTTTTACTAAAAAAACTTTAAATTCAATCATCAATTAATTTTTATGAAATTACTATTCCCCTAACCCCCCTAACGGAGTTTAAGGACTATTTTAAAGTAATTATTTTCTTAATAAAATAATTACTAACTTACTAACTGATAATAATATCAAGAATTTTATAGAAATAATAAACTTGTTAAAAATTTAATTAACCTATCTGGTAAATTAATTTTGAGTTTTTCTAAAAGCTTTAATTAGTTGCCCTTATATAAATTTATTGCTTTGCAATAAATTAATTAGTCTCTCTTTGCCCCCCTTTAACTTGTTATCGAAGATAACAAGTAATTAGTCTCTCTTTTAGAGAGACGCTTCTTCAACCTCGGGGGGCTATTGCCTTCGGCAGGAGACGCTTCTTTAGATTCCCACCCCCATAGGGGGTGGGAATCAACCTCAACCTCCTTGGGCTGGGCAAGTTAAACTCGTTCTTTGCCCCCCCGTAGGGGGGGCGCTTCTTCTGCGCAGCGAGAGGTTAATTGGCCAAAGGGGTTGCCTCCTCCTCTGGAGGAGGGTATAGCCAACGCTTCTTCAACGACTAATTGCTTTTAAGTAACTTCTCCCTATTAACACCATTTAACTTGCCCATATAATTTCCCATCCGGAGGGTTAATAAATAATTAGTCTCTCTTTGCCCCCCTTTAACTTGTTATTAACTTGGTCTCATAGAGACCAAGTAACCTCGAAGATAACAAGTAATTAGTCTCTCTTTGCCCCCCTTTAACTTGTTATTAACTTGGTCTCATAGAGACCAAGTAATTAGCCCCTCTTTTAGAGGGGCGCTTCTTCAACCTCGAAGATAACAAGTAATTAGTCTCTCTTTGCCCCCCGGAGGGGGGCTAATGCGCAGCGAGAGAGACGCTTCTTTAGATTTCCACCCCCATAGAGGGTGGGAATCAACCTCAACCTCGGGGGGCGCTTTAAGTTGCTCGAAGAAGCGCCCAAAGGGCAAAGAGCAACTAATTCTTTAGATTTACCGTAGGTAAATCAACCTCTGCGCAGCGAGAGAGACGCTTCTTTAGATTCCCACCCCCATAGGGGGTGGGAATCAACCTCAACCTCGGGGGGCGCTTTAAGTTGCTCGAAGAAGCGCCCAAAGGGCAAAGAGCAACTAATTCTTCTGCGCAGCGAGAGAGACTTTAAGTTGTTTAAATTGTTCACCCCAGAGGGGTGAACAATTAACCTCGAGGTTGATTTACCTACGGTAAATCTAAAGAATTAGTTGCTCTAATAAGTCTCTCTATAAGAGAGACGCTTTAAGTGGCTCTAACAGAGCCACTAATTCTTCTTGCCTTTACCTTGGGCTGCTAATGCGCAGCGAGAGGTTAATTGTTAACCCCTCTGGGGTGAACAATTTAAGCAACTTAAAGCGCCCCCTTGAAAAAATGCGATGTTACTTGTTATCTTCAATAACAAGTTAAAGCGAGGGGTCTAAATTTGCCGAAGGCAAATTAATGGGCAAAGAACAACTAATTAAACCTCTGGAGGAGTAAGGAATCTAATAACTTCGGTTTAGAAGGATTTTATTTTAATCTTCTCTACGATAATTTAACTTCCTTTAGAGATATGATCTCCTCCACTGAAGGAGGCATAAAAGCCAAAAAGCAAACTCTTTAAATTTTAATAAGAAAAAATTAAAACTCTTCGTTTTAATTAAATTTGAATAAGCTATAAAAAGTTAATTAATTTTTTAAATAATTAAATAATATGAGAGGAATAAAATCAAAAGCAAAAAAATCAAAAAGATCCACTACAGTTTCTTTACGTAAATTCCGTAGACGTGTTTTATCAGTTTCTCAACTTTTAGGTCGAATTAGACAACAACGTCAACAAAAACTAGAACAACAGAAACGACAAAAACCTATTAAACCTATTATTCCGCCAAAATCATTAATAATTATTTTAAAAGAAAAGCCACAAAAAGCTGTATATAATCGTCGTATTATTGATTATAAACATTGTGGTTTATTACAACGTTATATTGGTTTAGGTGGTAAAATTTTACCACGTCGTCAAACTCGTTTAACAGCAAAACAACAACGTTATATTGCTAAAACAATTAAAACAGCTAGAATTATGGGCTTATTACCTTTTGTAAGTAAAGAAAAAGGTTTTTTTAGATAAAAACTTGTTTAGGAGGTTAGTTGTTAAGCAACCTTCACCATAGGTCAATATAGCTAACCCACTATTGCTACGCAATAGGACAACTTATAAAGGTTTTTGCTTTTAATTAGTCGTTTTTTGCCTCCGTAGGGGGCGCTTCTTCTGCGCAGCGAGAGGTTAGTTGGCCTCTTACCCCCTCTGGGGGTAACAACGCTTCTTCAACGACTTTAAGTCTCTCTATAAGAGAGACTAATTAAAGCTGCCCTTTTAACTTCTATATAACTTTCTTTATAGATTTACTAACCCACTTAGGGGGGTTAGTAAGTTAAATAGCAATTAATTCACCTTATGAGGTTTAAGTTGTTGAAGAAGCGTCGTTGAAGAAGCGTCGTTGAAGAAGCGTTGGCCAAAGGCCAACTAACCTCTAAAAGAACGACTAATACCCCCAGAGGGGGTAAGAGGCCAACTAACCTCTTTTAGAACTACTAATTGCTTTAAGTCTCTATTTTATAAAGACTAATTGCCCAGCCCAAGGACCCCGAGGTTGAAGAAGCGTCCCTCGTAGCCCCCCGAGGTTACTTGTTATCGAAGATAACAAGTTAAAGGGGGGCTACGAGGGACTAATTACTTGTTATCTTTGATAACAAGTTAAAAAGGAACGGGCAAGCAAAATTTAAAATTTTTTAATAATAATTTTTAAATATTTTACAGCACAATTATTAAAAATAGAAAAAAATCGAAGAAACAAAAAATAAATTTAGAATAGCAAAAAAAAACTATCCAGAGTTTTTTCATTTTGTACAAATTTTAGTCTTGTTAGTGCCTCTAAGTACTAAGTTTTTCGGTTACCTTCTATGAGCTAAACAAACTCAAAAAATTGATTAAAAGTTTTTAAAGATAAGCTTTACGTTTGTTTTAATTTTTAAACAGCTCTTTTAACTTCTCTATAACTTTCTTTATAGATTTACATATAGTAAATCAACTTTACCTTCGTAAAGAGTAGTAAAGTAAACTCAAAAAGTTAATTAGTCTCTCTTATAGAGAGACTTAAACCCGTTAAACCACGAGGTTATAACCTCTCGCTTTAACTTGTTATCGAAGATAACAAGTAATTAGTCCCTCTTTGCCCCCCTTCGGGGGGCTACGAGGGACGCTTCTTCAACCTCGCATTAGGGGTTATAATAGAGGGTTATCAAAGCTATTTCAAAATAAACACGGAACTCCTAGAGCACATTGAAACCTCTTACTACTATCCTATTTAATTAAATTTTTAAAAGAAGCCCCATAGGAGGATTAACTTAAAAGGGTTAATTTTATTTGAAAACCTTATACTAAACAAAGACTTGACTAATCTAAAACTCGTTTTTTATTAAAAAAAACGTTATAAGTTTAAATCAATAATTAATAATATTGTTTTATTCTTAAAATAAAGCTGTAGTAACTTCTCTATTGCCACCCCCTTTGGAGGCTTATTATAAATCAGCTTAAAAAAGCGTCGTTGAAGAAGCGTTGGCCTAAGGCCAACTAACCTCTTTGCCCCCCTACGGGGGGCGCTTCTTCGAACGACTAATTGAAAAAAATCGAATTTTAAAAATTAAATAAAATAACAATGGCTTTAAAAGAAACAATAAAAAAAAATAATAGAGGTGACAGTTTAAAAAAAGAAGCATCTTCTACTTCTAATAAAAATGTATTAGGTAAAACTAAAATTTTACGTAAAACAAAAAAAATGAAAGTTGGTGATGTTTGTCTTTTAAAAATATCAGCATTAGGACCAAAAGGAATTGGTATTGATGAATATTCTAATTCTTATTCAATTTTTATTCCAAATGGTAATTTAGGTGAAACAGTTAAAGCAAAAATCATAAAAAATAATTTAAAAGAAGATAAATACGCTATTGCACAAATTTTGGAAGTAGTTAAAAAATCAACAGTTAATACTAAATTAAATGTACAGCCAGAAGAAGTATTAACAGTAAATATTGAAAAATTAACAACAAAAGGTTCTGGAATTATAAATTTAAATGATGGTTATAAAGTGATTATTCCTAACGCAAAAATTGGTAAAGAGGTAAAAGTTTCAATTACAAGATTAAAATCTAAATATGGTTTTGCAAAAATGGTAATAGATGATAGCCAAATTATTCGCGAAAAAACGAATAAAATAATTAGTAATACAATTGGATTAAAAACAGATTTATTAGAAGGCAGTAAATATACTTTAAGTCTTCCAAAAGTTGGAAAATATTTTGGAAAATATGTTATTGTAAAACTACATAATTCTGTTGTATTTATTAAGCTTAATTTAGGAGCAAAACCAGGTAATAAAGTACGAATTAAAATAACTAAAATTAATAATAAATTTGCTATTGCAAAAATCGTTCAAATAAATCCAATCTCTCTATTAAAAAAACGTATTTTAGTACAAAATAGCATTCGTCAAATGGTTAAAAATGGTATGCATTTAGGTGAAAAAGCTGTAAAATGTAATGCACGTATGAAAAATTATGTATGGCTAAAAAAACAAGGTAAAAATAAAAATCGTCCTTTAATTAAAAAAGAACGTCATATTATTAACCTTTTAAAAACACGTCGTTGTTTAAATAAAGCTTTAACACAATTAGGTAAATATGCTGTAAAAGGTAGAACATTCTTATTTATAGGAACAAAAAAACCTGCAGCAGGTTTAATAGCAAGAGCTTCACTTTTTAGTAAAACTTCTTTCTTTGTAAATACACGTTGGTTAGGCGGTATGTTAACAAATTGGAAAACAATATTAAAATCGATTTCTAAAATTCGTCCTATTTTAAAAGAAAAACAAAAAATTGTTGCAGATATTTTAGAAAAAAGACAAACAATTAAACTTCGTTTAATTAAAAAAGCACTATTTCTTAAAAAGAAAAGTAAAATGATTTTAAATAAAGGTCGTTTTTTAATTGAACAGTTTAAAAATCCAAGTTCTAAATTAGAAATTGTAGAAAAAACAAAAAAACTTTCAATTAGAAAAAAACAATTAGTTGATAATTGCTATTCATTATTATCAAAACGTCAAGTTCTTTTTTCTAAACGAAAAGAATTAATGTATCAAAGTATCGTTTTAAAAGAAAAAAGTATTCAAGTAGTGTCACGCTATAAAACTTTATTACGTGATTTAACTATTCAAAGTCAAAAATTAAGAGAACTAAAATTCTTATTAATTTTAAGTAATGAAATTAAAAACATTAAAAACAAAGCGCGTCAAGAAAATAAAAAAATACTTAATATTTCTTATGGAAAAGTAAAAGAATTAACAAATAACTCTTCAACGACTTATAATGTTCTTCCTAACCCACCTAAAGAAATTTTAAATTTAATTCTTTTAACAATTAAAAATAAATATGAAAATTTAAATGGTAATGTTAACGAATCTAACGCCACTAATGTTAAAGCTAAAACTGAAACAAAAAATAATGTATTAATTTTAAGTAAAGTACTGAGTGAATTTAGTAACTATACACCTTATCTAAAAGGTTTAATTAAAACTTATGACAAAAACATTAGAGAAATACAAACGTCATTAACAAATTGTGCTAATATTTTAACAAAAATTAAAGCAACTCTTCAACAATATATTAATTTTAAAAATAGCTTAGTAAAAGAATTAAATTCTATTAAATCTAAATTAATTTTAGAGCGCAATATTATACGCGTAGTTAAAACAAAATTAAAACATTTCTTAGCTCAAAAACGATTTATTAAATTCTTACCAAGATTAAGATATTTAGCAACACCTTTATTTACTACTAAAATAACTGAAACAGTTAAAATTTTAATGCAAAAAATTGTTGATCCTAAATTAAAATATCCTATTGATTATATTTATGACGATAAACTAAGCAGTAATACTAAAAAAGTAGCAGCTGCTCGCAAGAAAAAATGGCAACGTTTAGAAAAATATTTTGGTGGAATATCTAATATGACAAAAATGACTAAATCTGAAATTTCAAAAAATGTTGCTATTGTTGTAGGACAAAAAGAAGAAATTAATGCAGTACGTGAATGTCAAAAATTAGGCATTAAAATGTTTAATATTGTTGATACTAATTGTAATCCAAGTTTAGCTGATCATATTATTCCAGCAAATGACGATTCTAGAAATTCTATTAAATATGTATTAAATAAATTCTTAGTTCGTATTCGTTTAGCTCAAAAATTACGTAAAAAATTAGCTCAAAAATTGCATAAAACACCAGAACTACAAATTAGTTCAAAAGCTAACAGACCTACAAAATTAACTAGAAAACGCTAATATTGTTAACAAGAATCTACATTTTTCTGAATTAAACTAATTAATCAAAATAGCGTCTTAAACTATTTTAGATAAACTCACAAGACATTAATTATTAATAGCTTTAAGGTATACCCTCATAAAACTACGAGGGTATACCTTAAAGCTATTAATAATTAATGTCTTGTGAGTTTTATTATCTTTTACCTTAACCTACTAAAACAAAGTATTTTTAAAATAAAATTAATTCAGTACCTATGTTTTAACTATTCAATTTTAGTCTCTTTAAAAAAAACAATTAATTAAGAAGACATTTAGACTCTCTTTTTAACCTTTTAAGTTGATTTAATCTACTTTCTACGAAAGTAGCTAACCTCTGTAGGTAGGTTAGCTGCTTTTTGCGCTGTTTTTAAAAAATTTAGGAGAATCCATTTTTATCCTTTACACTTTTTATTGATATATTGTAGACCTCCCCTAACCTCGAGGTGTAAAATAGATTGAAAAATAGATAAAACTATTTAGAAATTAATTGCTTCTAAAAAATAATATTTTAAATCGTAATAAAAATATAAAAACTAGACAAAAAATAATTATTTTGTTAAAATATATTCATATTCACATTAATTTTTGGGATTGTAGTTCAATCGGTTAGAGCACCGCCCTGTCACGGCGGAAGTTGCGGGTTCGAGCCCCGTCGGTCCCGTCGAATAAAATATTTATGCTGTTTGTTTAATAAAAAAATTTTACTTACCCCCTTTATAAATTTATTGCTTTGCAATAAATTAATTAGTCTCTCTTTGCCCCCCTTTAACTTGTTATCAAAGATAACAAGTAACCTCGGGGGGCTACGAGAGACGCTTCTTCAACCTCCTTGGGCTGGGTTAATACCAAAAATAAAATACGAAAGTAAGAAAAATATAATTAATTTAGTAAAGTTCTTTACTATATTTACTTAATTTTAAATTTTATTATTTAAGCTTTTTCTCTTAATTGTTAATTAACAAATTTAAAAAGAAATTTAGGCTTTTTAAATTGAAGTTAAATGCCAGTTAGTTTAACAATTAAATACTTTATCATTAAAGCTCTAAGTAAATTTATTAAAAAACCCAGAGCAATTAGTCGTTCTTTGCCCCCCTTTAACTTGTTATTAACTTGGTCTCATAGAGACCAAGTAATTAGTCCCTCTTTTAGAGGGACGCTTCTTCAACCTCGAAGATAACAAGTAATTAGTCTCTCGTAGCCCCCCTTTAACTTGTTATCGAAGATAACAAGTAACCTCGGGGGGCTACGAGAGACGCTTCTTTAGATTTCCACCCCCATAGGGGGTGGGAATCAACCTCAACCTCGGGGGGCTAATGCGCAGCGAGAGGTTAGTTGGCCAAAGGCCAACGCTTCTTCAACGACGCTTCTTCAAACATTATAAGATTTGAGTATTTATAATTTTCTAATTTATTAAAAATAATAAAGAAATCTAAATTAAAAAATAAAAAGCATATTTCTAAAATTTTTTTTTACTCGGATTTAGTTAATTAATTTTAAAAATTATTTAATAAATATTTTACTAATTTAATATTTCTCTATTTATCTAACCCTCCTTATTTTATAATTTTAAAGAATAAATATATTTAAACTTTTATAAAAGTTGAAAAAAAACTAACATTGAGATATAGTTAAATATAAACAATTTATTAAATAATAGTCCATAAAACAAAGGGTTACTAACTCAATGGTAGAGTACTCGGCTTTTAACCGATAAGTTCTGGGTTCGAGTCCCAGGTAACCCAAAAAGATAATCTATAGTTTATTTTAATTAAAACAGTTTTTACAATGATTAATATAGTAAGTTTGCTTAATTATAATTAAATTTTATTTTTTTCATAGGGGTATAATAGATATTCTTTACTATTTAAGGTTCAACGAAAAATATAAAAATTAGCCTTTAAACCTTGTAATAATTATTTTCTTTACTTAATAAATGTCTTTTTGACTTTTTTTAAAATACTATCACTCGTGGCACACGTTTTGCCTCTAGCCAAATATTATTTCACATATTAGATATAGAATTTCTTAAAAACATTATAGTAAAAAATTTAAGTAAAAACCTGTTTTATGTATTAAAACAGGTTTTTACTTAAATTTAGAAAATTACCTATTGCTTTTTTAATAACAATTATGTTAAAATATAATTAATTATATTTTAAAATAATTGTTATTAAAATATTAATCTAAATTACTAAAAGCCTGCTTAGCTCAGTTGGTTAGAGCGTCCGTTTCATAAGCTGATTGTCACTAGTTCAAATCTAGTAGCAGGCAACTAATGTTTTTCATCTAAAATTTAGATATTCAAAACTAAGAATTCCTCTTAATTTTAATCTAAATTAATTGGTATTATTTAAATTTATTCAGAAAATATTAATATAGTGTCTCTTTACTATCATAGATATTTAAAAATAATTAGTCTCTCTTTGCCCCCCTTTAACTTGTTATTAACTTGGTCTCTATGAGACCAAGTTAATAACAAGTAACCCCGGGGGGCTACGAGGGACGCTTCTTCAACCTCGGGGGGCTAATGCGCAGCGAGAGAGACTTAAAGCAGCTGCTTTTTTTCTTTTTTAAAGAAAAGCCTCATTAAGGACATTTTATTTAAATTTATATTATTACAAAATACCACTACAATACCTTCTTTTTTGATCAAAACCTCGTTTAAGTATTGGTTTATCTTTTAAGTTTCTTTATCTACAGCAAGTATAAAAAATAAAAAACGACCTTCTAAATATTTTATAACAGCTCACGGAATCCCTTACAGGGCTAGGGTCAAACAGTTTTCAAAAAAAACTAGAAGTTTAAAACTAACCTTTTTTGGAAATATGGATTATAGATAGGTTTATAACTTATAGTAGGTAAAGGAATCTGCTATAGTGAAAAGTTCAAAACTAAATTTCAATTTCGGTTAAACCTAAAGGTGGGAGTCTAAACCGGCTTCAGAGGTGTACGATGTTATCTCTCTAGAATATTGTAGGATTATTTTTATTACCCCTTTGGAGCTTATCAAATAGCTCTTACTAAACCTAAAAAATTTAGGATTTAAACCGCTTAAATCTACAAATGTATAAACTTAACTAGATAGTTAGTAAAAAGAACAACTAACAGAGACACTCATTAAAAGAGAGACTAAACTCAACTTATTTAAGTTTTATAATATTTATATTAATTTAGCTTTGCTAAAACAATCAGATATAAGTTTTTGGTTATTAAACCTCTAATAAAAAAGTGAATTTGAAGAAGCGTCGTTCGTAGCCCCCCGTAGGGGGGCAAAGAGGTTAGTTGGCCTTAGGCCAACGCTTCTTCAACGACTTTAATTTGCCCTATAAGGGCAACTAATTACACCTTAATTTATTAATTTCCGCCTTTTACGGTTCCGTCAAAAACGGATGTACATCTAAATATAACATACGGAATAGCGCATGCTAAAAAGCTTATTAGTGTCTAATACAGAAATATTCTGTAGACTTTTCTTTTATTTTAGCTAGGTAGGGGGCTACGTTCCTATAACCCCCTGAAAGGTATAAGAAAGATATTATCTATCGTGAATACCTTGAGGTTATTTTAAACTTTCATATTGCCCCTCGCTCCGCATTAGCGGCAAATAGAACCTAAAAAAGGTGTCCCTAACTATCATAGATAGTCAAAAACACTAACCGCTTTAGCGTCTTTTGACCCCCCCCCCTCTGAAAATTTTTAAGTCGCTCCTATTTTAAATGGAGTAAGAGAATGTAAGTTCAGTAAAAAATACAAATGTTTTCATAGTATTTCTTTGAATTAAAACTTCTAAATGTTCTTATATTATTAATAGAATGTATTAAAATATTTGTAATAAAAATATTTTAGGTAAAAAAATAGTGTTTAAAAACCAAAGAAGGACTTATGAAAATTAAATTTGTCGTTCAAACGTTATTAACCAGGTTGTTAGCTTTTCAAGAGCAATTAGTTGCTCGAGGTTTACCCTCCTCCTCTGGAGGAGGGTATAAAGAAGCGCCCAAAGGGCAAAGAGCAACTTAAAATAATTAAGTTGATCAAAACAACAAGAGCCCCATTCTAACTTAAAAAAGACTTAAAAATCCTAGTTTAAAGGGGTAACTAAGTGGGAAATAAGGCAGATGTATTTTAAAATTGGTATTTTTATACCAGTAAATAAAAATAACATTTTTAAAATAAAAGTTAACTTTTAATTAGTACCCGAAGTTACTTGATTGAAGTTGCTCTTTGCCCTTTGGGCTATGAGGTTAATTGTTAACCCCTCTGGGGTTAACAATTTAAGCAACTAATTACTCCCCTTTAACTTGTTATCTTTAAATTGCCCATAGGGCAAGTAATAAGTCGTTTTAAAAAAAAAACGATTTAAACCTAGGTAACAAGAAATTAGTATCTCTAGCTGCGCATTAGACCCCTCGCTGCGCATTAAAGGGGTCAAAGAAAGACTTAAATCTCGTAAAGAGAGGCAGTAATAGAAAGTTAAAAGGGTTAATATTTATATGTGCTATTAATAAAAATTTATTATTTTTTTCAATTTATAAAATGGCAAGACAAACAAGAAAATTATCAACTCAAAAAACCAAAAAACGTATTTATCGAGGTATTGTTCATATCCAAGCTGGGCATCACAATACAATTGTAACAATTACAAATATTCGTGGTGAAGTTCTATGCTGGAGCTCTGCAGGTGCTTGTGGTTTTAAAGGTAAAAGAAAATCTACAGGGTTCGCAGCGAAAAAAGCAGCTGAAACAGCTGCTAAAAAATCGCGCGATTTTGCAATGCGTGAAGCAAAAGTACTTGTAACAGGCCCGGGTCAAGGTCGCGAAAGTGCTATTCGTGAAATTTTTAAAGCAGGTATTAAAGTAAATGTAATTCGCGAAAAAACAGGTATTCCACACAATGGTTGTCGTCCACCTAAAAAACGTAGTGTATAGTTTTTTCTAATTTAAGTTTATTAAGTGTCGAGGTTTCAGTTGTTATCGTCAATAACAAGTAATTAGTCTCTCTCGCTTCGCAGAAGGAGCGCCCCCCTACGGGGGACTAATGCGAAGCGAGAGAGACTAAAACCTCCTACAGATTGGATATTATTTTAGTTTATAGTTTTACACGATAAAACTATAAACTAGTTGTAACCCCCTTTTAAAAATAGACTCTAAATTACATAAAAAGATAACTCAAAACAGAAAACTTAAATATAGAACTAAAAATTAACATTTTTAATTTGTATAATTCTATATATAAGTTTATTCTATTATTTTCTAAATAAATTTAATTTTAATATAGTCTTAATTTTTATAACAAAATTAATTAGTTTCGACGAACAGATTGTTTGTTTTTAACTTGGTCTCTATGAGACCAAGTAATTAGCCCCTCTTTTAGAGGGGCGCTTCTTCAACCTCGAAAAAAACAAACAATTAACTGATCTCTACAAGAGTTTAAGTCGCTCTTTTAGAGCGACTAATTAACTGATCTCTACAAGAGTTTAAGTCGCTCTTTTAGAGCGACTAATTAACTGATCTCTACAAGAGTTTAAGTCGCTCTTTTAGAGCGACTAATTAACTGATCTCTACAAGAGTTTAAGTCGCTCTTTGCCCTTTGGGCGCTTTAAGTGGCTCATAGCCAAAGGCAAAGAGCCACTAATTCTTTATACCCTCCTCCTCTGGAGGAGGGTAAACCTCGAGCGACTAATTAACTATTTTCGTATAAAGTAGGTTATATCTGTTTAAAAGCAAGTTAAAAGAAGAGTACTTTTCAAAACTTTTGAAGAAGCGCAACATTTACTTACGGTAAATGTTGCTAACCTCATAATAGACTTTTTATATTAATTTTCTCTAAATAAATGTACCCCGCTCGTAAAAGAGGGTAAAAATTTAGGTAATCTATTTTTAGATATTTTTTTGATTACAAAATAAAAAAAGACTCACTTCATTTTTCAATTATTTACATTAATAAATTAAATATATCAATTTATTATGAATTTAGAAGTTGTTTTTCAACTAGCATCATTATTACTTATAGTAGCAGCTGGTCCTTTAGTAGTGGTTTTATTATCATTCCGTGGCGGTAATTTATAAAATTTTTATTTTCTAACCAGGATAAGGTTTTATCTTTCTTACCCCCTATGGGGATAAGAGGTTCCCTTTAGGAGACCCCTAATGCGAGGTTGAAGAAGCGTCTCTCATAGCCCCCCTCCGGGGGGCAAAGAGAGACTAATTACTTGTTATCTTCGAGGTTGAAGAATTAGTGGCTCTTTGCCTTTGGCTATGAGCCACTTAAAGCGCCCCTC
>Ga0316232_1002722_pt1 | contig 17619 bp, 10 predicted proteins | sample TBHtaG_FD_206006 | JGI IMG/M metagenome (GOLD analysis project Ga0316232, IMG submission 206006) | Freshwater microbial communities from Trout Bog Lake, Wisconsin, USA - TBH18025_13 | ecosystem: Environmental > Aquatic > Freshwater > Lake > Hypolimnion/Profundal zone | place: USA: Wisconsin... | reverse complement strand
GCTTCCTGCGCAGCACCGGCCCCGGCACTTGGACGGGCGCGGGCACAGTGAATTGCGGTAATTTCAGTGTATTGGAGAATGACGGCACGTTCACGGTCCAGAACGACGCCACCTTTGCCGGCTACAACGGCGGCGTGGCGACCTTCGTCAACAACGGTACGTTCCGCAAGACCATGGCCACCGGCACCACGCTCTTCCAGCAGGAACTGGGCGGCGGCACGGTCGCCTTCAACAACAACGGCACCGTGGACCTCCAAAGCGGCAGCTTGGCCATCAATGGTGGGTACGCCCTGTCCGGCTCCCCGCAACTCAAATTGGTGCTGGGCGGCCTCAATCCCGGAACCCAATTCAGTCAGGAAACATTTGGTGGTACCGCTGCGCTGGGTGGCAGCTTGAGCGTTACTTTGACCAACGGATTCATGCCGACTAACGGCCAATCCTTTGCGCTGGCCAACTACCCCTCCAGCACCGGCCAGTTTGCGACCACGCAATTTCCGCCGCTGCCGTCAAGCTTGCGGTGGCAACTGACTTACAGCCCAACGTCGCTGTTGTTGCAAGTGGTGCCTGCGAACGTGTTCCAAAACTCCTCCCTCACCAATGGCAACTTCCAATTCGCTTTCACCGGCCAGACCGGCTCCAGTTGCCTCATCGAAGCTTCGAGCAATCTGCTGGACTGGTCGCCGCTTTTCACCAACACGCCGTTCACCGGCCTCCTCAATTACGTTGATCCGCAGACCCCGCAATTCCCCAATCGCTACTATCGCGCCACCATATTTCCCTGAACCAGGATCAGGGTTTGGATTGCAACTGGATTTCCCAAACCGCTGCGCTACGATGCGGCAATGCGAAGCAAAACGGCATTTTATTCGGGAATTCTTTTTGCCCTCTGCGTTGGTTTTGCTTGCCAAGGCTGGGCAGCCGCCGGAGCGGAAGCCGGCGGGGCGCGGCCGCTGATGCGTGATTTCATTGGCCTCAACGGACACACGGTGGCGTTCAAGCCGGAGCTTTACCGGCCCGTCTGTGGCTTGGTTCGGGATTATCATCCCGTGGAATGGGATTTGGGCGGGGACTCATCCGAACTGCCGGGGTTTCCGTTCGCCAAGAACGGCGTGGATTGGAACCGCGTCTATGGCGCCTGGCGCACCAACGGCTGGAACACGGATGTCTGCCTGCAATTTGAATCCCTCAAACAGGCGGACTGGTTAAACCTCGAGGCCGACGCCTGGTCTTATGGCAAGGCGTTTGCCCATGGCTTCGGTCCCTCGGGCAGGCGCAAGTTGGTGGACGCGGTGGAAATCGGCAACGAGCCGGGCAAATGGAGCGACGCGGATTACACGCGCATATTTAAAGCCCTGGCGTCAGGCTTGCGCGCCGGCGATCCCAAGCTGAAGATCGCCACGTGCAATCTCACGACCGGCAAGAGCGGCGATTACGAAAAGAGCGTGGACTGTGTGGCGGGTTGCCCGGAGCTGTTTGATGTGCTGAACCTCCACAGCTACGCCCAGCTCGAAGGCTGGCCGAGCTGGCGCCGGAGTTTTCCCGAAGATCCCAAGCTCCCGCATTACCTGCAGGACGTGGTGGCGCTCTGCCACTGGCGCGACGCCCACGCGCCAGGCAAGCCGGTCTGGCTGACGGAATTTGGTTATGATAGCAGCACCAAGCCGCCGGCGCCCACGGGTGATTTTGCCAAATGGATGGGCGTAAGCGACACGCAACAGGCGCAATGGCTCGTGCGTTCAGTGCTGGTGTTCTCGGCAATGCCCGTCGAACGGGCCTACATTTTCTTCTTCAATGATGAGGACCAGCCCAGTGTCCATGCGAGTTCGGGCATCACCCGGCATTTTCAACCAAAACCTTCTCTTTATGCGCTCAGCCATCTGCAACACATCCTGGGCGGGTATCGCTTTCAAACCATTGTCATCGAGGAACCCGGTCGTTTGCGGGTGCAGGAATATCGGAATGACTCCAGGCAGATCGTCTGGGCGGTGTGGTCGCCAACCGGCGACGGAAAGGCGTTCACCGCCACGCTGGAACATCTTCCCGGCCGACTGGTGGACGCGCAGCGTATGCCGCTGGCGGCCAAGGCTGCCTTCCCCGCTCCCCTGCCACCAGCGGGCAACCAACAGGTCACGGTACAGGTGGACGAAAGTCCGCTCTATCTGGTGTTTGAGCCTCGTTAGCCCTCTGCGTGCCTGCGGCCAGGACAACCTGCGGGAGGAGGCTTTGGCCTCGAATCTAAAAACCAGGCCCCGGAGGATTTGCACCCGCCAAAGGCGCGGCGGCGGCGCGTTCGGTGGCCAACTGGCGGGTAACCACTTCGATTTTTGCCTTCAACAGCTCGCGGTTTTCCGCGTTGCTGAGGGCGAGTTCCTTTTCGAGCATCTGAATGCGGGTTTCATAAGTGTGCAGCCGCGCTTCCATGGGCACTTGCAGTTCGTCGAGCCGCTGGACGAGCACGGAGATTTTGTCCGTGGCCGCCAGTTGGGCCAGCAACAATTCGTGCCGTTGCGCCCCCAGTTCCTGCTGGACGGCCTCGCGCACCGCTTGCGTCACCTGCGGAGTCAGGTTGGCTGGAAGGGCTTCCAGGAATGGCAGCGGCGCCTGGGCCGCTGGCGGGAACTGCGGGCCGCGGGTTGAGAATTTTCCCAGCAATTCCTCGCTCCTGAGGGGCACCGCCGGGGGCACAGTTTGGAGGTTGAAGCTGGCGGGTCGGAGGTCGGACTTGTTTTGGGATGATGTGGCGGCTTGCGTCCTGGACTTCAGCAACAGCCAGCCCGCTACCAACAAGGCAATGACGGAAACCCCGGCCAGCATTACGATCAGTCCTTGATGCCGCAGACCGGTTCGCATCGCAGGTGGCGGTGGGAGCGGCGGTGGTTTGGCAGATGCCGGCGTAACGAGGCGTGCCGGTGCGCGTACCGGCGCCGGCGGTGCGGTCATAAGTGGTGCGGTTGCGGGCGGTGCCAACGCGATTCCTGGGGCAGGCGTCGGGGGCGGGCGGGGCGGGGCATCGGCTGCCGGCACCGAGGGAGTGATCGGGCTGGCGCTGCCAGCTTGCAGTTTTTCACTCAATGCCGCCAGTGCGGCCAGGGTTTTCGCATTCATCTTTTCACCCCGGTGGATAATGACGTCGCCGGCGTCGAAATGGTCGGACACCAGCAGGTTGCATACGGCGGTGCCCCGGGTTAAATCCGTGAAGGGCGCATCCGGCAGGCAATTGGGCCGGATGAAGTCGGCCATCGCCCGCGCAAAAACCTGCTGCCCGGGGGGAAATGCCCGGCGATAAAACGCCCGCACGTTGGAAACGGTCATGAGGCTGGTGGCCGGAACCAATCGGCCGGCTTGCACGGTTTCATACGACAGCTTTTGTTGTTCGTCAGTCACCGGCACCAGGCGGACGCTTTCGCCCACAATCATGCCTTTGGGCAAAGCGTCGGGGCGCACGGGCCGATTGGCCGCCTGCAAGAGCGAGGCCAGCAGTCTCTTCTGGATGGCTTGGCCATCGCCACCGCACGCCCACTCGGCGGCGAGTTCAACGCTGACCGGAAAGCGCCGATGTTCCACCCCGAAGGCTGTTACGAGGCCGCCAAAATCTGCGGAAACAACGACCGTCTCCGGCACCTTGGTCGCATGAAATTCGGCGGCTAGATCGGCGAGAAAATTGGTCCGCGCCTGGGCGAACGCCGCGAGAAAATCGCGCGTCATTATATTGGTCATCTGCGGTAAACTACGGAATACGGACGGATATTGCGTGGCCTTGGCGGCCTGGAGCACCGCGGTGGCGGCGGAATCCTCCACGTCCAGTGCGACCGGCGTAATGACGTCGGCCTCGGCCACGTCCCCGACACGATGGGCCGGCAGATCGCTGGCGCGCAGGGGCAGGCTGAGCCCGTTGAAGAGGCAGAAGCAAATGGCCAGGCTGGGCAAAGGCTTCATGCGTTCGTGTTGGTAGGGGCGGGACCGAAACAAAACGGCCCGACCGCAAGTCTGTGCATGACCGAACGATAATTTTTCGAGGCGGCAAATTCAACCCGAAATCCGAAGGTGGCCGTTCCAATATTGCACTTGGAGGCGACAAACCTCCAGCAGGATGTTCGAACCGAGCGGGTTCGTGACAAGGAAATTCCGCGCGCCAGCGAAAGTATTTGTGGGTAATTGGGAAGCACTGGACGGCTTGACAGTCGGGGGCGGCTTGTTCAAGCTCACGCCCGGTGGAGGCTGGAAGACCAGCAGGTCAAACCGCAATCAAGCAAAACCATTCATGAAAACAAAAGTCGCGCCAATCGACATTTCCTCACCCATCCAGGATTTTCTCGAGCGGGTGTACCGCGATTGCGCCGCCGTGAAGGATGGCGAAGTGGCCACTTACATTCCCGAATTGTCCAAGGCCAATCCCGATTGGTTTGGCCTCGCCGTGGTCACCGCGAACGGGGCGGTGTATGAGACGGGCGACACGCGACAGGAATTTACCATTCAATCCATCTCCAAACCTTTTGTGTATGGCCTGGCCTTGGAAGACAACGGGCGGGCATCCGTGCTGGAAAAGGTGGGCGTGGAACCGACCGGGGATGCCTTTAATTCCATCAGCCTCGATCCCGGCACCGGCCGGCCGCGAAATCCGATGATCAATGCCGGGGCAATTGCCACCGCCGGCCTCATTGCGGGAAAGAGCCCGGCCACGCGGTTTCAGCGGGTGCTCGACACCTTCTCGCTTTATGCCGGGCGCGAGCTTGGCCTGGATCGCGCGGTTTACCGCAGCGAGAGCGAGACGGGACATCGGAACCGGGCCATCGGCCACATGCTGCGGAACTTTGACAAATTGTCCGGTGATCCCGCGCCCACCACCGAAATGTATTTCCAACAATGTTCCATTGCCGTGAACTGCCGCGATTTGGGTGTGATGGCGGCAACGCTGGCGAACGGCGGGGTAAACCCGCTCACCGGCCGGCAGGCGCTGCGCGGCGAATACGTGGAGAGCGTCCTCAGCGTGATGGGCACCTGCGGGATGTATGATTACGCAGGCGAATGGCTCTACCACATCGGCATTCCAGCCAAAAGCGGGGTGGCGGGCGGCGTGCTGGCGGTGCTGCCCGGTCAACTTGGCATCGGCGTCTTTTCGCCCCGGCTGGATGTCCACGGCAACAGCGTGCGCGGCATCCGCGTCTGCCAGGAACTGTCCCGGAAGCTGGACTTGCACTTGTTCAACCGGCCGGCGTTGGGGCGGCTCAGCATCCGCTTGAAGTTCACCGGCGCGGAATTCAGCTCCAGCCGCGTGCGCCAGCCGCACGAGGACGCGATCTTGCGCGCCTCAAAAAATGCCATCCAAGTCTATCAGCTTCAGGGCAACCTCGGGTTTGCCACGGCGGAACCGGTCATTCGGGAGGTGCTGGAGCGCCTGGACGGCGTAGAATTCCTGCTCTTCGACTTGGGCCGGGTGCTCAGCCTGAACGAAAGCGCCGGACATTTGCTGCATTCGCTCGTAACCAAGCTCACGGCCTCCGGCCGGAAGGTGGCGTTCATCCAGCACCAGCATTTGCCGCTGTTGCGCCGCATGATGAAATCGAAGTTTGGGGCGGAGTTCGACCAACACTTTCACTCCTTTGCGGACCACGACCGCGCCCTCGAGTGGTGTGAGAATGCCTTGCTGGAAAAACGTGAGGACACGCGGCTCCTCCGCGGCCGCCTGCAACCCGGAGACTACCAGCTATTGAAAGGATTCACGCCGGCCGAGTTGAAAGTCATCGCACCGCTGTTGCGCAGCCGCGCCATTCCGCGAGGCGAGAACATCATCCGCGCCGGGGACGAGGCGCGCGAGATCTTCCTGCTCGCGCGCGGCTTGGTGAACGTTTACCTGCCCGGCGATGAAGGCCACCGGCTGGTGAGCTTTTCGCCCGGCATGTCTTTCGGCGAACTGGCCTTCTTGGACGGCGCGCCGCGCTCCGCCAACATTGTCGCCGAGACGGAGGTCGAGTGTCTTTCGCTGAGCCTCGAGGACTTTACCGCGCTGGGCAAGGCGTATCCCGCCCTCAAGATCAAATTGCTGGAGCAGCTCTGCCTCGATCTGACGCGAAAGCTGCGCAAGGCTGATCGCGAGCGGAAGGTGCTGATGTGAGGCGAGCCGCAACCGTGGTCACTAAAGGGAGAATGCATTTCTAGCCAGCGTCAGCGACCAAGCAGTCGCCAGATAATAGGTGGCAAATAGTGTGCACGGCAAGCTGGGAGGGTTGGGATTCATGCGCGTTACAGCGGCCTGCCGTTTTGCATATTGTAGCCGAAGTAGGCGTTGAGGACGTCCGTGCCTTTGGTTTCCCGCAGCCGTTCAAGTTCAAACCACAGCACGCGGAACTGCGCCAGGTCTCGATTGGCTTTGCGGACAATCAGGGAAGCAGGATAAACATAGGTTTGGTCAAAATGCTTGTCGCCGCTTTTGGCCATCACCTGCTCGTAGGTTTCGTCGGCAAAATGATCCACTTTTGCAAACCACTTGGTGCGTGGATCCGGCAGATACTTCTTCTCCATCATGTACCGGAAGGCATCGCAAAAGGCTTCCGCCCAAGCTTTGTCCGTGCCGCTGTTAAACGGGCTGCGGCCGAAAGTATCGTGAAAGATCTCGTGAAACATCGCCCAGTCCGTATTGGCGTTCAAACGAATTCTGCCAGTGGAAACATAGATCGGAATACCCTGGCCCAGAACCACCGAGTTGATCGGCTTCCAATTCTTTTCTGTCCCCGCAAACATTTTGGCTTCGTGTTCCACCGCCAGAAAATATTTCCACAATCCCGCCCGCCGCGCTTCGTTGGGATAGCCGGCCAGGAAATTGGTGTAATCCATGGTCGGCCACAGAAGAACATTCGTGGATGATTCTGGCGCCTGTGAGTCATCTTTCCCAAATGCTGGGAGGCTTAAGCCGATCAGGGCAAGCGAGAGACAAAGGAGGAATTTGAATTTCATAATTCACGAAGTTATGGTTTCCACAACGCGGTCGGACGGCCGCCAAAATTTGTCCCCCAACCCGTTTTGCCCTGCCGATAATACACCGTTCCACTATCGAGGCCACCCAGCCCCCTGGCGCGCCCGCCGCGCCATAATTCGCCATAGTCCGGCGCGTTTCCCAAAAAATAGATTCCCTCCATTGATACGCACGAGTTGAACGCATTCTGTCCGATGCTCGTTACGCTCGCCGGGACGGTTACCGCGACGAGCCTGCCGCAGGCGGCAAATTCTTCGTCGCCAATCGAAGTGACGCCCTCAGGCAGGGTGATACTGGTCAGATGCGGGCAATTCCATAACGCCAGATGCGCAATGTTCGTGACGCCGTTGGGGATGATATCATCTCCTGCTTTGCCGCCCGGGAATTGCAACAGCCGGGCCCGCTTCTTGTCAAACAAGACACCCTCCACGCGGCAGTAAGCCGGATTGCCTACATCCACTGTGATCGCCTTCAGGCTAAGGCAGGCATTGAACGCCCCTTCTTCGATATTGGCGACGCTGGCGGGGATGGTGATTTCGACCAATCTAGTGCAAAAATCAAACGCGCCGGCACCAATGCTGGCAACGCTCTCGGGAATCGTAATGTTCGTTAGTTGGTCGCAACCGCTGAAGGCGCCTTTCTCAATTCGAGCCACTCTTCGGCCAAGCTTGAGTTCGGTCAGCCGACTGTGGGTGTCCAGATAAGTGAATGCTCCGACACCGACATTCGTGACGGAGTCAGGGATCACGACGCTGGTAATGGAGACATCGCCCGAAAATGCGTAAGCTGCAAGGTTGACGACGGGCAGGCGATCTATCGTCTCCGGGATGACGACCGCGCCACCAGGACCGGTATATTTTTTGATGGTGATGGTTTGCTCATTGGTTGTGTAATCGTATTGAGCTTGTATCCGGCTGGGCAGCGCAATCAGCAGCGCAACTGCCAGCAACCTTGTCGTGCCCCTCAGAACGAGCGCAAGGAAAAGGAGTTTGGTTTTCATGGTTGGTGTCTGCTTTACTTAACCACCAGTTTGAAGGTCTTTTCGCAAAGCACCCGATATTTCTTCCCGCTTTGCGGCGACCACATGTGCTGGGCCGGTTCGTCAGTCTCGAACATCGTGGTTTTGACCTCAAGCACCTTGAAGGGCGTTTCCACCCCGCGAAATCTTGGCTGGAACGTTGCGGTTGAGGACCAACCCAGTGAGTTGGTCTCGTTCAAATCTTGCATCGCAATGGGCTGGCCGACGACCACCAAATTGGACGCCTTCATCAATTCGTCATCGCTCCACAGACGCACGGCCCGCGCGGATGCCCGCGATCCGCCACACAAACCGAGCGCCAGGCAGAGAAGGAGCTTGATGTTCATTTCCACAGGATTGCGCGTTGGCCAATAGAAATGTCAGACGCGCGTAAATTCAGCGTAAAACTTTTGTGAAATAGACACGAGGCGAATCCACGCAGTTGGAATTCAACGCGCAAAGGCCAACGGCGCTGAAAAGGCCCCGCCAGGGTTGTCAAAGGAATGTGGGACAGGGGAATAAAACCGGAATATTTCCCTACGCCATCAGCGGCTCGGCTTTTCCTTGCGCTTTTGCGGCGTGGCGGCTTGGCGTTAAAAGTCTGCCACATGGTCCCCGGCTTAGACCCGGCATTTGACCGGCTGTTCATTCGGCGGAGCGCTACAGGCGGAGCGCTACAACCTTGCGGGCGGGGGCGGCGTTTGCGACGATGCCGGGCATGGCACGCAGGTTGGATCTGGATTTGCCGAAAGCCAAACTCACGCGGGACAGCCTGCGCGAGGCCGCCATCCTTCTGTCTTACCTGCGACCGTATCGCGGCCTGCTGGCCGCCGCCTGCGGCGCGCTGATTTTATCCAGCCTGTTGAGCCTGTGCTTTCCATTCCTTGCCGGCAGCCTGATGGATGCGGCCGTGCCAGGCACGCAGGTTCGCGGTCCGGCCTGGCTGCCGCACGGGATTAACTTCGTGGCGCTGGTCATGCTGGGCATACTCGCGGTGCAGGCCGCCAGCTCCTATTTTCACTCCACCACCATGACCCGGGTCGGCCAGAGTGCCCTGGCCGATTTGCGTCGCGACACCTACGGCCGGCTGATCCGCCTGCCCATGAGCTTCTTCGGCCAGCGCCGCGTGGGCGAACTCAACAGCCGCCTGTCCGCCGACCTCACCCAGATCGAGGCCACGCTCATCATGGTGGTGCCCCAGTTCCTCCGGCAATCCCTGATCCTCCTGGGCGGCATCCTGCTCATTGCCGCCACGTCGGCCCGCCTCACACTCATCATGCTCAGCGCCGTGCCGCCGGTCATCGCGCTGGCCGTGGTGTTCGGACGCAAACTGCGACGGAATTCCCGCGAAGCCCAGGACAAACTCGCCGAGACGGGCACCATTGTGGAGGAAACGCTGCAAGGCATCTTCAATGTGAAGGCGTTCGTCAACGAAGCCTTTGAGATCGCTCGCTATGGCCGGAGCATGGACGCCTATCTGCGCGTGGCGCTGCACGGAGCCAGGTTGCGCGGCGCGTTCATCGCCTTCATCGTGTTCGCTTTGTTCGGCTGCATCGTGGTGGTGCTGTGGTCCGGCGCGTCGCTGTTGCAAAGCGGACGCATCAGTCTCGGTGAGATGACGCGCTTCGTGCTCTACACCGCGTTCGTGGCGGGTGCCATGGGCCAGTTCGCCGATCTTTACAGCCAACTGCAAAAAGCCGTCGGCGCCTCGCAGCGCGTCCGCGAACTGCTGCGCGAAACGCCGGAATTTGATGTGGCCGCGCTCCCTTCATCCTCATCCTCACTTTCCGAAAGAGATCGGAGCTCAGAGGTCAGAGGGCGGGGGGCGGAAGTCAGTGACTCATCCTTGCCCCCGTTGCCGGAGCCGCCGAGAACTTCCGCACCCTCAACTCTCTACCCTCAACCCTCAACCCATTCCGCCCCGCCATTGCGTGGCGAAGTGGAGTTCTGCAATGTCCACTTTCGTTATCCTTCCCGGGCTGAAATGGAGGTGCTCAAGGGCATCTCATTTGCGGTGCGTCCCGGCGAGAAGATCGCGCTGGTCGGCCCGAGCGGCTCCGGCAAATCCACCATCATAGCCCTGCTCCTGCGCTTCTATGATCCACAGCCGGGTGAAATCCGGCTGGATGGCCGCCCGGCGCCGGAGTATCCACTGGCCTGGCTGCGCAACCAGATGTCCATCGTACCACAGGAAGCCCTGCTGTTTGGCGGCACGATTTACGAAAATATCGCCTACGGCCGACCCGGCGCCACCGAAGCTGAAATCATGGAAGCGGCACGACAGGCGCACGCGCACGAATTCATTGCGCCCTTCCCGGAAGGATATCAAACGTTGGTGGGCGAACGCGGCGTGAAGCTCTCGGGCGGCCAGCGGCAGCGGGTGGCCATCGCGCGAGCCATCCTGAAAAACCCGGCCATCCTGATTTTGGATGAAGCCACCAGCTCGCTGGATTCCGAGAGCGAGCGCCTGGTGCAACTGGCCTTGGACCGGCTCATGGAGCAGCGCACCACCTTTATGATCGCCCATCGCCTGGCCACCGTGCGGCGCGCGGATCGCATCCTGGTCATCCGGGACGGGTTACTGGTGGAATCCGGCACGCACGCCGAATTACAGGGGCAGGAAAATGGCCTGTACCGGCGATTGGCGGAATTGCAGTTTGGGTTGAAACCATGAGGCGAACAGATTGCCATATCGAGTATGACACTATTGCAAAGCCATGACGGACGGAGCGCCGGCCTCTGATTCGGCGCGATGACGATGCCATTTCCGTCGAGCCGTGCCGGAGGCCGGCGCTCCGCACGCATGGGGATTGCGCTCCGCATGGCCGGTGGTTCATACTGCGGGCATGAAACCCATGCTTGGCACTCCGGTTTCCAACGTGCCTTTCAACATCAGCCGCCGTCGCTTTCTCAAGTCGGGCGCCGCCCTGACGGCCTTGGCGACGTTTCCCGCGCTCGGGGCGGACGCTCTCGACCTGGTTCATGGCCGGCCCAAGCGCGTGGGGTTGATCGGCGCGGGCTGGTATGGCAAGAGCGATTTGTGGCGGCTGCTCCAGGTGACGCCGGCGGAAGTGGTTTCGATTTGCGATGTGGACCAGCACCTGCTGGCCGGCGCGGTGGAAATGGCCACCCAGCGCCAGAAGTCCGGCAAGAAGCCGCGCAGCTACAAGGACTTCCGCGAAATGCTCCGGGAAAAGGATCTCGACATCGTGCTGATCGGCTCGCCGGATCATTGGCATGCGCTGCTGGCCATCGCCGCGATGGAGGCGGGCGCGGACGTGTATTGTCAGAAACCCATCAGCGCGGATGTCCTGGAAGGCGAGGCCATGCTGGCGACGGCCCGCAAACTGGGTCGCGTGGTGCAGGTGGGCACGCAACGCCGGAGCACGCCGCATTGGATCGCGGCAAAAAAGCAAGTCGTGGACGCCGGACTGCTCGGCAAAGTCGGGCTGGTGGAAATGTGCTGCTATTACCCGATGCGCTCGCAGGAGAACCGAACGGTCCAGCCGGTGCCCGATTTTCTGGACTACGAAATGTGGACTGGCCCGGCGCCGCTGCGGCCTTACGAAGGCCTCCCGCACCGGGGCTGGTGGCGGGGATTCATGGAATATGGCAACGGCATTGTCGGGGACATGTGTGTGCACATGTTTGACGGGGCGCGCTGGCTGCTGAACTTGGGCTGGCCAAAAGCGGTCAGTTCCGCCGGCGGCATCTATGTGCAGCCAGGGGGCGAATCGGACATCCCGGACACCCAAACGGCCATCCTCGAATTCGATGGCTTCAACGCCGTCTGGCAACACCGCACCTGGGGTATCGCGCCCGACCCCGATTATCCCTGGGCGCTGTTCATTCACGGGGAAAAGGGCACCCTCAAAATCAGCACCATGCGCGGGGATTTCGTTCCGACAGATGGCAGTTCTCAACCGCTTCATTTCGACTGCGTCTATGAGCGAGAGCAATACCCCGCAGACTTGACGGAGAAAGACATCGAGCTGAACGCCGCGCCGGCCACGCGCCGGCACATGCTGGATTTTCTCGCCGCCATCGAGCGGCGCACGCGGCCGGTCGCCGACATCGAGCAAGGGCACATTTCCACGGCCAGTTGCATCCTCGCGAACCTTGCCATGAAGGTGGGCCGGACGCTGCGCTATGATCCGGCGCGACGCGTGGTGGCGGGCGATCCGGAAGCCACCGCCCTGCTGCGCCGTCCCTACCGGGCGGCCTGGCAGCATCCGCAGGCGGCGTAAGCCCGAACGATGCCAACGGGTTGGGCATTGGTGGGGCGGAAGTTCACGGAATCACAGCCCGGTTGACGGGGTCGGAACAAGTTGTGGGTAATGGACAAGGGTTAAAACCCACGACTACCGTCACGAGTCGCCCCGCGACCAGGAGAGCCGCGCCGCCCCGAACCGCCGGCACCGAGCATTATGAGTCGGCAAATGTGCGTTTATGCGGGACCAAACCCTTCACCGTCACAAACAGGAATAGCGTTCAGGGAAGCGGAGCGGCAAGCAGAACCGCCACAAGGAGAGGGTTGTCAAAAGTGCCTCCCGCTGTTTTCCGCCGGATGGCGCTAAAGCTCCGGCGCATTTGACCGAAAGAAGGAGGCCGGCAACAAAACTAATGAAAGAAATAAATATGACAATAACCAGCACAACGACTCAGCAGTCCGCGCTTCAGGAAGCCAAGGAAACCGCCGCCCAGACCAAAGCCGAAGCGGCGAAGGGCGATCAGCAGGCGGTGCGAAAACTGGCTGCGGAGAAATCCGCCAGCCAGGCACAAGCGGTTCCGCCGCAGGAAAACGTGGTGGACAGCGACCGCGGTCAGTTGAACGCCAAAGCCTGACCGGAGAATCCCGGCTCAAGTTCAGCATCAAACCGCAATGGGGTGGGCAAAACCACCCCATTTTCTTTTGGCCGAAGCCGCGCTAGACATCCGGATCCAGCCCATCGCGTCCCCAAGCGATGGCGGCTTCGAATACGCCGGGCAGGCTGCCGTCGAAATACCGTTCCCACTGGTAAATCCCCGACTGTTGCGCCAAACGCTTGAACTGCATGGCGGTAACTGCGTTGTTTACCACCACGGAAGAACGCTTCATGCCGCTTTGCTGGTAAAGTTGCTGCCCCTGGACCATGAATTTCTGGGCCTCCGGAGTCAGGGGCACAAGGCTGCGCATGTCAACGATCACACAAAAACTAGCGGGTGCGCCAACGAGCGCCCGTTGTGATTCGTTGACCCAATTCTGCATCTCTTGCGCGTCCATATGGCCGGCAAAGGTCAGCAAATAGCCCGACGTCTTCTTTTCAATTTTATACATAAAATTTCTCCACTTCCGTTTTTCGATTTTGCACCTTGTTCCTGGCCGGCAAACAAATTTGCCGCAGGTGAAAGCCACCTGGTAGCCGCTTCGGAACACACCGAGCAAGCTTATCGGCGAAAGTCTAAAATGACTTAAGTGAATTTTCCGCTCTCAAATAAAGCCTCCTCACGTCGGTTGCTACGCGGTTCAGAGAACCGACGCCCGGCCTTCGCTTGACCAATCCGGAGAAAACGTAATAACTGTGGGCATGACCACGGCAAACTCCAATCTATCCGCCGAGCTTCCACCCGCAGGAGCCCCCATCGCAAAACTTTCGTCAGCCGGGCTCCTGGTGGTGGCGTGGTGGGTACTCACGCTGTCCTGCCTGAGTGCGGCGCAAGACCAACCAGACGCGATCCTGCCGCCGGGGGTCAAAGCCGTGTGGGATGCGTCCACAGCTTTCCGCGAGACCACCTCGACTCGTGAGCGCCTGTGCATCAATGGGCTGTGGCGCTGGCAGCCGGCGGCAGAGGAATCCCGGCAAGTGCCCACAGTGGCTTGGGGCTACTACAAGGTGCCCGCTTGCTGGCCCGGCTCCCAGGACTACCTGCGGAATGACTATCAGACGCTCTACCCTGACCCAAGTTGGAAGCGCACCAAGCTGAGCGAGGTTCAGAGCGCCTGGTATGAGCGCACCATCGCCATTCCGCAAAACTGGGCTGGACGGCGCATCGCCTTGGAGGCGGAATACCTGAATTCCTATGCGGAAATTTATGTTGATGGCCAGAAGGTGGGCGCGCTCCGCTTTCCCGCCGGCCAGGTCGATCTTTCCGCAGCGGTCCGCCCGGGCGCCACACACATCCTGAGCCTGCGGGTGATGGCGTTGCCGCTCAAAGTTGTGCTGGAGTCCTATAACGACACCAACACCCGCAAACAAAAGGCGGGCGCCGTCGAACGCCGTGGTCTCTGCGGCGACGTCTGGCTGATCGGCGAACCGGCTGGGGCGCGACTTTCCGCGGTCAAGATCGAGACTTCGTTCCGCCAAAACCAGATTGCGTTCGCGGCTGAAGTGCAGGGATTGGCAGACGACAGACGCTACAAGCTGCGAACTCGAATCAGCGATCACGGCCAGCCAGTGACGGAGTTCACTGGTCCAATGTTCACTGAGCGCGAGCTGACAGAGGGCCGCGCGAAGTTCGCAGCGTCATGGAAGCCACCCAAGCTCTGGGACATCCATACGCCGGAAAACCAATACGACGCCGAGGTGTCGCTCCTCGACGCACATGACCAGATGCTGGACACCGCCATTCCGGTGCGGTTTGGCTTCCGGGAGTTCTGGAGCCAGGGCCGTGATTTCTACCTCAACGGCTCCCGGCTGTATCTGTCGCTGCTGCCGATGGACAACGCCCAAGCAGGCGCCGCCCTGGCGACGTACGCGGCAGCGAGGGAAAGTTTCGAGCGCCTGAAGAGCTTCGGGATCAACTTGGTTTACACTCATAACTATGGCTGCGAACCCGGCTCGCATTTGAGTTTCACGGAAATCCTGCACGCCGCAGACGACACGGGGATGCTGGTGTCGCTGTCGCAGCCGCACTTCAGCGCCTATGATTGGAAGACGCCGGACGCCGACCAGACCAATGGCTACGCGCGCCACGCGGCGTTTTATACGCACGTCGCGGGGAGCCATCCCTCGGTGGTGGCCTATGCCATGAGCCACAATGCCACCGGTTACAACGAGGATATGAACCCCGGAATGATAGACGGGCTGGGCGATGCCCGGGACCAGTGGGCTCGCAATAACGCCAAACTCGCGCTGCGCGCCGAGGCCATCGTCCAGCGCCTGGACCCGACGCGAGTTGTTTATCATCATTCTTCGGGTAATCTTAGCGCGGTCTATACCCTGAACTTCTACCCCAACTTTGCGCCGGTGCAGGAACTGGATGACTGGTTCGAGCATTGGTCAACCGCGGGCGTCAAACCGCTGGTGCTGGTTGAGTATGGCGCGCCGTTTGGCTGGGATTGGACCATGTATCGCGGCTGGTATCACGGCCGCCGGGAGTTTGGCAGCGCCGCCGTGCCATGGGAGTATTGTCTCGCCGAATGGAACGCCCAGTTCCTCGGCGACGCGGCCTACCGAATCAGCGATCGGGAAAAAGCCAACCTGCGCTGGGAGGCCCGGCAATTTCAAAAGGGGAGCGGCTGGTTCCGCTGGGACTATCCCTCCCCGGTGGGCGATGCGCGCTTAGACGAATTGCAGCCAGTGCAAGCTGCCTACATGACCGACAATTGGCGCGCCTTCCGCACCTGGGGTTTGTCGGGCAATTCACCCTGGGAGTTTGATCGCTTCTGGAAATTGCGCGACGGATTCCAGCCTCGCCGTCAGAATCTCCCGGTGGATTGGGAGAATTTGCAGCGGCCCGGTTACAGCCCGGACTTCATTGACCGAACTTACGCGCGCTTCGACCTGGCTTACCAGCGTTCCGACTGGACTCCCACCCCCACAGCCGAGTCGTTGCTCCGTAATAACCAGCCGCTGTTGGGCTGGATCGCAGGTAAACCGGAGCACTTCACCACCAAGGACCACATATTCTTTCCCGGCGATCTGGTTGAGAAGCAGCTCATCCTGATCAACAACTCCCGCCGGGCAGTGTCCGCTGTCGTTCAGTGGTCGGCCAACCTGGGATCAGCCGTTGGGAGTGACCAACAGGTGGTGATAGCACCCGGCGGCCAAACGCGCGTTCCGTTGCGACTCAAACTGCCGGCCAAGTTGGAGCCGGGCGATTATCAGATCACCGCTGGCTTCCGGTTCAGCACCGGAGAGAACCAGAAAGACGCCTTCGCCCTGCAAGTCCTCCCGCGTTCGGCACCACCACACCTGCGCTCGAAGATAGCGCTGTTTGACCCGGCCGGCCAGACCACCAAATTACTGGCCGACTTGGGCGTCACCTGCCAACCGGTGGATGCCGCCGCGGATCTTTCGGGCTTTGATGTGCTGTTGATCGGCAAAGATGCACTGACCGTGGATGGCCTGGCGCCGGTTCTCCAGCCGGTGCAAGACGGACTGAAAGTGGTTGTTTTCGAGCAGACCCCCCAAGTGCTGGAGCAGCGACTCGGCTTCCGGGTCGAGGAATACGGACTGCGTCGAGTTTGGCCGCGCGTAGCGGATAGCCCGCTGCTGGCGGGCCTCAAGGCTGAAGACCTGCGCGACTGGCGCGGAGCTTCCAGCCTGCTGCCGCCCACGCTGGACTATAGACTGAATCCGCAATTCAACGGAGCACCCACGGTAAGTTGGTGCGGACTGGACGTCACCCGGCTGTGGCGCTGCGGCAATTGGGGCAACGTCGCCTCGGTGCTGATCGAGAAGCCGACCCGGGGCAACTTCCTCCCGATCCTTGATGGCGGCTACGCCCTGCAGTATAGCCCATTGCTGGAGTACCGCGAAGGCCGCGGCATGATCCTCTTCTGCCAGATGGACGTGACGGCGCGAACCGAGAGCGACCCAGCGGCGGAGACCTTGGTAGGCAACATCCTCCGTTACGTCAACGACTGGCAGCCAGCCCCGCAGCGCGCGGCGGTTTACGCCGCTGAACCCAATCCGGAGCGCGGGCGACTCACCCGCGAGTTTCCCAAGCGCACAGCGGTTTATGCGGGTGAACCCAATGGTCTGACTTGGCTGGCGGCCTGCGGCGTAGAAGCCGCGCCTTTCAAGGGCGAGCCGCTCACGACCGATCAGGTGTTGGTAGTGGGACCCGGAGTGGGCCACGATCTCGAAGCCCAAAGTCCGGCCATCGCTGTTTGGGTGCAGGCGGGAGGCCGCGTCCTGGCCCTCGGATTGAACCAAGCGGAAGCCAACTCGTTCCTGCCAGGCAAGGTGACGACGAAGACCGCGGAGCATATCGCGGCTTTTTTCCCTGCTTTCAGTACCGCATCGCTGCTGGCGGGACTGGCACCGGCGGACGTGCATAATCGGGATCCGCGCACCCTGCCCTTGGTCATGGGGGGCGCGACGGTCTATGGCGACGGAGTCTTGGCGACCACAGGCAACGTCGTTTTCTGCCAACTCCCGCCGTGGCAGTTCGACCCGAGCCCAGAGCACTTCAACCAGCGTCGCACGTTTGGGCGCACTTCGTTCGCGGTCAGCCGGCTGCTGGGAAACCTCGGCATCTCCGGCACCACGCCGCTGTTGAAACGGTTTAGCGAACCGGTGGCTTCCTCCCCAGGATCATCGCTCGTCAAAAAGCCAATCGCGGATCCAACCATCGGCCGCTGGCTCGACGGCCTCTATGTTACCAGGCCGACCGAATGGGATGACCCTTATCGCTTCTTCGGGTG
>Ga0316232_1002721_pt1 | contig 17620 bp, 20 predicted proteins | sample TBHtaG_FD_206006 | JGI IMG/M metagenome (GOLD analysis project Ga0316232, IMG submission 206006) | Freshwater microbial communities from Trout Bog Lake, Wisconsin, USA - TBH18025_13 | ecosystem: Environmental > Aquatic > Freshwater > Lake > Hypolimnion/Profundal zone | place: USA: Wisconsin... | reverse complement strand
CATTGAACTGGAAATCTCCCGTCGCCACGCTCAGGGTCGGCATGCCGAGCAGCACATTGGTGTTGCGTGTCGTGCCGTAGCTGCCGTTGGAATATTGAAGCCCGAACGTTCCTGTGAGCTGGAAGTCCTGCAGCGAGAAGTTCTGCGCCTGGGCCAGCGCCGGTCCGGTGCCGGCAGAGAGCAGCGCCAGGACCAGGATGGCGCTTTTCGGATACCGAAATAGTGTAAGTGCGAGTTGCATCGGTCGGCTCATCTGCGTTGTCGCGCGCGAATGGCGTCGCGCGCTCTGTCGGTGGGTGAAATCTTCGGAGCATTCTGCAAATGCAGAGTCTGGCTGTTTTCTCCAGCCACGAGGTTGAATTTCACTTCATCGAATGGCGGCTTGCTGAGAAAAGGCTTGGCGTCCAGCGAGAAGCCGAACGGCTCCAGCGGCAGGCCAATCCAGGAGGTGTCCATCTTGCCGTTGGAATTCACATCCTGGAAAACCTGGATGGCGTAGGTGCCCGGCGGAATATTGTGCAGGGTGACGACGGTTTCACCCGGCACGGCGGGGACATCCGCCGACGCGACGGGCTTGGCGCTGTCATTGGGATAGCTGGCCTGGTCGTACACACCCAGCCGGACGGTGCCCCCGGCCGGCAGGACATCCTGCACATGAACGGTGAGGTTGGCGGCCTGCGCCGGCCAGGCGAGCCCACCCCACAGCGCCCCCGTGGCGAAAAGAAGGATCCAACCCCTGGATCGTGGCATCGAGACCATGCTCATTATTTTGACACTACTTGCCATCAGGGGACAGCCCTGCACAAGGCCGGTCGCGGATCCGCGGGATCCGCAAGGGGCCTGATCGGGAATGCCGCATCTGCGTTGTGATCTGAACCGGACAAAGGCCCTGGCTGTTGCGATCGCGCCGCTCTGCCTGCCGCTGCCGCCAGCCGTTCGGCTTCTCCCGCGACGCCAAGCTCTTCGTGTCCCGGCCTGGCTTCGACGCGGCGTGGACCATCTTGGGCCCTGGCGAGAACAGCCAGACCGCGCGTCTGCAGAACGCCGGCGGGGAATAGCGGCCATAACTTGACGCGCTGCCGTTTCCCTTTAAGACCGGGCGGGTGAGCGACACGCCTTCCCTCTACCGCGCCCGCGACGTCCACTGGTTCGTCGGTTCGCGCTTCCTCACCACCTGTGCCATGCAGATCCAGTCGGTGGCGATCGGCTGGCAGGTCTATGACATGGTGCACACGCCGCTGGCGCTGGGCCTGGTGGGGCTGTGCCAGTTCGCGCCCATGTTCCTCTTGACCTTGCCGGCAGGTGACATCACCGACCGCCACGACCAGCGCCGCGTCTATACTTGGGCGGCGCGGGTGCTTTCGCTGTGCAGCCTGATCTTCATGGGCCTGAGCCTGTTCAAGGTGCACACCGCCTGGCCGTTCTATGCCGTGCTGGTGCTGTTCGGGGCCGGGCGCGGCTTCTCCGCGCCCTCGGGCTCCTCGCTGCTGCCGTTCCTGGTGCCACCGGAAAAACTGCCCCGGGCGATGGCCTTTTCCTCCTCCGCCTTCACCGCGGCGGTGATCGCAGGGCCGGCGCTGGGCGGCTTTCTCTATGCCTTGGGCCACCCCGTCATCGTCTATGGCCTCTGCTTCGCGCTGTTCCAGGCGGGCGCGCTGATCGTTTCGCATCTGCAAGGCCGCCGCTTCACGCCGGAACAGTCCATCGCCACCCGCTATGAGCGCGTCGCCGAAGGCGTAAGCTTCGTGCGGCAAAGGCCGGTGATCCTCGGTGCCATCAGCCTGGACCTGTTCGCGGTGCTGCTGGGCGGGGCGACGGCGCTGCTGCCGATCTATGCCCGCGACATCCTGCAGGTGGGCCCGATGGGGCTTGGCTTGCTGCGCGCCGCCCCGGCGGCGGGCGCTTTCGTCATGGCCTTCACGCTGGGGCGCTGGCCGCTCCGCCGCCATGTCGGCGCCACCATGTTCGCGGTGGTGGCAGCATTTGGCGCCGCAACCATCGGCTTCGGCCTGTCCACCTGGTTTCCGCTGTCGCTCTTCTGCCTCTTCCTGCTGGGCGCCACCGACATGGTGAGCGTGAATATCCGCGGCACCTTGATCCAGCTGGCGACGCCCGACGCCATGCGCGGCCGGGTCAGCGCCGTCTCGATGCTGTTCATCGGCGCCTCGAACGAGCTGGGAGAATTTGAATCCGGCACCACGGCGGCCTGGTTCGGCACCGTTCCCGCCGTGGTGATCGGCGGCATCGGCACCCTGGCGGTGGTGATGATCTGGATGAAGCTGTTCCCCACGCTGAAGCGCGTCGACAAGTTCAGCGACGTTCACGCCTGACCTTTTGTAGGGGTCGCGCCGAATGGGCGCGCAGTGCCGGATAATTAAACAGGCGCGCATTGTGCGCCGGGCGCTGACGGTCAGCCCGCAAGCGGTCTGGCCTGCTGGGCGGTCGCTCCTAGTTGTTGTAGGCGAAGTGCAGCATGGCGCCGTCGGGCGAGACGTCGAGCGAGGAATAGATCGCATATTTGTTGAAGCGCGGCGTGAAAATGGCGGAATAGCCGATCGCCAGCACGGTGCTGGCGGCGGTGTCGTACCAGTGATGCTTCTTGGCCTCGACGCGCGAATAGCTGACAAACGTCGATGCGGCGAAGGCGGGCAGGCCATACTCCCAGCCATAGCGCGCCCACAGGAAGCTGGAGCCGGACGAGGCCAGCGCGCTGGTGTCGGACGGAAAGGACTGGAAATCGCTGCCGTCGGGGCGCTTTTCCCGGACGATATGCTTGAGGGCATAGGCGGTGCCCACCGTGGCAAGGGTGGTGAGACCCAGGTCGATGACGCCGTTCCAGTCTTTTTTGTAGAATGCGATGCCCGCCGCCGTCAGCGGCAGGGCGATGGCGATGGCCGTGCCGGCGGTTTCAATTTTATCGGACTTGGCGGGCACGGCGGCCGTCGTGGCGGCCAGCGCCGGCGCGGCGGCAAGCGCCGGCAGGGCAACAAGACAGGCGAATGATATTCTCATGGTCGCAACATAGAGCGCCGTGCCATCTGCGCAAACGTGACATACCGCCGTTTGGGGATTTGTATAGTTTTGCTAGCTGCGGATATAGACGTCGACCCGGTCCGTGGGACCGGTATCGTCGACGCCGCCCTGGGCATGGACGTCGATGCGGGCCGAGCTGACGCCGGAATCGATCAACGTCTGACGGATCGCCAGCGCCCGTTTCAGTGACAGTCGCCGCGCGTCGGATCCCTTGTCGCCCTTGGCCCCGCCATAGGCCATCAGTTCGACCCGCGACTGGGACCGGGTCAGGGCGTTGTTGAGCTGGCCGGCCAGCAGGCGGATCGAGTCGAGGGCGGAGTCGGCGGGAGCATCGGCATCATGGGCGAAGAAAATCTGGCCCTGCTTGGCCAGCCCTTCGGTTCCCGCGGGCGCCTCCTTGGGCGGGGCCGCCGAGGCCAGCTGGGTATTGGGCTGGGGCGCGGCAGAGACCGTCGGCAGGGAACTGAACAGGCTGGCGGCGCCGGGGCCGCCGGTGAAGCCCGAAACGGGCGGCGGGGCGCTGGGCTGGGGCTCAGGCTTCCTGACGGCCGGTTTGGGGGCGGCGCTGGCAATCCGTGGCGGAGGGGCAGGGCGCTCCGCCCGGGGCGGGGCCTCGGCCTGGACCCGGGGCGCGCGGGGGGCGGCGCTGGCGATGGCGCGGGCGCGCTGTGTGGGCATGTGCAGGCGGACGGGCGCCCCGGTATCGCCGGGTTGGCGCAGTGTGGGGACGACCCGCATATACTGGCCGCCGGGATAGAGCAGCACCTCGCGGCCCATGGCCGGGACCGGATTGACCTGGACCTCCAGCCCGGAATCGACCGCCAGGGCAGGCGCGGCAAGGCACAGGACGGCCAGTACGGCGAGGGGGAGGGAACGCATCATCTAGCCCAGGTTCGACAGTTGCTTGTAGCCGAAGCACCGGCCTCACTCAATTCGGAAGCCTTTGCCCGTTTTCGGCCGGAAACCAGGCCTATTCGGGAGATTTGACGCCCTTCAGCAACTTCAGCAGCTGCGGATGCAGATGCTCGTTGGCGCAGACAATGTCGTCGCCTTTCAGCCCGTCGGTACGGCCGGCAAAATCGCTGACGATGCCGCCGGCCTCGCGCACCAGCACGATGCCGGCCGCCGTGTCCCACAGATTGATGCCATGCTCCCAGAAGCCGTCAAGGCGGCCCGCCGCGACATAGGCGAGGTCGAGGGCGGCGGCGCCGAAGCGGCGGATGCCCGACGACGCCGCCATCACGGCGCTGGTTTCGGCCATGGCGCGGGCATGGTGCGGGCGGCCCAGAAAGGGCAGGCCGGTGGCGAAGAGGCCCGGCGGCATTTCGCGGCGCGAGGCGACGCGTAGGCGCTTGTCGTTGAGATAGGCGCCATGACCTTTTTCGGCGGTGTAGAGTTCGTCGGTGATGGGATTGAGGATCAGGCCCGCCACCAGTTGCCCGTCGCGCTCCAGCGCGATGGAGATGGCGAAGTGCGGAATGCCGTGCAGAAAATTGGTGGTGCCGTCGATGGGGTCGATGATGAAGCGGTGGCTCTTGTCCTTGCCTTCGATGCCGCCGCCTTCCTCGCCCAGGAAGCCATAGCCGGGGCGGGTCTTGGTCAGTTCGTCGATCAGGATCTGCTCGGTGCGCTTGTCGGCGTGGGTGACGAAGTCGCCCGGGCCTTTCTGCGAGATCTGCAGATTTTCCAATTCGCCGAAGTCGCGGATCAGGGGGCGCGCCGCCTTGCGGGCGGCGGCGATCATCACGTTCAGGGCGGGGGAGGTGTAAGCCATGATCTATTCCGCCCGCCGCACATAGGTGCCGTCTTCGGTGGCGACGACGATGCGTTCGCCCGCGCCAACGAAAGGCGGTACCTGCAGCTTGACGCCATTCTCCAGCACCGCGCTCTTGAAGGAGGGGGCCGCGGTGCCGCCTTTCATGACGGGATCGGCCTCGGCCACCATCAGCGTCACCTGCACCGGCAGCTTGATGCCGATGGGACGGCCTTCATGCAACTGCACCAGCGTCTTCATCCCGTCCTGCAGGAAGCGGGCCTGGTCCTCGCCCACGAACTCGACCGACAGCTCGATCTGCTCATAGCTCTCCATGTCCATGAAGGTCAGCATCTCGCCGCTGGCGAAGAGGAACTGGAAATCCTTCTTGTCGAGAAAGATTTCGTCCACGGTCTCGTCCGAGCGGAAGCGCTGGTTCAGCTTGGTGCCGTTGACGATGTCCTTGAGCTCGACCTGGTTGTAGGCGCCGCCCTTGCCGGGCTTCACCTTTCCCGTCTTCACCGCGATCCACAATTGTCCCTCGAACTCGATCAGGGTGCCGGGGCTGATTTCGTTGCCGGTAATCTTGGCCATGATGCGGGCGTCCTTTGGGATCGGCTGCCGCTTCGCGGGCGGCGCGGGAATGACGGGTCGACAGGTTCAAAGAGCGGGCGGGTCTTAGCAGGCCGGGCCCTGGAAGGCCAGCACCGGTCAGAGCGTCCGGGCCGCCGCGGGCCTGGGACGGCCCCTGGCATTCTGTTTCTGAGCCAAAGGCTCAGAAACAGAATTGGTTCCAGCAGTTATAGGGCGCGCCGACGGTGAAGAAGACGATCCCGGCCGTGGTCGCCAGCGCCGCCAGGTTGCCGCCCCAGCTGCTGCCCCGGCGGCCGAATCCCAGCAGCCAAGCCAGCCCCAGCAGCAGCAGGGCCGGCAGCACGATCAGCGGCACGTACCAGTAGAGAGTGGCGATGGGCGACAGGGAGAAGTAGTCCCGCAGCAGCGCCGCGGCGACGAAGTGGTACAGCATCGTGCCCAGGATGCCGGCGAACAGGAAAGTGGCAAGCTTTTCGAGCATGAAACCCCGGTCTGGCGACACGGTTAATGGTGACTGCGAAGACATGGCACAACCTTCATTGCCCCGAAAGCACGAATCGAGCAGGTTTTTGCATCCGCCGCTTTGATGTTGCTATGCACATGTCAAACTTTTGCCCAATTGTCACGACATTCGGAATTCCATGATTTTTCGCATTCTCGGCGTTTCCGCGGCGCTTCTCCTCGCGGGCTGTTCCAGTGTTCCCAGCCTGCACAGTCTGCTCACCTTGGACGATGATCAGCAGATGCAGGTCCCGGCCGATCCCGTCATATCGTCGGTGGCGGCCGCACCGGCGCCCGCTTTGGCCGATGATTGGTGCAAGAATGTCGCCACCAATACCCGCAACCGGGCGGGGGCGGACGGCTTCGATACCCCCACCCAGGACCGCATGGCGCTGCAGGCCTACCAGCAATGCACGGCCCTCGGCGGACAGAACTGATCAGAACAGCGCGTTGAAGGCGCGCACGGCGGCCTGCGGGCCATCCGGATGTTCCCACACGCTCGCGGCCACGGCCAGGAAATCGGCGCCCGCTTCGACCAGCGCGGGCGCGTTCTGCACCGTGATGCCGCCAATGGCGACGACTGGCACCACCATCATCTCGCCCCACCAGCGCAGCAGTTCGATGTCGGCGGCGGTCTTGGGCTCTTTTGTCGTTGTGGGGAAGAAGGCGCCGAAGGCGACATAGTCGGCCCCCGCTTCCGCCGCTTCCATCGCCAAGTGGCGGCTGTCATGGCAGGTGACGCCGACAATGGCTTGGGGCAGAAGCGCACGCGCTTCTGCGTAGGAGGCGTCGTCTTGGCCGACATGGGCGCCGTCGCAGCCCAGTTCGGCCGCCAGGTCGGGCCGGTCGTTCAGGATGAAGGCGGTGCCGTTGGCCTGCACGATGGGGCGTAACGCATCGCAGGCACGGCGGATCTCGTCATCGCTGACGCCTTTCAGGCGCAGCTGGAACGAAGCGACGTCGCCGCCCTGCAGCGCATCCTTCAATACACCGGAAAAATCGGTCGGCGCGATGCGCGGCGGGGAGATCAGATAAAGGCGGCAATCGGACATGCGGCGAAGTATCCAAAAAGAACGGGGCGGGGAACAGGCCCCCGCCCCGCGCTTGCATTGAAAAATGTTTTAAGCGGCTTTTTCGTCGCTCTCGTTCCACTTGCCGAGGGCGGCGTTGTAGTTCATCAGAGCGCGGTGGGCGAAGGCGGCCTTGCCGGCTTCGACATTCGCCGCCTTGCCGCCCCAGGCCTTCTGCGGCGCGGCCTGCAGGGCGCGGCCATAGGAGAAGGTCAGCGGCCAGGGATTGCCACCGATCTTGTTCATGGCGTCCAGATGGGCGGTGGAATCGAGGTCCGACTGGCCGCCCGAGAGGAAGGCGACGCCCGGCACCGCCGCCGGGGTGGTGCGGCGCAGGACGCGCAGGGTGCGCTCGGCGACTTCGGCCACGCTCGCCTGCTTGGCGGCCTTCTTGCCCGACACGATCATGTTGGGCTTGAGGATGATGCCTTCCAGCGCGACGCGGGCGATCAGGAGTTCCTTGAAGAACTGCTCATGCACGAAGGTGGTGACTTCCTCGCAGCGGGCGGCGTCATGGTCGCCGTCCATCAGCACTTCCGGCTCGATGATCGGCACGATGCCGGCTTCCTGCGCCAGGGCGGCATAGCGCGCCATGGCCTGGGCGTTGGCATGGATGGCGCCATAGGTGGGAATGCCGGGGGCAATGTCGATCACCGCGCGCCACTTGGAGAAGCGGGCGCCCAGCTTGTGGTATTCGGCGAAACGTTCGCGCAGGCCGTCCAGCCCTTGCGTGATCAGTTCGCCCGGGAAGGCGGCCAGGTTCGTGGTGCCGGAATCGACCTTGATGCCGGGAATGGCGCCGGCGGCTTCGATGATCGACACCAGGGTCGAGCCGTCCTTGGCCTTCTGGCGGATGGTCTCGTCATAGAGGATGACGCCCGAAATGTTGTTCTTCATCGCCACATCGGTGCGGAACATGAATTCGCGATAGTCGCGGCGATTGTCTTCGGTGTTCTGGGTGTTGATGGCGTCGAAACGCTTGCCGATGGTGCCGTTGGATTCGTCGGCGGCCAGCAGGCCCTTGCCGGGGGCAACCATCTTCAGGGCAATGCTGTGCAATTCGTCGAGATTCATAACCTAACTCTCCCTATGACCTATTTTCACTGGCGCCTTGAGCGCTTCCACGCCCGGCAGTTTCTTACCTTCCAGCCATTCCAGGAACGCCCCACCCGCTGTCGAAACATAGGTGAAATCGTTTTCAACTCCGGCATGGGCCAGGGCCGCGACCGTATCGCCCCCACCCGCCACTGACAACAAATTCCCGGCTTTGGTGGCTGCGGCAACCGCCCGCGCCGCCGCCACGGTTCCGGCGTCAAAAGGCAGGGTTTCGAAGGCGCCGAAAGGCCCGTTCCAGACCAAAGTGCGGGTTTGCGCCAGGCTGGCGGTGAAGGCGGCGATGGTCGCCGGACCCACATCCAGGGCCATCTCGTCGGCCCCGACCTGGTCCGCTGGCACGGTGCGGTGGGCCGCCCCGGCCTTGAATTCCTTCGCCACCACCAGGTCCACGGGCAGCAGGAGGGTGGCGCCGCCGTCCCTGGCCATGGCCATGACCGCGCGGGCGGTATCCAGCAGATCGGGCTCGTAGAGCGACTTGCCGACGCTTTTGCCTTGCGCGGCCAGGAAGGTGTTGGCCATGGCGCCGCCGATCACCAGCGTTTCCACCTTGGCGACCAGGTTCTGCAGCAGCTCGATCTTGGACGAGACCTTCGCCCCACCCACCACCGCCATCAGCGGACGGTCGGGATGGGCCAGGGCTTTTTCCAGATGTGTCAGTTCGGCCTGCATCGAGCGGCCGGCCACGCACGGCAGATGCCGCGCCACGCCTTCGGTGCTGGCATGGGCGCGGTGGGCGGCGCTGAAGGCGTCGTTGACATACAGGTCGCCGAGGGCGGCGAGCTGTTTGGAGAATGTTTCGTCGTTTTTTTCTTCCTCGGCGTAAAAGCGGGTGTTTTCCAGCAGCAGCACCTCGCCATCCTTCAGCCGGGCGATGGCGGCCTTGGCTTCCGCGCCGATAGTGTCGCCGGCGAAGGCGACGGCGCGGCCGACATGGGCCGCCAGCGGCGCCGCGACGGGACGCAGCGACATCGACGGCACCACCTTGCCCTTGGGCCGGTCGAAGTGGCTGAGCACGATCACGCGCGCCCCCTTTTCCGCCAGTTCGCGGATGGTGGGCGCCTGGCGTTCGATGCGCGTGGCGTCGGTGACCTTGCCGCCGGCCATCGGCACGTTGAGGTCGGCGCGCACCAGCACGCGCTTGCCGCGAACGTCGATATTGTCGAGATTGCGGAAACTGCTCATGTGACCATCCCGAAGAAAAGCGAAGCGGCCCAGGCCGCTCCGAACAGCACGAAATTGATCCCGGCATTGCGCCCGATCAGCTGCAGATTCGGCCCCAGCATCCTCCGGGCATACCGGCTGTCGGCGATGCCGATCGCCTTCTGATGCTTGCTGATCGCCGCCGTGGCGCCGAAGGCGAAGCAGGCCCAAAGGGCGGTCGGCACCAGCAGCCAGAGTGGCGCGTGCAGCCAGCCGAACAGCAGGCTGCCCGCCCAGTTGGCGTAGATCAGCGCCAACTGCAGGCCACGCATCAGATCAGCTTGCCCATCGCCACGGCGGTGTCGGCCATGCGGTTGGAGAAGCCCCATTCATTGTCGTACCAGCTCATGACGCTGACGAAGGTGCCGTCCATCACCTTGGTCTGGTCCAGTGCGAAGCTGGACGAGGCCGGGTTGTGGTTGAAGTCGGACGAAACCAGCTTGTCGTTCACCACCTCCAGAATGCCCTTGAGCGGTCCGGCGGCGGCGGCCTTGATGGCGTTGTTGACCTCTTCCACCGTGGTGGCGCGCCTGGCGATGAACTTCAGGTCGACCAGCGAGACGTTCGGCGTCGGCACCCGCACCGAGATGCCGTCCAGCTTGCCCTTGAGGTCCGGCAGCACCAGGCCCACCGCTTTGGCGGCGCCGGTGGAGGTGGGGATCATCGACAGCGCCGCGGCGCGGCCGCGGTAGAGATCCTTGTGCATGGTGTCCAGCGTCGGCTGGTCGCCGGTATAGCTGTGGATGGTGGTCATCATGCCGCGTTCGATGCCGATGGCGTCGTGCAGCACCTTGGCGACAGGGGCCAGGCAGTTGGTGGTGCAGGAGGCGTTCGAGACCACGGTGTCGGCGGCGGTCAGGAGGTCGTGGTTGACGCCATAGACGATGGTGCGGTCGGCGCTGTCGCAGGGGGCCGAGACCAGCACCCGCTTGGCGCCGGCTTCCAGATGCATCGCGGCCTTTTCCTTCGCGGTGAAGAGGCCGGTGCATTCCAGGGCGATATCGACGCCCAGCTCCTTGTGCGGCAGTTCGGCGGGATTGCGGATCGCCGTTGCGCGCATGCGGTGGCCGGCGGCGGCGATGATGTCGCCTTCCACCGTCACGGTGGCGGGGAAACGGCCATGGACGCTGTCATAGCGCAGCAGATGGGCGTTGGTTTCCACCGGCCCCAGATCGTTCAGCGCCACCACTTCGATGTCACGGCGCCCCGATTCCACGATGGCCCGCAGCACCAGCCGGCCGATGCGGCCGAAGCCGTTGATTGCAACACGCAGAGCCATTTTCCTCATCTCCTCACCATGGCCGGGCAGCCCGAGGGGCGTGACCGGCCAACCAGTTTCTACTTCAACAAATCCTTGGCCATCTCCACCGCGTGTTCCGCGGTGATGCCGAAATGGGCATAGACGTCCTTGGCGGGGCCGCTGGCGCCGAAGCCGTGCATCCCCAGGAAGGCGCCCTTTTCGCCCAAATAACGGTCCCAGCCAAGCGGGCAGGCAGCCTCGATGGCCAGGCGAGCCCCCGCGCCCAGCACCGCGCGGCGATATTCCTCAGGCTGTTTCTCGAAGAGCGCCCAGCAAGGCAAGGAGACGACACGGCTTTCGATGCCTTCGGCGGCCAGAAGCTCTCGCGCCTTGAGTGCCATCCCGACCTCGGTGCCGGTGGCCAGCAGGGTCAGCTTCGCCCCTGCCGCTTCGCGCAGCACATAGCCGCCGCGGGCCGAAAGATTTTCCGCCGTATGGCTGTCGCGGCCCAGCACGGTATCCTGGCGCGACAGCGCCAGCAGGCTGGGATTGGCGCTACTTTCCATGGCGATCTGCCAGCATTCCGCCACCTCGACGCCATCGGCTGGGCGCATCACCAGCAGGTTCGGGATCGCGCGCAGGGCGGCCAGATGTTCGATGGGTTCATGCGTGGGCCCATCCTCGCCGACGCCGATGGAGTCATGCGTCATCACGAAGATGGTGTGCGCGCCCATCAGGGCGGCCAGGCGGATGGCGGGGCGGCAGTAATCCGAAAACACCATGAAGGTGCCGCCATAGGGAATGACGCCGCCATGCAGCGCCATGCCGTTCATGGCCCCCGCCATGCCATGCTCGCGGATGCCGTAATGCAAATAGCGGCCGGAAAAATCCTCCGGCGTGATGGCGTCGATATTCTTGGTCTTGGTGTTGTTGGACGGCGTCAGGTCGGCAGAACCGCCGATGGTGAGCTTGGTCTCGGCGTTGATGACATCCAGCGCCTTTTCCGACAGCTTGCGGGTGGCGCCGTCGGTCTTGTCCGCCACGATCTGCTGCTTCAGCGCGACCAGCCCCGCCGCCAGCGATGGCGGCAACACATTGGCCATGGCGTCGTCGAATTCCTTTTCCATGTGGCTGGCGGCCTTGCGCGCCTTCCAGGCGGCAAAGGCGCTCTCGCCCCGTTTGCCGAAGGCGCGCCACTGGTTCGCCAGATCGTCGGGAATGACGAAAGGCGGGTATGCCCAGCCCAGCTGCTTGCGCGCGCCCGCCACCACATCCTCGCCGGGGGCGTCGCTGTGCGCCTTCTGGGTGCCTTCGCGCCCCGGCATGCCGAAGCCGATGACGGTGCGGCAGGCGATCATCACCGGGCGGTCGGACCCTTGCGCCGCCGTCAGGGCGCGGAAGACATCGGCGGCGTCATGGCCGTTGCAATTGTCGGTGGTCCAGCCCGCCGCGCGGAAGCGCTCATCCATGTTGGTGGAGGTGGAGAGCGAGGTGGCGCCGTCGATGGTGATGGAATTGTCGTCCCACAGCACCACCAGGTTCTTCAGCTTGTAGTGACCGGCCAGTGAGATCGCTTCGTGGCTGATGCCTTCTTCCAGGTCGCCATCGCTGGCGATGACATAGGTCTTGTGATCGACCAGTGCGCTGCCGAAGCGGGCGCTCAGATGCCGTTCAGCCATCGCCATGCCGACGGCATTGGTGATGCCCTGGCCCAGGGGGCCGGTGGTGGTCTCGATGCCATCGGCGTGGCCATATTCGGGATGGCCGGCGGTGCGGCTGCCGACTTTGCGGAAATGCTTCAATTCCTCCAGCGTCATCTGCGGATAGCCGGTGAGGTGCAGCAGGGAATAAAGCAGCATCGAGCCATGGCCCGCCGACAGCACGAAGCGGTCGCGGTCGGGCCAGTGGGGCTCGGCCGGATTGAACTTCAGGAAGCGGGAGAACAGGACGGTGGCGACATCGGCCATCCCCAGGGGCAGGCCGGGGTGCCCGGACTTGGCCGCCTGCACCGCATCCAGCGTCAGGAAGCGGATGGCGTTGGCGAGGTTGCGGATTTCGTGCTGTTGGGGGGCTTGTTCGGGGACGGTCTGGGTCATGGGGAGTTCCCGGGGGTTGCATGGCTCTAAGGAGGGGGGGGATGGGCGTCAAGCACTCTATCTCAACGCCTTTGGTTGACCGGATTTCCGCCTGCGGCCTAAGGTCCGTGACGATTCAATGAGAGCGAACGCATGAGCCGACTGGAATTGGCTGCAGACCGCCTCAAAACCGCCCTGGACGCCCTGGAGCGGGCGCTGGCGGGGCGCGCTGCCGGGGCCGCCGATGCCACGAAATTGCAGGGCCGGGTTGCGGAACTGGAAGCCGAGCGCGAGCAGCTGCTGCTGAAGGTGGCGGCGCTGGAAGAGGAAGTAAGCGCCCTGTCCGGCATTACTGAGGATGTCGAGGAACGCCTGGATGGCGCCATCGGCGAAATCCGTGCCGCGCTCGCCCGCAGCTGAAAGGAGCTTCGATGCCTCTCGTCAATGTCATGGTGAACGGCAAAGCCTATACGCTGGGGTGCGGCGAGGGCGAGGAAGCGCACCTGAAGGAACTGGCGGCGCTGGTCGATGTGAAGGTGCGCGAGGCGCTAGGCATGGTCGGCTCCCAGGCCAGCGACACCAAGCTGCTGCTTACCGCCGCGCTGCTGCTGGCCGACGAGCATCATGAGACGCTGGAAAAGCTGGACAGCAGCGCCGCCACCGCCGGAAACCTGCAGGGTGAGCGCGATGTGCTGAGCGGCCGGGCCGAAGCCGCGGAAAGCCGCGCCGCCGACGCGCTGGAAGTCGCCGCCGCGAAGATCGAGCGTTCCCTGGCGGTCCTTGCCGGTTAGGCAGATGGGAACCGCGATGACCTTGAACGGGCCAGGCTGGGAGCAGGGTTTGGCATCGCTCTTTTCCGGATTTTCTTGTTCGCGGGGCTAGCCTGGCATTGGGCCCTGTTGATTGGGATTGCCGGTTTCAGTGCCGCGCGTGGCGATTTTCGGGCCTGGGTTCATCTCAAAAATAAACATTGCGGCGTCAGCGCTGTGCAATGCGCGTAAATGCGCTATATTGGAGGTGGACGGTCACTGCCTCGCGCGTCAGGTTGCGATGCCCAGGGGCCTTAATTGTACTCATCGGGAGCTGTCCCTGGTCTGGACCCTGGTCCTAACTATATGGCGCCCACCTGCACTTGCAGGCCCATGAGATCCGATACCAACGGCGTTGTGCGGTACCGTCCACTTTCTGAAGACCCCCTCCGCCAGCAACTCGGGCCGGCTCCGCCGACACCGCGTTGCCGCCGCCTCCCCCCTTTTGGCGCTTCGCGCAGAAAAGGGAGGCGGGTCTGGTTATTCGTATCCGCGTTCCTATTGTCATCGCCCGCGAATGCGGGCCACCCAGGTGACGCCCCGCGCCGCTTGTTGCTTTGGATGGCCCACGGTAAGTGGGCCATGACACTGGAGTGGCGCATGCAGCCGAAATCCAAATCCGATCTGCGTATCGAAGCCCGCGCCCGCCGCAAGGCGCTTGTCGCGGCCCAGCCCGATTTTGCGCGGCTGCTTGCCGCCCATGCCAATGCCTTGCCGCTGGCGCCGGGCAGCATCGTCGGCGCGTACCATGCGCTTCCCGGCGAAGCCGATCCGGCGCTGCTGCTGGCGGCGCTGGTCGCGCGCGGCCATCCAATCGCCTTTCCCCGCGTCGCGGCAAAAGACCAGCCGTTGGAATTTCACCGCCTCCCCGATGGCGAAGGGCTGCGGGCGGGCGCCTTTGGTATCCAGGAACCGGCGGCGCATTTCCCGCGCGCGATCCCGTCCATCCTGCTGGTGCCGCTGCTGGCCTTTGACGCAAGCGGCCATCGCCTGGGCATGGGCGGCGGCTTCTATGACCGCACGCTGGCGGCGATGAACGTTCCCGCCATCGGCATCGCCTTCGCCGGGCAACAGATGGAACAGCTTCCCCATGAAGACCATGACCGGCGATTGACGGCGGTGCTGACCGAGAAGGGTCTCACCATATGCCCGGCATGAGCCGCCAGCGCACCTTGCGCATATAGGCGTCATAGCCGGGCAGGTCGCGTTGCAGCGTCCGCTCCTCCAGGCCGATGCGCCAGCATAGCCCCAGCAGCAGCACCGGCACGCAGGCCAGGCCCAGCCACGATCCCAGCAGCAGCGGCAGGCCCGCGACATAGAGCAGGCCGGCCACATACATGGGATGACGCACCCGCGCGTAAGGTCCGGTGTCGATCACCGTCTGGGCACGTTCGGCCTGCACCCGCACCACCGGGGCGGCGAAACTATTCTCGGCGAAAACCCGCAGGACGCCCAGAAAGCCCAGCACCACCAGCGCGGCGCCGACACCGTTGAGCCAGGGCAGTATCCGTGACCAGTGCCAGCGCCGTGCGTCCAGCGCCATCAACGCCAGCCAGCCGAACCAGAGCGGGATCGCCGCCAGGAAGAAGAGCCGGTCGCCCAGGGGCTGGCCCTGTTGCACGGGCGACGACAGGCGCGATGCCAGCAGGGCGGGATCGTGGCGGCGCAACCACAGGCCAAAACCGGCGCTGCCCACCGTGAAGAGCGCCAGCCAGGCCCAGCCTTGGGGCCAGTTCCAGCCTCCGGCGGCGCCGAACAGGACCGCGCCCATCAACAGCGCGGTGAGGGCGGTCTGCACGGCCAGCCGGACCATCAGATTTTGCGGCTGCATGGCATCTTCTTTGTGTTAAGAGAGCCTCGATGCATATTCTGTTCATTGGCGATATTGTCGGCAAGCCTGGCCGCGATGTGGTGACGGCGCACCTGCCGCATCTGCGCAAATCGTTGAAGCTGGATGCCGTGATCGTCAATGGCGAGAACGCGGCGGGCGGCTTCGGCCTGACCCGCGCCATCGCCGAGGAACTGTATGGCGTCGGCGTCGATGTCATCTCCACCGGCAACCACTGGGCCGACCAGAAGGAAATCTATGCCGTGATCGAGCAGGATGACCGCATCATCCGCCCGGTGAACTATCCCAGGGGCACGCCGGGCAAGGGCGCCACGCTGGTGACGCTGCCGGGCGGCGGCACGCTGCTGGTGGTCAATGTCATGGGCCGTGTCTTCATGGACGCGCTGGACGATCCCTTCGCGGCGGTGGGGCGCGAACTCGATGCCTGCCCGCTGGGCGAGGCCGCCGACGCCATTGTCATCGACATTCATGCCGAAGCGACATCGGAGAAAATGGCGATGGGCCATTTCTGCGACGGCCGCGTCAGCCTGGTGGTGGGCACCCATACCCATGCCCCGACGGCGGACGCGCAGATCTTTCCCGGCGGCACCGCCTTCCAGAGCGATGCGGGGGCCTGTGCCGATTACGATTCCGTGATCGGCATGGACAAGGCCGAGCCGGTGCGCCGCTTCACCACCAAGATGCCGGGATCGCGCTACAGTCCCGCCACCGGTCCCGCCACCCTGTGCGGCGTGTTCGTGCAAACGGATGCGAAGGGTTTGTCGACCCGGATCGAGCCGGTTCGCGTCGGTGGCCGGCTGGCCCCGGCAATGCCGGTTCTTTAGACCCTCTTCGCAGTGCGGTTGAAACCGTCGCGCGGCGGCGCAATCTTTACCGTGCCAATCGCGAGGTCTGCACCATGGAATATCGCCTGCTGGGCCGTTCGGGCCTGAAAGTTCCGGTTCTCACCTTTGGCTGCGGCACCTTTGGCGGCAAGGGCGAGTTCTTCAAGGCCTGGGGCAACATCGAGGCCCGCGAGGCGTCGCGCATGATCGATATCTGCCTCGACCATGGCGTCAACATGTTCGACAGCGCCGATGTCTATTCCGGCGGCGCGTCGGAGGAAGTGCTGGGCGCCGCCATCCATGGCCGTCGCGACAAGCTGCTGATCTCCACCAAATTCACCTTCCGCAGCGGCGATGGCCCCAACGATGTCGGCTCGTCGCGCCACCACATCCTCGCCGCGACCGAGAAGGCGCTGCAACGGCTGGGCACCGATTATATCGACCTGGTGCAGCTGCACGGCTTCGACGCGCAGACGCCGCAGGAAGAAGCGCTTTCCACCCTCGACACGCTGATAAAGCAGGGCAAGATCCGCTATATCGGCGTTTCCAATTTCTCCGGCTGGCACCTGATGAAGGCGCTGTCGGTGTCGGACCGGCTGGGGCTGGCGCGCTATGTGGCGCACCAGGCCTATTACTCGCTGATCGGCCGCGACTATGAATGGGAACTGATGCCGCTGGCGCTGGACCAAGGCGTCGGCGCGGTGGTGTGGTCGCCGCTGGGCTGGGGCCGCCTCACCGGCAAGATCCGGCGCGGGGCGCCGCTGCCCGCCACCAGCCGGTTGCACAAGACGGCGGATTTCGGCCCGCAGGTCGAGGACGAGTATCTCTACACCGTGATCGAGGCGCTGGATGCGGTGGCGGCGGAAGCCGGCAAGAGCGTGCCGCAAGTGGCGCTGAACTGGCTGCTGCAGCGGCCTTCGGTTTCGACGGTGGTGATCGGCGCCCGCAATGAGGAACAGCTCAAGGCCAATCTTGGTGCCGTGGGCTGGTCGCTCACCAAGGAGCAGATTGCCAAGCTTGATGCTGCCAGTGATCGGCCCAAGACCTATCCCTACTGGCATCAGGCGCAGTTCGAGGAGCGTAACCCATTCCCCACATGATCCCCTCGCTGTTCGTTTCCCACGGGGCGCCGACGCTGCCGTTTGACGACATTCCGGCGCGCGCGTTCCTCCAGGGCCTGGGCGCCACCTTCGAACGCCCGCGCGGCATCGTCATCGCCACGGCGCATTGGGAAACGCAGGCGCCCGCTGTCGCAAAAGTGCCGGTGAACGGCACCATCCATGATTTCCAAGGCTTTCCGCGGGCGCTTTATGACCTGCGCTATCCTGCGCCCGGCGATGCGGCGTTGAGCGACCGCGTCGCGGCGCTGAGCGGCGCGACAATCGACACCACGCGCGGGCTGGATCATGGCGCCTGGGTGCCGCTGCTGATGATGTATCCGGCGCATGACATTCCGGTGGTGCAGATCGCGGTGCAACCGCATCGGGGTGTGGCGCATCACATCGCGCTGGGCCGGGCGCTGGCGCCGCTGCGCCAGGACGGCGTGCTGGTGATGG
>Ga0316232_1002719_pt1 | contig 17643 bp, 18 predicted proteins | sample TBHtaG_FD_206006 | JGI IMG/M metagenome (GOLD analysis project Ga0316232, IMG submission 206006) | Freshwater microbial communities from Trout Bog Lake, Wisconsin, USA - TBH18025_13 | ecosystem: Environmental > Aquatic > Freshwater > Lake > Hypolimnion/Profundal zone | place: USA: Wisconsin... | reverse complement strand
AAGTGTAAATCTCTTTCCACGAATTTGCTTAAACGGCGATTCATAGAATTCTTGTACTCTACAAAAGGTCATAGCAAGATCATACATATCCTCTATCTTACAGAGATAGATACCAGGGTATAGCTTTTTAAGTGAATATTTGATCTTCATTTTTTATTTATTCTTTGGCATTCCCGACGGGATTTGAACCCGTGCCAGGTCTGTGAAAGAGACCGGTGCTAACCACTACACTACGGGAACCAGAAAAAGACCGGGCGTGAGATAGCTTGCATGTGCAGAGGCCCGCCCGGTTTACTTTACTTACTTATGCTTCGAGATTAGCAGGAGCAACATCACGGAACGGATCCGGTGCAACCGCTGCAAAATCAGGTCCCTTGAAGAAGAGATCAGACGCTAGGCGATTGAGCTCCATACGGAAGGCAATATTCTCATCCGTAACATGATGGGTAGCGACATTAGTCAAGTTATTGAACAAGTCATACGCATTAACGTTTGAGTTCGCTGTTGACTGCCAGCGAGTACCCTTCTTAGCAACATCAATACCAATAGTCTTATAACGACCCTTGATCTCGTTATCGTTAAACATCTCTACGGCAAGCTCCTTATCAAGATCCATAACAAGCTTACGTGCGTTGTAGTACTCACGGATAGAAGCGTTATTATCACGTAGACGATTTGCGTTAGCTGAGACTTCTTCACGGAGAACGTCACCGGTCATAAACTTACGAACCTGGGTATCAAAGGTACGCTGACTGAAGTCTGCACTATCAATGAAGCGCTGGGCCATACGATGAACAGCGGGCATTCCGTTCGAACAAACAAGACGGAGAAGATAAGGATAGAACTGTGACTTATTCATCGAGAAGTTCATTCCAAAACCACCCTTCCACATATCACGACCATCTCCGAAAACATCAATATCGGAATCTGGATTCTTGAAGTTAATTCCAATACTAATGTTCATAGGATCGAAGTTAAAATCCCGAAGCTCGAGATTGTTCTCGTTATCCCTCAAAAAGGCCTCAGTATAACGAAGGCCTGCGGAAAGATCAATCTGACGCTCTTCCTTAATAGGACGGTCAAAGAGATTGACAATCTCATTATTGTGGTTGTTAACAATCGCAGTTACACGCTTGTTCTTCTTGATGTTCGTAAGAGCATTATGGAGTGGTGCCCACTGGGAGCTGTCATCCTTAATCTCGTTAACAAGCTGATCCTTAACTCCAAGAACTCCGAGGAGACTCTTAAGAGAATTATTAGCTAGTCGGTTATTGTTGTAGGAGAAGTTATTACCGTTCTTCTCGATGGACTCAATATCCAGAGGTGCGAGGGTGTAGCCTTGCAACGTCTGGCGAATATCATTGCTCTTGGCAACGAACTTATCTAGTGTTGTTGTACTCATGACTCCTTTATATTACGGGCACTCGATTAGGAATTCCAGAATTATTTTTAAATTCCGGAAAGTAATTTGTATTTTACTATAAAATCAAAGAGAAACCCCTACCACCTGATCAGGGTAGTAGGGGTGAGTTCGAACTCTGCTTTCCATTTCTTTATCTCTCTGCATTTTAGGGAGAGCGACTCCTTTCCGGACTTGAGACCGGCAACTGGTAGCATTACTAAAGAAATTTGTGGTTATTTTTTGAGCTTTATACTAGTATTTGTCTCAATCTTCAACGGGTCTCGGCATGGAGCCAAGCACACCGTCTAATTCCGTGTTTACTAAAGCAAGGGATCAAAGCTGTATGTAGGTGTTTGGCTCCCCCTATGAAAATACGTCTACTAACACACCAACGGACAACTCAACGTATCTCTCCCACGAATTATTCCTACAACGTGGGAACTTAATTTATGATTACTGGCCTATCGGAGCTAGGAAGTCTATAGCGTCCATCTAAGGATACTACTACCCGCGGCTTCGGACTAGTATTGTTACTACCGAGGACTATACGCAGTAATCAAATTATTTTGACCGGGGTGGTTAATCCATCCTGATGCACCGGTTGATAAAGGCCTTTTAGAGCAACCTAGTCGCGCGCACGTACGGTAGCTCTTTCGATCGAGCCTGCGAACGGTCAAATTTTAAAATGTACTGTCAAAGATCAATTCTTATTCTCTTAATATATAGTCTATTCTTGGAACCGGCAACTGAAATCTTCAGTTCGATTCTATATCATGCTAGATTAAATAATAATATGTTAACTCAATATGAAAAATGGCTCAAGGGCGCTGGAAAGAGTAACGCTAAAAGATATCAACAAAGATTAAACAATTACAACAATAATCCTAAATTATGTGCGTATTGCAAACATCCTTTAAGCTATGAATTGAGAAATAACAAATACTGCGACCATACTTGTTCTGCTTCCTTTACGAATAAAAGTAGATCAGAGTCAGGATATAGTTTAAAAGGAAAAACAAAAGCATCTATTTGCACTAAATGTAATAGTACTGTAGAAATAGGTTGTAATGCATCAGCTTTAAGAGCATTATGTACCAAATGTAAATTACAATATGTACGTAAACACTGTAAGCAATGTAAAAATATATTTTACGGTAGACCAAATAGAAAGACATGTAGTAATGAGTGTGCTAGTTTAGCAAAACGTATAGGGGCTATTAATGGAGGTAAAAAATCTGCTGCTATACAATCTCAAATAAGAAGAAGCAAAAATGAAATATATTTTGCTGAACTTTGTAAATTACATTTTACAAATGTTTTAACAAATGAACCTTTGTTTAACGGTTGGGATGCTGATATTATATTGCCTGATTTTAAAATAGCTATAATGTGGAACGGTGCTTGGCATTATAAACAAATAACAAAAAAGCATTCTGTAGAACAGGTACAAAATAGAGACAAAATAAAAATAAAAGAAATCGAACAGGCAGGTTATACATCTTATGTAATAAAAGATCTAGGCATTGAAAATAAAAAATTTGTCATTAATCAATTTAATAAGTTTCTTAAAAATATGGCGGGAGTGGGAATTGAACCCAACGCGCTCTTTCGAGCTGATGCTTATGAGACATCCGACTTTGTCCTCTAGTCTATCCCGCGATAAAAATTTGTAAGTTCCTTTGTCCTAAAAACTTGAAGCGTCCTTCATTATGTATTAGTTTTGTACGAACTTACGACGAACCGGTTCCATACATACAACCTTTCGAACAGCTGTAGAGAGGGTTTTGCCGATTTCTGTAATTGGCACGCCGGGTGGGTAACGCTCCCACATAGGGCAGTTTTGGAGACTGCTGCATTTCTTGTCTGCCACCGACGCATAAATTGTAAAAAGATCAAATTGGAGCCCAGTGTCGGGCTCGAACCGACCACCTGCTGATTACAAATCAGCTGCTCTACCAAATGAGCTAACCGGGCGTTAATTTATTTATCTATATTAATACCTAGTACCGGAATGGGCAAGCTATTTTTCGTAGTGTTCTTCTTTTAATTTAGCATTCCAAATCTTTGCATCTTCTATAGAGTTTGGATTAATGTTTTTATAATCACCAAGATGACCGATTAGTAAATGACAGATAATTCCGTAGCTTGTACTCTCACACAATGTTACAAGATTGTTCGGATCGAGTTCTAATTCTGGATGAAGATGGAATGGTTTAATATGATGTACATTTAACTGATGGGTATCACCACATACAACGCATTTTGGATTATTCTTTAAATGTTCTTTACGAACTTTTGCCCATTCGTTAGAACGCTTTGGTCCGCCATTAGGAATTTTACCCTTAGCGACATCTAATGCATGATTTAAACGTGTGGAAGCCATGCATATACTTAATAAAAATGGTGGAGGATATCGGGCTCGAACCGATCACCTATAGCTTGCAAAGCTACCGCTCTACCAGATGAGCTAATCCCCCGTAATATAAAATGGTGGAGACGACGGGAATCGAACCCGTGTGTTTATACTGTTCTATTTATACTTCTACACGCTTAGATAAACTTCGTACTTTCGTTGACTCCAGGTAACAAGGCGTTATCAACCTATCTATGTTTATAGTCCTACCTATGCAGATGAAGAGTCCTGCACGACCCCTTGCACTCAGTTTTCTAAGAATCACAAGACCTTCTAAACCTATTTTTATTTCCAAAAGCTTTAATAGGATTATCTTTTGGTTCCTTAGGCAGCTAGAAGTGCTGGCTCTTCAAAGCTGGCGAGGATTTCGTCAGCGTTCTCGAGACAATACAATGCTTCCGCAAGGATGGCGTCAGAGTTATCTTCTGCGTTTAGTTTTTTAATCAGCTTTTATAGTGGCCAACTGATTAACCACTGCGTGCCGCATAAACTTCGAGTATAAGTCGAAGCCATTACGTCCCCAAAATTATTTATCAAAGAACAATCAGAGTCTATAAAGAACCCAAGTAATTTTACTGTGTAAGTAGGTACTGAGTTTTAATAGACTACTAATCAATTTGCGATAAGTCTTAGACTTACGTAAAAATCTTACAATTCGACGATGAAGAGTCGCTTCCTTCTTTTTAAGTTCTTTAGCCCATTCAAGATTTTGAATAATACGAATTTTTGCAGGTGTCTTTTCAGTTTTAACGAGTTTAATCTCCGTAAGCTTGCCTCTTACAAATTCAGCATCAAACTCTACCCACCAATCATACCCATCAAGGTCGGTTTCGTCATCAAGAGTATCCGAAAAAATATTAACGTTTGATTTATTGGTAGAAAAATTATGGTAAAAAGTAACTTTACCGGTGTGTTTTGTATCAACCCATTTAGAGGATACTTCTTTCAGATATCCTTTGAGGAAGGCCTCTTCGTCATCAACCCATTCACGTTCAACGTGCTTATAGCGAAGTTTACCAGCTTTAGTAATTTCATAAGTAGCAAGAGTATTTTCCAAATCTTTAGTTTGGAAATCACATTCTTCCCACTTAATATCTTTTAAAGCTTTAAGCTCTTTATTAAGCGGTAAAGCCTTCTTTACATAAATTGTATCAAACATACCCATGGATTTATAATATATACTAATTGACCTAATGCAACTATTTCTTTGGATGATAGGTGTAATTAATGTTAAGAAGTACTCTTCTTGCCACTGTTGTCGGTGTTGTACCTGAATGATAATTCAAACCATTGAAGATAAACAACCTATTTCTCTTTGGTTCAACCTCAGATTGAATCGTAAAATTAGGAAGCTTTTTTTCCATATATAGTTTTGAATCGCTATAATCATCTGTTGGATCAAATTTTTCATTATATAGAATAGTACTACCATCGGAGTCATTCAAATAGAGGAGTGCTGTACGATGACGATGGTCTAAATCAACGTGTGCGCCGTTCAAATAATTTTTATCAGAAGCGGTATTCAGTACAATTCTTAAGCGTACAATTTCATTTAAATCTTCACCAGCATTAATTAATGCTTTCTTTGCCATAGGGACAATAATATTATTAGGGTCATATGTAACCCTTGTACCGTTGACAACAGTATTCTTCCATCCAATAAGAAAAAAGTTTTCACACTCGTCATCACTGTACACCTTTCTTCCATAATACCATGGAAACTCCTCACTCATTACCTCATCGTAGAGCGCTTTAAAATCTTCCTCTGACAAAATATTATCTGTGATACCCATACAGATAATATAAACTATAGACTACAATAATCTACTTAAAACATCGTTTACGTACTGTTCGAACGTTTGCTGCTTACCGTCGATTTGTTCTTTAGCTGCTTGAAGTTCTTTTGTAAGAAATTCCCTAACTTGACTTGTAGAATTTAAACTATCTGTACGCATCTCTATGGCAATACCGCCTGCAGCTCTCCATGCCTTAATATATTTTGGAAAGTCATCAATAAGAACATTAGGTTTACCGTTTTCATCTTTAGCTACCTGTGTTTTATTGGTAATAAATTGCATCTCGTCTGGAGCAGGATGAAGATGTTTTTGAATCCATTCTCTTTTACCTGCTTCAGAAGCTGCTTTATCAATACCTGCAGGACAGGAACAAATACTATAACCACCAGCTATCTTTACAACTGTATCCACTATAGCATTTGTTAGAGGACCGAATGTTGGAAGATCAGCGAAGAATTTTTTAACACCACCATGTTTTTGAAAGAACTCTTTTGCTCTTCCCTCTCTATCTATCCAAATTTGACGTGTATGTTCTTTTTCCTCCTCTGTAAGATTCTTATAATGCTTACCCAACATTCCCATAGCAACAGTATCAAAGAGGTTTGCAAGCAAACCATCCATATCGAGATACACTTTCATTATTTTCTATCCTTTCTATGAGTTCTCTTCCACCACTTACACCACCCATCAGGCTTAATAACACCAAATACCGCAGAACACTTATTCGGTGGTCTCCACATTGTACAAACATCACAGCGATGACCGTCAACAGGATGAGCTACATAGCCTGCTTTCTGCTTAGAATGCATGTGCTCGGTAAGCAACGACTCAAATATTTTTTTAAAATTCATTACGGTTTAGATGCTACAACAACAGTAAATCGATAAAGAAAATAACCTTTAAAGTGTCTGTTTACAAAATCTTTTTTAGAGCTTATTACAAGTTTATTTTCTGTGATTGCAACTTTTTTTGTTTGTTCTTTAAGGTGTTCCTCTGCCTGATCTGACGTTGCAAAATATCCACTCCATTTAATAATATTACCGTCATATTTTGGTACTGTACCTTCAGGGTCTGGATGAGTATTTAAGAGTGTCATGGCGTTAATTATTTAATCTTCTTTTACGCTTTTCTAAAAATGGTGGGCCGTCTAGGGATCGAACCTAGCGAGTCTTTACGACGTTGGATTTACAGTCCAAACCGCCTCCTTAGCGGTATACCGACCCATTTAAAATTAACTCCAAAAGAAGTGACGATATTTAACAAGCTGTGTTAAAATTTCTAGATCTTTATCTTGAATAAGCTGTTCTAAGCGGTTTACTTCACCGTAAAGTTCTTCATATGATTCTTTACGTTTGACCATTTTAAACATCTTTACCTTTCCGTTTTCATCTGTTTCACACGGTACAAACATTTCATCGAGTGGTCGAAGAGGCGGATAAGCTGCATCCATATCTTTTTCAAGCTTTGGACGCTCAATAGTAATATAATCGTAAGCAGATTCTAGCCATTTGGCAAATTTAACAGCATGTTCTCCCGTACCCTCCCAGTCTGTGTGGCCGTGGAGGTATTCTGTTTCATAGAAGCTCTTAATAAACTCAAAGTTTACAATCTCAATTAGGTGAGAAATATCTACCCAGGTACGAGGGATTGCTTTACGAATACGATTGTTTTCCGGTGCAAAGATTGGACGAATCTTATCATAGTAATGCATCTTCCAGCGATATGGAAAGATATCCCATGTACTACGGACACCAAAATTATCATCCATAAAGTTCCAAAACTTGTATCTAAAAGACTTATAGTAAGCTTCCATATCTGTATCATCACAGCGAAGTGCATGATTACGTGCTTCAAATTTCTCCGGTGTCATGCTATGATTATATAGCTATCACACCTAAAGTCAAGATAAAACTTAGGACATTGCTTCCTGACCGATAAGGTTGGCACCAATTGATAAACTGCTACCACCGTTTGTAGTCACAGCAAGTGTAAGAACATCAGGGGTATTGCCGCGAATTGTGTTATAGAGCGGGAAGAAGTTTGAAAGATCTTTATCATCAAGATTACTGCCTGGTGATACAAAGAAAGCATATACCACTTCACCACCAGTAAAGCTTGTAGCGTTATATTCAATTTCAGCAAATGAGTTAAATGAGCTCAAAGAGACCATCGAACGCCAGGTTGGGTTGTTTAATACAATGGGATTAGCAGGTGTTGAAGCAAAGAGCTCAATGTATGCGGCGTTATTTGTAGAGATTAAAAGATCTTGTGGGAGAATTTGACCACGATTAATTAATCCGATTTGATACGGTGCGCCTGCATACGGTATTGGAAATTGTAATGTGCCACCACCGAACGTATTACCTGCAGCCATACCTGAAAGTGAAGCAGGTATAAAGCCGTTCTGAGCTGTAAGAGCATATGATGAGAGTCCAGCAACTACATCAACACACGTTAATGAGTATGTTGAGCTCTGATAAATACGCCCGATAGTACCATTTGGATAACCGTTTGTTGTACTTGAAAGTGTCGGGAAATAAATCTGTAGCCCTGATAAGCCAGCGTTAGCATTAAACGTATTATTAGCAAATGTTAAGACGACAGGACTGCCTACACCGTTTAATGTTGATACACCGGTAATTGCACTCAATCCGGTATTCATTGTATATGTATCAACAACTTTAGTACCCATTGTACGGTTTCTAATAGAAAGAACCGGTTGACGTACTCTGTTATTTGGTACAGTTACAAAACCTGATGTACCGTAACTGTATGTAAAACCACGTTGAGCATCGCGTTGACCCTCTACAAGGATAGAAACACCGTAATGCAACATTGTATTTGGTGTACCTACACCTAGGTCTCTTTGTTCATATCGTGCAGGGAGATTACCTGTGCGTGCCCAGGCTTGAGTGAGGGTATTACCTGTTCCAATTTCATGAAGAATATATTCTTCACCATTTATTAAAATGCCCCATCTTATTGCACCGGCTCCATACCATGCATACTCCAACCAAATCATTTGGATCTTCGTCCAATCAAGCTGATACTTTATACCTGAAGGGTCAGACCATTGCGCTAAATCTACTTTATAATCATTCGGTACACTGTTGATGTCGTTTCTCAAAACAACATACATGCCACTCGGATTATTATAAGATGGTGCTCCCTGTTCAAAGAAAATACCGTTTGCATCATCAAAAAGACCGACTCTTTGATACTGACCTGCTACAGCGGTACCAAAATTCATAGCAGTAGCCATAAACATAGCCTTACCAGGTTGGTAACGGTGATATGGGCGACTCTGACGAACAGCTACATCACCTAACCCATTAATAGTTAATGCAACTGCACCCTGACCTGGTAGTTGTGTTACAGTGGCGGTACCGTTTGTAAGGTTTTCCCAACGGAGGGGTTGAAGACCGTATTCAAAATCGGCTTCATATACGTTTTGTGCCTGGGATACCTTAAGCTTATTGACAGCGTCCTTCTGTCTTTTGCTAAAATTTACAGGTAGTGCACCATCTGATTGAATATTTGTTAGATAAGAGGCCTGAGCATATAGAGGTACGCTTTTATCGTTTTGTATATTAACAAACGAATTAGTCCAACCCTGGATAGGGGTTTGTGGTGGTGCTGAAAAGGCAGGTACTGCTGATAAAACGGTAGGCATAATAAATTAAATTACCAAATTATTTATAATACCATAACAAAATTGCTATACTATTAGTATTTTTTTACTAATTTACCTTTTACTTTTATAAAGCCATCGACTTTACCTGTAACTTTTGGAAAGTTTTCTTTGTATTTCTTTTGATCGCTTACGCGTGACTTTGATCCTTTGCCTGCCATATTAGTGATTAGTTATGATTGCTTCTACTTTATTTACCCTCCAACGGCACTTATTGCCACGGAGATTATTCCGTACAAGTCGACCCTCGGTAGTAAGCTCTCGAAGAAGCCATCCTGCCCTCGAAGCATCTACTTTAAGCTTATCACAGATATCTGTGATAGAAAACTTACCTTCCATACTAAGAATTTGCTTACGAGCTTCTTCCTTCTTATCAGCCTTCGTAGTTTTACCAGAACCCTGGGTAATCTTTACCGGGGTAAAGTCATAACCCTTACTAGTAAAAGCACAAGTATAATCGATACCAGGACCGAAACGATTCTTTGCAAAATAGATTCGACGATGACCAGGCTCATCCTCAGAGATTTCAACAAAGATATTAACATCGACCGCGTACGTCAGAAGATTAGTACCCTTAATGACACCACCTTTCGTCAAATGACAGATAATCAAAACGACACACTCCGTCTCTTTAGCACGATTAATAAGAGTCTCAATAAACTCCTTCTCCTCCATATTACTCTTATCAACAGCGTGAAACGAATCGATGACAATGACATCAACATCGTTCATAAGACTGATAATCTTCTTAGCATTCGACTCATTGCAGATACCGACATCTTCGATACCAAGACGCTTACAAGCAAAAGCAACTTGATGAATAGACTCTTCAGCGGAAACAAAGCCAACCTTATGACCGTTCTTCGTCATTCCATTAAGAATCTGAAGAACCATCGTCGACTTACCAACACCAGCTTTCGACGAAATCGTAGTTATTGACCCTGGAAGCATTCCACCACCGAACATATCGTCAACCTCGGGGATACCCGACTTGACGCGACGATTATAGATATCAGGAATCTGAACATCTTTGACTGCTGTAAACGACGTACTCTGTAGGTTAATTTTCATACTATCAGTATATTGGAATTCAAAAAGGACTACAAGCTTATTTTCCGTTTATTTCAAGGGCACGCTTAATTGTAGCATCGAGTGGATAGGTGGTATTTTGACCAACATCGAGTAATTGACGCACTTCCATCACCGAATGACCACCCTTTAACAAAGTAAGTGCATCTCTACAAATATAATGTTTAATGAATTCTTCTTTTGAACCGAATTTCTTTGACTTCTCTTCCAAATACGCACTGTTAGTAGGGCGTGTTTTTCCTGTAACAATACAGGTCAGGACCGAAGGATCACCGGCAATACTTTTCTTAAATCTAGCGTTAATTTCTGCAGCATTCATTAAAGATAATAGTAGGAAATTTAAAAAGGAAAGGCAATAAAATAGTTGACAAAAAAAGACCGGCTGCTAAGTAAAAACAGCCGGTCTTCTCATTGTTATACCGAATTAGGCAACGGTAATATCGTTATTGCGGATGGCGCGCGTAAAATCGCGGCAATCGATCTGCTTGATGCTGCGCTCGAACTGATTGGTCTTCTCGAGGACCTTGGCGCGCTTGACGGTAAAGCTACCATCGCGGTTACGCTCCATCTTGACGAAGAACGTCTTAGGACGGAGATTCTTGTTTGTGTAGTCGATCATTGTTATTTCACCTCCTTTCGTTTCATAAAATTCATATTAGATGCGGTAATTAATGTTGCAAGAATTACTTTTAAATTACTTTCAAAACACATCTCCGTTATCGGAAATCTTTGTATCTTCATAAGGAGCTACTGAACGTCGATACATCTCAAGCTTGCAGCATTCCAAGGCTCCGATAATATCATTATAGGTTTGATAGCTCTTACCCTTATTATTAAAATACTCTAAACACAATAGAGTAAGTGCAAAATTTAATTCACCAGGGTTCTCTGCAAAACAGTACCCCTGTAGAAGTTCGGTTCTTTTTTCTTGTTTAATGTAAGGCATGAGAGCATAATAGATTATATAATTTTACAAATCAACTCTTGAAATATTTTTTTTATTCTATAATATAACCGCACATGAAGGGAAAGAAATCCAAAAAAATTACTAAAAAGCCAACAAAGAAGCCGAAGCAATCGGTTGTCAATGATGGTGTTATAAAGAGTAAGATCATGACCTGCATTGTTACAGGGCTCGAACGCCGTGTATCGAAAGCTGGTATGGCCAAGGGGATTAAGAAGTTTGGTGGTCCTGTTCCCTTTATGGAGCATTATATTTCCAATGAAGCAAAACGCTTACTTCGTCAGAGAGTTTCTCCTGAAGAAGTTCAAAAACAATTAAGACCATCGAACAAAAAGCCGTTTTCCATTGATCATCAAGTACTTGCCAGGCTTAAGTTATTAAAGAAGCCTAGGAACAAGAAAATAACAATGGAAGAGGTAAAACAAATTTCTATTAAATGGATTCCAAAAGAACCTCGTACATACAATAATATTGCAGAGTATATTATTGATAATACAAAGAACGGTTCCTGTATTGCTCCTCAACTCTACCTAGACTCCGATCGAGTTTGTGATCATTGTAAGTATACAAAACACTGTCTCTCAACTGCTAAGATGTTTTCTAAAAAGTATAAAGGTTAATATCCTTCGTAACTTTTTGTATACTTTACATGTCGGTAAGTATCATCTGATGTAGTTTTAATAACTTTATCGGGTACTTTCTTCTCATACCTCATAACAAAAGTGATAATGATATCACCGATTTCCATGAGAAAAGCTAATAAGAAGCAAACAAGGGCAGTAATGTCGCCTGATGTTAAAGAGCCAAAAGATACTTTGATAATATTGTCAGATCCTATAATCTTTACGGGGATATAAGACACACTAAGATTAGAGGCAATCGAAGATAATAGACTGTTGGCATTTATTACAGCGAGTTCAAGGTCCTTAAAATTTTTAGCATTATTGACTTCCTTTTTGCATATAATTAGTTTATCTCCAAGTAAAATATTGGATTGTTTGAGTGCCAATAACTTTTCGTTTACTTCCTGATCAATTACATCATTTTGACGTTTGAGTTCAGCCTTTGACTTTTGAATATCAATGTCGGATTGTGCTTTTAATTTACGAACTTCAGCTTGAAGTTCTTTAGCTTTAGGTCCATCACCCGCTTTACCGCGAACACCCTCTCGTTCATCTAAAACAGCCTGATTAGCTTCTTCAACTTGTTTTTGTAAGTCAGAAGATGCATGTAAGAGCGTTTGTTCGGCAGCTGTTTTCTTATCTCTGCCTTCGTTTTGTATTAAAAGTTCCTGATCTTGTGCAGATTTTTTACTTTGGATTTCAAATGTTGAGATAGTTTCGGAGATTTGTACTTTACTGCGTTGTAAACTGTCTTGAAGACCGGTTTCAGAGTAAAACCCCGTAAAATCAAATATTGTAGGGAGTAGACTTAAGAATAAACACAAAGATGCTGCTTTTAACGGAAATTCTTTACGTCCAAATAGTATAATTTTTACACAATATGGTAAACCAACAACAGCAAAACTTGCTAGCCCTACCAAAAACCAATTCCAAGTAATAAGAATATTGTTTAATGCATGAAAAGCAAAGCAATACGCCACAAATATGATAAACCAATATACAATATCAATAGAAATAGCAGCAATTTTACTAAAAGTAGGAAAACCAAAAATAGTTAAATATTCTGGTAATTTTGTATTATCTGTAATTGGTTCCTTTATAAAGAAATCCTTTATATTCACTCTAATATTTAATCTATTGTAACAAAGGTCTTAAGTGATAAATAATTATTGTATCGATGTCTACTACAATTACATTATCAGCATTATTAGTTGGTGGAGGCGGTGGCGGCGCCGGTGGTGGTAGTGCTGACAGCATTAACTCCGGTGGTGGTGGTGCAGGTGGTGTATTGTTTTCTACATTTAATACTGGTCAAGGACAAATTTACACCATTAATGTTGGTAATGGTGGGAGTGGTGGTTCGACTGGTATTGGTGGCAGCGGAGGTGATTCTACAATATCATATAACGGTAATATCGTAATATCTAATGATGGTATTACATCATTACATGCTTTTGGTGGTGGAACTGGTGGTGGTGATTTTATCATAAACGGTTCATCCGGTGGATCAGGCGGTGGTGGTGGTGCGAGTACAACTACTATAGGTATAGGTGGTCAGGGTACCATAAGTCAAGGGTTCTCTGGTGGTAGCGGGTACTTAGGATCTGTTAATTACGGTGGTGGTGGTGGTGGTGCAGGTCATGTAGGTTATAACGCATTGTCGAATAATGGTGGTCAAGGTGGTTTTGGTATTATAAATCCAATACCTGGCTCAACTGTCGGTCAATTATCAGCTGGAAACTATTGGGTAGCTGGCGGTGGTGGAGGTGGATCAAGTTTTGCGGGGTTACAGATATCATATGGTGGCGCTGGTGGTGGTGGTAACGGTTCACCGAACAGTCCAACGAATGGATTGTCTGCTACCGGTGGCGGTGGCGGTGGTGCATACAGTGCAACAGGTGGTAGCGGCGGTTCAGGTGTTGTTGTTCTTGTAGTACCAACAGCACAATACTCAGGTATCACAACAGGCTCACCAAAAGTAACAGTAGTCGGAACAAATACATTATTGACGTATACAAATAACGGTTCATATACCAGTATATCATTACCGTTGTATACACTTACACAAAACGCTAATGCTGGTACATTATTTTTTAATCAAGGCTTTGATATAAACAAAGATATTGTAGTAACTTTTGATTATGCATGTTACGGTAATGGTTTTAATGGTAGCGAAGGGTTTAGTGTGTTCTTTACAAGTACCTTGAGTGCATTATCCGGTGGTGGACCAGGACCTGGTTTATGTTATGCTCCTGTACAGAACGTTAATTCCGTAACAAGTCAAGTATTAACCTCATTTGGTGGTGTACAAAATGCAGCATTAGGTATTGGGTTTGATATGATGGGGAATTTCGGTACTAATTTTTATGGTCTAGATGGATCATCAACACCAATTCCTAATTCAATTTCAATACGCGGTAGTTTTGATACAAAATACAGTCTTTTATACAATAGTGGTAATTTAAATAGCAATGCATTTCCGTTTCCGTATCTAATATACCAGCAAATTACTATCGCAGATACACCAATTATCTATGATCGTGTAAGAGTACGTATTACTGACTTTGGTCAACGAGTTGCTATTGATATAAAGAGACCTACAGATTATACATTTTCAAATTTTGTAAATTACGTGCTTCCAGCTTCCACTTGGTGGCCGGATACAGTGTATTGCGGTCTTGGCTTTGCAGGTGGTCAAAATATTACAAATTTTAAAATAAAAGACTTAAATGTTAATGGTGTCTTCTTAAGTTCATATAGAACTTGGAATTATACGCTTACAGGTATTCTCGGTTCATCATTATTCATTTCACCAAAAACTGGTACATCAACATCAGTATTTTTAAATGTCGGAGATACTATTGATATTTTTAAAGTAGCTTCAACACCGATAACAACCATAGCTAGTAATACTCAGTTATATACTCTGAGTACTAACCAACCATTATCAGGTTTAACGGTACCTGCTCTTATTAATATAACTACAGGCGGAACAGCAGGGTTACAGTCTGGAGATCAATACATTATTATTCAGTAACATTTTAATGGAAAATGTATAGTTTAAAGTAAATATTAGTACAGTATGCCAACCACAGCCGCGACTCTAACCCTAAACGTACCAGCGATTACTGGTTTGCTTGCCGGTGTTACAATTAGTACCATAGTTAACCAAATTTCAGCTCTTGGTATTTCACAGGGTACAAGTGCTGTTACGTGTCTTACAGCAAATTCTGCAAATTGGCAAAGTACCTATACTACAGTATATGCAAATAGTGCTAATTGGTACAATGGTATCAATAGTATCAATTCTTTTCTTGGTACCACTAGTGGAAATTGGCAGAATACTTTTACAACAGTTAGTGCAACTAGTGCTACTTGGCAGAGAACAACTAGTAATTTTACTCTTTCAAGTCCTTTATGGAATTCAACGGTAAGTGCAGGGTCTGGTGTATGGGCGCAGGGTGCTAATTCAACAGCAACAGTTATTGCCAATAGTGGTTATTGGCAGAATGCCTACGTAACTGTTAGTGCAAATCAAGGTGCCTGGGGATTAAATGCCGGTGGTATTAGAGGTCCGTATTCTGTTATTAGTACAGGTACAATTCTTCCTGTTAGCGGTACCCCGACTGTATGCCTTAATGTAGGTAATTATAATAATATACTTGGTGGATTGAGTGGTACAAACAGTGGTAACTACAATTCGTTAGTTGGTGGTTACCGTAATTTTCTTTCAGGTGGTAATTTTAATTATATTGGTACCGGTGGTTTAAATTCTATCGGTGGATTTAGTACAACAACAGTTTTAACCGGTCGTATTTACGATAATCAGCTTGGTGGTACATCAGTGCTATCCGGTAATGGTAGTTGTATGAGAATATATGATACCCAGGGTGGTAATTTCTCATCACAGTATTCTGTTAACGATGTTGTCACTGTAACATATACAACAAATACACTTCCATATCTAACAGCTGCTAATACACCTTCAACCTGTGGTATAATACAGGCTGTTTCACCAACAAATAATAACTTTTTAGGTTATGTGGTTGTAAAGGGTGTAGGTGGTTGTTCATTAGATCTTAGTACTAGTACTAATACAAGTATAAGTGCGACAGGATTTGTAATGTCTAATCGTTCGTATAATGCAGGGTCTGTAGGTAGTATAGTTAATGGTGGTTATCTCAATACAGCTTCTGGTAATTATAGTACAGTTGGTGGTGGTCTCTTTAACTACGCTTTAAGTGGTGCTACTATTGGTGGTGGTGCACGAAATTCCGCAATAACGAATTCATTTATTGGTGGTGGTTGTGGTAATTGGAGTAATACACCGGGTTCAGTAATTGCTGCAGGCAGCTTTAACAAGACAGGTGGTAATCCAACATATACATCTACTGGTACCCTATCAACAAATGGTGCTTGTACTGTAGTTCAATTTACAAATATTAATGGAGTAAGTGCATTTAATGCCTTTGATCCAGTAACTGTAGTATCAGTCGGTACGAATGGCTTGTCTGCCGGATCAGTTTCAACAGCAACAGTTGTCGGTCGTTTACCTAATACACCTGGTATTATTGTAACCGGTAATTATAGCACAGCTTCATGTGTTGCTGTATGGGATCGAATTGTTAATAGTAATAGCTCGTTTAATACTGTAGGTGGTGGTGTATTAAATACAGCGACAGGTGGTGGTAGTGTGGTTGCCGGTGGTAGTTGTAATACAGCTTCAGGTAATTATTCATCTATTCTTGGCGGTGTTAATAATAGCGCCAATAGTCTAGCAAATACTGTTATCTTAGGTTCCAATATTACAGCCTTATCATCAAATTACGCGTATGTAAATAATTTGAGTTCACAGGGTACAGTAAATTCACTTTTTATTAATTCGCTTAGTACAGTTAATATTGGCAATAGTCTTTCTGTACAGGTTGCAGCAAGTGCAAGTCCAATTCTAAATTTTGATTCACGTTATTCTACAGTATCAGGTGCAATTAATAAAATTAATCTCTGGGGTGGATTTTACGGTTTCGGTATTGCACCTAGCGAAGTATCATATGTCGGTAGCAATCATATATTTTATCCGTATCCTTCAAATACATCTATAAGCGCTGTGTCCGCTGCAATGATTATTTCTAGTACTGGTCAAGTCGGTATTGGTAATAATGTCTGGAGCACCACAAATCAACCTAGCCCGTCAGCTCAATTAACTGTAGTTGGTAACGTAAGTGCGGCTGGTAATATTACTGCAACCGGTAATGTTTATGGTGGTACAGGTATTACTTCAATAGCTGGTACAACATATACAATTCAGTTATCAGATAACGGTGGTATGATCGCTTCGACAAATACAGGAGCAGGCTTGACAGCAACAGTTGTTGGTACAAATTACCCGGTTGGATTTAACGTTGCGATTATGCAATTAGGTGGCTCTACAACAACTGGCCGTATTGCAGTATCTGGATCAAGTTTAACAATTAACCAAGCGAGCGGCTACTTTAAGACAAGAACTCAATATTCAACAGCAACTCTAATGTATTTTGGTGCACCAGGTTGGGTATTATTCGGTGATCTTGCACTTTAATTTTTATGTTCATTACACGAACAGGTACAGATGGTTATCTGAATAGCCCGCAATCACCGGTTAGTGCATATAATGTACAATACCTCA
>Ga0316232_1002708_pt1 | contig 17708 bp, 11 predicted proteins | sample TBHtaG_FD_206006 | JGI IMG/M metagenome (GOLD analysis project Ga0316232, IMG submission 206006) | Freshwater microbial communities from Trout Bog Lake, Wisconsin, USA - TBH18025_13 | ecosystem: Environmental > Aquatic > Freshwater > Lake > Hypolimnion/Profundal zone | place: USA: Wisconsin... | reverse complement strand
GCCTGACTTTTCCATGGTCCCGTAATGCCCGCGCCTGCCGTAGCTCTTGAAAGCGTCAATTTCGCCAGGGTCCGAAAGTTCAATTTCCCAATTCTCGCCTAATTTCGAGACCGTGATCCGACTGCACCCTTCCCACCCAATCGAATAAAAAGGCATAGCTCTTACAAGGATTGCCCCGAGAATCAAGATGGCAAACGCTCCGACAACAAATTCAGGCATCTGTGGTTTGTGGGATAGGGCTTTCCCCACGACGATTCCCAGCGCAACTAGCCATAACACCCACAGCAGCCAAAGGTTCGTCGCAAAGATAAAGAGCACCACCCCGCAGACGACCCAGACACAGACTGTTGCTAAAAGCAGGTTCATAGCCGTTTCGCATCAGTCCAGTAGGAGCAAAGCAACTTGTTATTCAACGACGGCCGGATCGTTGAGCAAAACCAGCCTTTCCACCGCAAGCAAAAGTCGCAAGTTGTTCATATCCAATCGGTTAGCGATTTATCAAATCATCGCTGGATCGTTTATTGAACGACCTTAATCCCCAGTCCAAAATTTTGCAAGCCCTTATTTTCCCTTATTTTCCCTGTATTTTCGATGCCACTGTCCATTTAACATCCAGCGACGGATCGTTTATCGAAACGCCGGACCGTTTTTTGAAATCACGCCTTGGACCGCCTGCGTCCAATCCGCTCTGCCAAAATCGGCATCCGACGACGCAGGCGATCACTGCCAAAATTCATAGGACTGAAGATTTCGCCATTGCCTAAATCGCCGCCACCAACCGGTTCATTTCCGGCTCCTGTTGCTCAATGGATTCCACGAGTTTGAACTGCGTGCGGCAGCGGTCGAGGTTGTGACCCTCGCGGTGGATCTTGAAATAGACGTCGCCCGCCAGAAAGTCCGTCAGGAAGCGGATGCCGATTTCAAAGGTGATGAGCATGCCGGAAAAGGGCAGGAATGATTTCTCGGCCGGCGTCAGGCAATCCGCCGCCGCGCTCAAATAGCCGCGCGCCAGCGCCTCGAACATCGGAAACTGCATGGTCACCTTGGACAAATCCCGCTCGTCCTCCCTGGCCGGACTGGTGGTGGTGCGCACCATGTCGCCGAAATCATACAGGGCCAGGCCGGGCATCACGGTGTCCAAATCAATCACGCAAATCCCCTGCCCGGTCGCGTCATCGAGCATGACATTGTTGAACTTGGTGTCGTTGTGGGTCACGCGCTCCGGCAGACCGGCGGCCAGCAGCACGCCGCAAATCTCCCGGTGGCGCAGCGCGAATTCAATTTCCGGCCGCGCCAGCTTTGCGCGGTTGGCGACATCGGCCGCCAGCGCCTTTTCCAGCGCGGCAAAGCGCTTGGGGGTGTGATGAAAATCGGGAATGGTGTCGTGCAACCTCGGCGCGGGCAAATCCGCCAGCCACTTTTGAAACTGCCCAAACGCCCGGGCCGCCTGGAAGGCTTGGCCGGCGGATTCCACCGCATCAAACGTCCGCGCTTTCTCAATGAAAACGTAGACGCGCCAATGGTTGCCCTCCGCGTCCACGTGCCAGGCCCGCCCGTCCCGCGCCGAAACCAGGGTGAGCACACGGCGGCTCGCCCCGGGTTCACCCGCGACCTTGGCCGCCAGATGCGCGGTGACGCGCTGGACATTTTCCATGAGCGCCACCGGGGTCTTGAAAATGTTATGGTTGATGCGCTGGAAAATGTAGCGCACCGACTGGCCGCCCTGGTCAAAGTTGACACAGTAGGTGTCATTGATATGGCCGCTGCCGTAAGAGGCGGCCGCCAGGTAATCCCCGACGATTTCGAAATGCCGCGCCACGGCGCGGACGTCATGTTTTAATTGCATACAAAAATTGGCACGGCACGGATTTTCACCACGGATTTCAGGTAAGGGACAGACTTCAGATCTCCGTCCTCTGACCTCTGGCATCTGTCTCTCCGTGTCATCCGGGGAATCCGTGGTTCATTTTTCCGGCATTGGGTCGCTGCCGGCCGGACGTTTGAGCAGCCGGAACTCCCGCCATTCCGGTTCGTTCTCAAAAATCCACCGGTAATAGTCCACTTCCGTCAATTTGGCGGCGGCGGCTTCATCCACCACCACGGTGCAGTGTGGGTGCAGTTGCAACGCGGTGGCCGAGACCATGCCGGAGATCGGCCCTTCGATGGCCCGGGCCAGGATATCCGCCTTTTCCGCTCCAGTGGCCAGCAGGATACAACGGCGGCTTTCCAGGATCGTGCCCACGCCCATGGTGATGGCGCGGCGAGGCATCTTTTTCTGGCCGCCGAACAGCGCGGCATTCTGCGCCAGCGTCACCGGGGTCAGCGCCTTGACCCGCGTGCGCGAGCGGAGCGCGGACAGCGGCTCGTTGAAGCCGATGTGTCCGGCCTTGCCAATGCCGAGCAATTGCAGGTCAATGCCGCCAAACCGCAGGATGGCCTTCTCGTATAGCTCGCATTCCCGGTCCAGATCCTCCGCCACGCCATTGGGCAGATGCGTGTTTCGCAGATCAATGTTCACGTGCCGAAACAGGTGGTCATCCATGTAGTGCCGGTAGGAATTGGGATCCGACGATGGCAGCCCGACATACTCATCCAGATTGAACGTGGTACAGAGCGAGAAGTCCAGCTTCTGCTCCCGATGTTTCTGCACCAGCCGCTGGTACACGCGCTCCATGGTGCGGCCGGTCGCCAGGCCGAGGACCAGATGCGGATTGGCGCGCAGCTCGCGCGCCACCACGCGCGCGACCAGGTCGGCGGCGGCTTCTTGATTCGGTTGGATGATGACTTCCATTGGGTGCGATCAAGTCAAGCCAAATTCCTTCCGGTTCTGCTCGCAGGACACCAGCACCGGCTGGTTGGACAATTTCGCCTTGAGCAGCGCCTGTTCATCCGCGCCAGTGGCGAGCGGCAGCGCGACCTGCCCGCCTTCGGCCGCCGAGCGCTGCAGGGCGAACATGACTTCCGCGCCCAACAGGGCATGTTCCAAATTGCACTGGTGGACTTTCCTGTCGTCGTCCAGCCAGTCGGCCATTTCCTGGATGTAAGGCGGCATGTCGAGATCATAGTTCATCACGCCCTCGCCGCTTTCAAAACCGCGGCGCTGGGTGACCGCGCGCCAGCCGCCGTTGGTCAGGACTTCGGCAAAACCTTCCGTGCCTTGGGCCCCGATGCGGTTCTTGCCCCACCACTTGCCCACCTCGGGCTGATCTGGCGCGCCGGCGCCGCACTCGTAAATGCCGCGCACGCCGTTGGCGAACTGCACGAAGCCGCCGATGTAATCGGGAGAAGGATGATTGTCCGTCAGCTTGGCCCGACCTGCCGCCTGTGCCATGGCCCAGGTGGCCGGGGCATAATCATTGTACCACATCGAGTAATCAATCATGTGGCTCAACATGTGGGTCATCCAGCCGGTGGCGGTACCATACACGGTGTGAACCCGGCCGAGCGCGCCGCTGGCGATAATTTCCTTCACCTTCTGGTAATGCTTGCCATAGCGGTGCTGATGGCTGACGACGGCCTTGGCGCCGGCCCGGCGGATCAGGTCGCGCAAGTTGAGTGCCTCGGCACTGGTGAGGGCGACGGGTTTCTCAAAGGCAATGAGCTTCGCGCCGCTGTCCAGCGCGGCCTGAATCATGGGCGTGCGCAAATTCGGCAGCGTGCAGAAGCAGAAAACATCCGGCTTCACCGCTTGGGCGAGCGCGGCGGCATCCGCGCCGGTCTGGGGCCCGCCGAGCTTGGCGGCGGCGTCCGCGAGGCGTTTCGGGTCAATATCGCAGATGCCGGCGACGCGAAATTTGGGGTTGGCATTGAAGGCGGTGGCGTGGTGCATGCCGCGCTTGCCCATGCCAACCACGAGGACGGAATATGGTTTCATAAATGAGGGAAAGGTGGGCGGGATGTCGAAGCCGAGTCCGACACCCCGCGATTTCAATTCAATTTATTTCTGCGCCTTGTCCCATTCCAGGCACTTGGCGATGACGTAATCCACTTCCTCCGCCTTGAGTTCCGGGAACATCGGCAGGCTGATGCAACAGGCGGAATTTTTCTCCGCATTCGCGAGCGGCCCGACGACGCGCGCACCCTTGCCCCACGGATAACCGGCCTGCTGATGGATGGCAATGGAGTAATGCGTCTTGGCATCCACCCCCTGATCGTTGAGGAACTTCACGAACGCATCGCGCTTGGCCGGATCCTTGGTTTCGATGACATACAGATGCCAGACGTGGCGGTAGCCGGGTTTGGCATAAGGCAGGTCAAAGGACGTGGCGCCCGTGAGTCCGGCAGTGTAGCGGGCGGACCACTGGATGCGCTCGTCGTTCCAGGCGTGAATGTGCTTGAGCTTGGCGCTCAAAATACCGGCTTGGATGTCATCCAACCGGCTGTTGAAGCCGAAGCTGTGGACGTTACGGGCGGGCGAGCCGTGCGCGCGGAGCAATTTGGCCACGCGGTTGACCTGCTCGTTGTTGGTCACGATCGCGCCACCGTCGCCAAAGCAGCCAAGGTTCTTCTGGATGATGAAGCTCGTGGCCACCGCGTCCGACAATTCGCCGATCTTGAACGTGTCGCCGGCGGCGTCAATAGCCTGGGCGTTGTCCTCGATGACCCAGAGCTTGTATTTGTCGGCAATCTTCTTGATGGCCGGCATGTCCGCGCACTGTCCGTACAGATGAACCGGCATGATGGCGCGCGTCCGGCTCGTGATGGCGGCCTCGATCTTCGCGGGGTCAATGCACTTGGTCAGGGGCTCGCAGTCAATGAGCACGGTCGTGGCGCCGGCGATCCAAATTGCCTCGGCGGTGGCGAAAAACGTGTTCGCGTTGGTGATCACCTCATCGCCGGGACCGATGCCCAAGGCCATGAGCGTGAGCCAGAGGGCGTCCGTGCCGTTGCCGCAGGGAATGGCGTATTTCGTGCCCGAAAACTCGGCGAATTCCTTCTCGAACTGCTTGTTCATGGGGCCGTGAACATATTCCCCGCTGGCCAGCACCTTGGCGATGTTGGCGTCAATTTCCTGTTGAATGCGCTGATACTGGCGCGTGTGACCGTAGAATCCGACTTTCATGTCTGTTTCTCTCTTTCTTATTTTTTGGTTGTTGTGTTGTTGTGTTGTGTCTGCTGCAAATACGTCGCTACCGGCCCAGCCGTTGGGATAATTTGTTGCGGACATCGTTTTCAAGCCGCTGGATGTGACCGGTCACGAATTGAACAATGTCCGTGTGCTCGTCCGCCACCAGCGGCGTCAAATCCATCCCAAAAATCAACTGATTGGTCTGATCGGTGGCGTGCGACTCGAAAAAGGTCGCGTTGGCCGCGCGGCGTCCGAGCGTCGCGAGATCGTAGCGTTTGCCGCCGGCAATCTGCGAATCGAACACGCCATTCAGCGCCGCCGCCAGGTTGTCGCGGCCGCTCACGTCCATCAAAACTTTATCCCTGTCGTTCAGCCAATCGAGATTGCGCCAGACTTCGCAACCAATGACACGTTTCGGGCGCTGTTCGCGCGGGAGTTCCCGCATGGCCTGCAAGGCGGCGATGACCACGCCGATGTGCGTGTCGTGTTTGTCGGCCGGATTATGGGTGTACACGACTTCCGGCCGGGCGGCGGTCAAAATCTCTTTCAAATCATTCTTCAAGGCCGGATCTGTCGCGCTCTTCACCGCGCTGCTAGGGTAATCCAGTTGGATCATCGCGCCGTATTGCCCAATCGTGGCGGCATGATTCTGTTCCGTGCGGCGCACGGCCATCATCCGCTCGTCGGTGTACGGCGCATACACGCCGGTACGGGAACTGCCGGCGCCGTTGGTGCAGGTCACACCGCCGAACCATTTCTGGTCGCTGGCAAAACATTCGAGGATACCGTGGAACGCCATGAATTCCAGGTCGTCCTGGTGCGCACCGATGCCGAGGTGCGTGATGCGTTTGAGCGCGTCCGCGACGGGCTGGCCGTCCGGAATAAAAACCTGCGCTGTGGATTGATGCAGTTTCATAAAGCTATTTCTTGATTTCCGGCAGACTCGCCGCCGCCACCGCCTGGCCCACGCGGCGCGACTTTTCGTCCGGCACATGAAGCGCGAGCTTCCCTGCCAGCGCCGGAAACTCCTGCCGCAAAACCTCGCGCGCCCGATCGAGGACAATGTCGCCACCCTGGCCCGTGGTGACCCGGCCCAGGATCAGCACGTCGTCAAAATCATAAAAGTCCGCGTAATGTGCCAGGCTGTAGCCGAGATAAACCCCGATGGTTTCGTAGATTTTTGCGGCGCGTTCGTCGCCCTTCGCCATCAACGCCTGAACCTCTTTGAGCCGTTCCGGCTGACCCAAGTGTTCCGGCAGGGAAATGCCGGCAGCAGGCAGGAGTTTGTTGACCGCCTGCTGTGAAAAGTACAGCGCGCCCACGCCGCGGTCGCCGGACCATTCATCGGCGGCGGCCTGCGGGTTATAATCCACGGGCGCAAAGGCCAGTTCGTTCAGCCAGCCGAGGATGCGGCCCTGCTTGTCCATGAAGCCGCCCGCTTCGCTGGAACCCATCGCAATGCCCAGCATGCCCTTTTTGTTCAGGGACAGGGCGCCGGCCAGCGCCGTCACGTCGCCGTCGTTCATCACCACCACCGGCACGTTCCACTCCTTGCGGATGCGTTTAAATATGCCGGCGGCTTTGGGAAAATCCTTTTTGGGCACGGCGCGCAGCAGCGATGCGACGCGGATTTCATTATCCACGATGATGCCCGCGGAACTGCCGCCAATGGCGTCCACCCGCGGCAGGTGCGCGGCGGCGCGGTGCAGGGCGGCGGAGATATGATGGTAATGATAATCGGGATTGGCCTGGTTCTTCGGGTCCCACGGCGTCTCCTCGGTGAAGACCGCCTCGCCATTCAGCACGGCGGAAACCTTGTAATCGCTCGCCCCCAGATCGAACCCGATGCGGCAGCCCTTGAGATGCCCCCCGGCCGAGACCTGCATTTCCCTGGCCCGCGGCACTTTTGCCGCCGAGGTGACCACCACTTGGAATTTCCGGCCATAACCCAGCTCCATCATCCGGCAATCAAACTTCCGCGCGCCGCGCGGCGAATAGGTTTTCTGGATGAACTCGCCGATAGCCTTGGGCCCGCCGACATGGAGCTTCCAGCCGCCAAACGCCCACAGCAGAAATTTTACGATGCGCTCGGCATGGCGCAACGTTTCCGCATCCGCTGCGGCGCGGACCAGGGTCTCAAAGCGCGTCACCAAGCCGCATTCGCGTTCGAGGCCGAGGACCAGCACGGCGGCGTTGGCGGATTTGGCCGCGCCGGCAATGTATTCGCGGTTGACCAGAGCAGCGGGCTGAAAACCCGGGTCCAGCGGAGGGGTGAACTTCAGGTTCATTTTCGAGATCATTTGGCGGCGGCGGGCTTGAAATTCCAAAGCACGTTGCCCTGCGAATCCGTGCCCCCGGACCCGGAGATTTGCGCGCGAAGCGTGTAATGGGCTCCGGGCTTGGGCGCAGGCACGTCGAGCTTGTACACCGGCTTGCGCGGCGAACTGCCGGTAAAACCAGCATGGGTATCGCGACTGATTTCCTGGCCGTCTTCCAGCAGCGCAGCCCAAGCAATGTCAATGCCGCACGCGCCGTCGGTGTAATCAAAATTCACACTCACCTTGCCCGCGGCGGTGACTTTGGCGGTCACGTCCCACTCGAGGGGCGCGGGCTCGCTCTTGATCTGCGCCGGTTGCCACTGGCCTACCGCGGTGGCGGCGGTGCCGTCGTCCAGCGCGGAACTGCGGTAGTTCACGCCGAGCCGGTCGAGGCGCTGCTCGTTGGTTTTCAGGCGGCGCTTGAAATCGTCCAGATTGCGCGCCTCCTTGGGCGACCAACCGACCTCCGCCAGCGCGGCGGCGCGCGGGAAGGCCATGTATTCCACGTGTTTAATATTCGGGATGTACTCCGTCCAGATATTGCCCTGCGGACCGAGAATATGTTTTTGCATTTCCGGCGCCAGATTGGCGGGCACCGGCTCCAGGGCATAGGTTTTCTTCAGCGGCAGGAATCCGCCAATCGAGCGCGGCTCGCTGGCCTGATCGCGGGACTGACAGTAATCCAAGTAGCAGTGCGAGGTCGGCGACATCACCACGTCGTGGCCCTGGCTGGCGGCTTCCCGGCCACCGCCGATCCAGTCCATCACTGTGGCATTTTGCGCGAGGCCACCCTGCAAAATCTCGCTCCAGCCGATGAGGGTTTTGCCCTTGGCGTTCACGATTTTCTCCACGCGGCGGACAAACCAGCTTTGCAATTCCTCCTCGTTTTTCAGGCCTTCGCTCTTGATCAAGGCCTGGCACGCCGCGTCGTTCTTCCACGGCCCCTTCGGCACTTCGTCCCCGCCGATGTGGATGTATTTGCCCGGAAACAACTGGCCCACCTCCGTCAGCACGCCGTCCAGGAATTGAAACGTCCCGTCTTTGGCGGGCGAATAAATTCCGGGATTCACGCCGCCCTTGAGCGGCACCACAAACGGGCCGTCTCCCGTGCCATATTCCGGATAGGCCGCCAGCGCCGCCAGCGAATGGCCGGGCATTTCGATTTCAGGGACGATGGTGATATGCAACTTCGCTGCATAGGCCACCACCTCGCGGATGTCGTCCTGGGTGTAAAAACCGCCATAGCGCCCATCCGGGCCATAAGCCGTCGTGGAATTGGTCGGCAGGCCGAAGCCCACGCCGCCGCGCCATGCGCCGACACTGGTCAGCTTGGGATACTTCTTGATTTCAATGCGCCAGCCGTTGTCGTCCACCAGATGCCAGTGGAAGGTGTTCAGCTTGTGCAGCGCCATGACGTCGAGCAATTGCTCCACTTCCGGCTTGGTGAAAAAATGCCGGCTCACGTCGAGCATCAAACCGCGCCAGCCAAACCGGGGCTGGTCCTTGATATGCACGCACGGAGCCTGCCAGTCGAAGGGTTTCACCACGTTCGTCGAAAAAATCTCGGGCGGCAGCAACTCCAGCAGCGTGCGACCACCATAAAACAAACCGGCCTCCGTGGCAGCCGTGATACCGACGGATTGTGGCGTCACCGTCAGCTCGTAACCTTCCGACCCATATTGGTCGAGCTGGTTGGGCTGTAGGAGCAGCGTTATCTCCCGGCCTTTGGCCAGCGAGCCAACCGGCGAGACCGGCAACTTGTAACCGGTGGCCGGGCGCAACGCCGCGGCCAGGTTTTGCGCCTCGGCCTCGCCGCCACCAAAAGTGATTTCGGCTTTTGCCGTCAGTTTGAACGTCCCGGGCTGTAATTCCAAATGCGCGGGCTGCGGAATGATGGCCGGTTCGTTGAGGGCCAGTGCCGTCGCCGCCAGAGAGCAGGCGGCCATGGCCGCGATAAATTTTGAGTTCATATATATGCTTAGTATCTATTTCAGGGCGGCCACTTTGGCCGCTTTGTCCTTGATTTCGACGCAGATGACCGAGGCAATTTTATCCGGCGCTTCGGCGGGCAGCGCGATGGTCACGCCGCCGGCGGTCGTTTCGGTTTTCAATTTTTGATGGCCGGCGAGCAAATAAGCGCGCTTCACCCGGCTCTGAAGACCTGGCAGTTCCAGTTTGCCGAGGGCCGGCCATTGGAAAACTTCGACATAAATTTTTCCGGGCTGGGTGGTGGCACGCCAATCCCAGGCTGGAATGAACTTCGGCTGGCCATTCTTCTCTTTTTCCGTGGCGCTGAATGCGCCGGCTTCCGCGCCAAACGGGGTTGCGCCGGAACCGTAAATCGCCTCGCCATTGACCTTCATCCACGCGCCGACTTCCGCCAACCGGTCCACGCTTGGCTGCGGTATCAGGCCTTCGCTGGTGGGGCCGACGTTGAGCAGGTAATTTCCGCCTTTGCTGGCGATGTCACAGAGATTGTGAATGATGGTTTCCGGGGACTTCCAGTGGTCGTCGAGTTTGTTGTAGCCCCAATGGCCGTTCAAAGTCATGCAGGTTTCCCAATCCACGCCCGGACCAAATCCCTGGGGGGGAATCCGTTGCTCGGGCGTGGCATAGTCGCCCACGCGGCCGGCGCCGGCATCATTGCCGTTCATCCCAGCCCGCGCCTTGCCGATGCGGTTATTGATGATGAGTTTTGGGTCGAGCGCGCGCAAATAATTATACACGTCCGCGCCCCGTTCCGCCGTCCAAGGCGATTCCCACTCGCCATCGAACCAGATGATGCCGGGATGATATTTGGTAACAAGTTCCTTGAGCTGTCCTTTCATATACTCGGTGTACCGGTCCATGTCCGGCGTGCCGGTGGCTACATCGTTCCACGCGCGGCGCGTGCCCCAGTCGGAACTGTGCCAGTCCATGATGGAATAATAGAGACAGAATTTGACACCTTGCTTCCGGCATTCCGCGGAAAGCTCCTGCAGGGGATCGCGCTCAAACGGCGTGGATTTGATGCACCAATCGGTCAGTGCCGACGGCCACATGCCGAAGCCATCGTGATGCTTCGAGGTGATGACCAGATATTTCATGCCGGCGTCCTTGGCGGTTTTGACAAACGCCGCGGCATTGAACTTCACCGGGTTGAACTCCTTCGCAAATTGCTCGTAGCGGCTCACCGGTATGTGCGCGGATTCCATGATCCACTCGGCGTAATCGGTCTTGCCGTCCCACTCGCCGGCGGGCACGGAATAAACGCCCCAGTGGATGAACATGCCGAACTTCGCCTCGCGCCACCATTCCATGCGGGCGTCGTGTTGCCGGGGTGTTTCGGCCGGGGCAGCGGGCGCGGCGGCCCAAGTTTTGGTGACCAGCATCAGCGCTGCCAGCCCGAGGATAAGTTTTGATTTCATATGGTTATTTCATTTTTTGTCCGACACCACGCGTTTTGCCGGACCCCAGCCGTCCATCGTGAACAGCAGCGTGTCGCGGTCCTGCAAAATTTGGCGCTCAAAAATCTGGCCGTCAGCTTTTTTCAATACCAAGGCGCCCGACTCGAACTTCCAAGTGAATCCGTTCCAACCCTCCGACTGGCCGTTGCGGTACAGTTTGGCCGAGCCGTCAGCCAGAAATTCGCGCTCCCAGGTCGCGCCTTCCGCGCGATAACGCCAGCGGCCGAGGAAATCCTCCGCCTTGGCGTCCTTGAGTTGCGGGCCTTTGACGAGCTCCGGATTCGTGGCATCAGCCGCATATTTGGCCAGCAATGCCGTGGCAAGGGCCACCGTGTCGCCCTGCGGCTGCGAGCGAAAGGTCTTGGTTTCGTGCGTCCAGGCATATTCCCAGTCCTGGATTTTCTGGCGCACCGGTTGCTGATTGAAATCCGTTCCCTTGCCCACGGCGTCATTTAGCGCGTCCAGCCACATTTTCCAACGCGCGAAATAAAATTCACCGAGCAGTCCGTGCCATTGGCGGTTCGCATAGTCGGCCCAGCACTGCGGCACCGTCCAATCCGTCAGCAGCGCGCGGGCGTTCCATTCGCAGAGGTCCTTTTCCGCCGGCGTCGCGCCCCAGGCGCGCGCCTCGGCCAGCCACGCGCCGAGCAGGAATTCCTTGCGGGTGCCGGCCAAGTCATCCATGTCGCGGATGAGGCCCAGCAGCTTGCCGCTCAGCGCCCGCAACTGCGCGGCATCCTTCGCTTGGAAGGCCCGAATAATGGCCTGATGATAATGCGTGCCGAGATCCGCCATGACTTGGCGGCCGAGGTCCGCCACATCGTAGCGATAGGCGTCGCTGGCGCCACCCGCGGACGCGGCGGCGAGCAGTTGCTGCCAGGCGGCGACCACTTGGGTTTCATCGTAGAGCGGCTTGGTGCCGGTGGATTGCCGCGCGACCTGCGCTGGATTCAGCGACGGGCGCCCGCAAATCACGGAGTTTTGGTCGCCGCCGGAATTCCAAGCGGAGGCAAACAGGGTGTGTATCGCCCGCCGCGCGGACGCGTCATCGGCGCCATAGCGGCGCCGGGCGTAGTCGTTCATCCACGCGGTGAAATCCGGCGCATTGGTGCGCCACGTCTGGCCAAACAACATTTCCCAGACCTCTGGATGCGTGTCGCTGCCCTCCATCAAGCCGCCAATGCCGCGCATGAATCCCCTGCCCGGCCCAGCCTCGGCCAGCGCCTTCGCCGGGCCCTCCGCCACTTTGGCGAGCCGCGCCGAGAGATAGTCGTTGCCGCCGAAATTGTGGATGGTGCCCCAAATCCACGGCGTACCGCCAAACTGGCTGCGCGAGCGCCAGTTCTCATGCGCGTCACAATACAAATCAAGCACCAGGCATTTGCTTTTGTCCAGCGCATCCAGCATCTGCTGCCGCGGATTCGCCTGCCAGGACTGAAACACCCACGTCACGCCAGGATAGGCGCCGGCCATCGGCGCATACATTTGCCGCGCGCAAGCCGCGAGGTCAATGCCATCGGTTTTGCCGCCTTCATGAAACGGGTCGGCGGCCAGATATTTCGCATCGCCAAAATATTTCTTTTGCGAAGCGTAAAAAGCCGCCGCAAATTTGGCGAACTGCGGGTCGGACGGATCCAGCATGTCCGGCCGTTTTTGCGAGCCCCACATGCCTTGCGCGTGAACTTTGGCGGTCGGAAACCGCTGGCGAAAATCCGACGGCACAATGCCGTAATAGCCCTGCTGCACCGGCTCCAGCCCCAACTCGCGCATCCGGGTGATGATTTTCTGACCGAGATCGAGGCGGCGCTGAACGAGGCTAGCCGGCACCGGACCACCGTAGTTTTCCATGTTCGACATGAACTGCCACGGCTGGTGCGACGGCATGACCAGCCACGCCCGAACTTCGGCCTCGGAATAGCCAAACTCCTTCAGCGCGTCAATCCACACCTGCTCCTGCCCCTCGATGATGAGGGCGAGATTGACGCCGTGCATCGCCAAGTCGTCCAATTCCCGATCCCACCGCGGCCAATCCCACCAGGCAAACGTGTAACCGTGCGTGCAGTAATTATAGTCGAACCGGAACTGATAGGGGCTGGCAACACGGATCTTGGCGGGAACGGCAGGGAGCGTGGCCGGCAGATTCATCTGGCTGCCGCATTGCCAGCCGGGATCGGCCTGGCAATAATCCGCCACGTAACGCTTCAACGCGGACGCGATGGACACGCCGTTATTGCCGCGCAGCACAATTTTGCCGCCACGGCTTTCGATTTCAAAGACGTCCTGGCCGGCGGCGGCGGGAATGGTTTCCACCACAAATGATTCCGCCTGTTGCGGCAGGATACGGGCAATCAGACTGCGCGCCGCGCTTTCCGTGTCAGCGCGCGCCAGTACCAAGGAGGCAAACAAACACAAGACGGACAAAAATAATTTAAGGCGGAACCTGCGTATGCAACTTGAATCTTCACGCGATAAATGGCTAGCGGCACCAGCCATGCTGCAATCCCAACGGGATTGTGTCCACCAGCCCAGGGATGCGAGAGACGAGCTACCTTGGGGAGGATGCGAGTTCAAGATGGACACCGACCGGCTCATCCGTGCTTCTTTCCTTCAAAATGTTCCTCGATTTCCTCGAGCGTCTTGCCTTTGGTTTCCGGCAGGAAAAACGCGGCGGTGATGAAATACACCACGGTGCAGCCGGCAAAGATGAAGAACAAGGTGCCGTATCCATATTTGCCGACGGTCGGCAGAAAAACGGCGGCGATGGTCGTGGAGACGGCCTGGTTGATCAGCAGCGCGAAGCTCATGCCGTTGGAGCGGATGCGCGTGGGCATGAGCTCGGACAGCGCGAGCCAGACGCACACGCCGGGACCCAGGGCGAAAAATGCCATGAAGGCAAAGGTGCAAATGGCGGTCAGCCAGCCGTTTTGTTCCGACGGCACGGTGCTGATGAGCGCGTTGTCAATCTTTAGCGGCGCGTTGGTTGCGGCGTCCAGATTGGCAAACGGATTCTGGAAAAAGGCCGCAACCTTGTTCGGCGGCAGGCAGCCGGCACGCGAAATTTCCACGGGCGTTTTGTCCGCATCGTTGGAGCGTTTGACGGCGGTGGCGGCGCGAAAATCGCCGTACGAATAAATGACCACCAGATTTTTTGGCTGCGAAGAAACGATCGCTCCGGATTTGGCTCCAAGCAGGCTGGCGGCGGTCGGCTCGTCGAACGTCAGCGATACTTTTTGGTCGGCGGTAACCATCGCCTGCACGGCGTCCTTCACATCCACGCGCGATTTTTCCGAGTGGTGGAAGAGCAGTCCCACGCAGAGCAGCGAGACAATGATGCCAGCGCTGCCGAGCGAGAGCAAAAACTTGCGGCCTTTTTTGTCCACCAGCATCACGCCAAAAATGGTGCAGAGAAAATTGACCATCGTCAGGATGACGTAACCCCAATGCGATTCCAAGTCCGACAGCCCGGCCTGAAACAGAATCGTCGGGTTGTAGCCGATGATGGAATTCACGCCGGTGGCCTGATTGCAGGCCAGAATGACGCAGGCCATGAGAAACGGGATGACATATTTGCGGCGCAGAAGTGATTCCTTGATCTTCTCGCCGGCCGAGGAGACTTTGGCCTTTTCCGCAGCGGCGGTTGCTTCCATTTCGCTCAACTCGGTTTCCGCCTGCGCTTCGCTGCGCGAGCGCAGCAGCGCGGCGAGCGCGGCCTCTTTTTGTCCGCGGCGGAAGAGCCAGCGGGGCGATTCGGCGACCAGGAAACTGCCAATGACAAACACGATTCCCGGCGGCAACGACACCAGGAAAATCATGCGCCAGGCGTGGTCCTTGAAATCAAACAGTTTCTGGGGGTCGCCCAGCGCCTTGACGCCGTCCACCCGGTAGCTGAAAAACATCGCGATCAGCGCCGCCGCCACAATGCCGAGTGTCAGCAGCCATTGAAAAATGGCCGTGCCCTTGCCGCGATTGGACGCGCCCAGGCATTCAGCCAAATAAAGCGGAATCACCACGCCGATAAAACCGCCGCTGATGCCTTGCAGCAAGCGGCCAAACACCAGCGGCCAATAGCCGTGCGCCAGCGCGATCATTGGAATGCTGATGACGAATAATAGGCCGCTCAAAATCATCATCTTTTTGCGGCCCACCAGATCGGCAAGCATACCGGCGACCAGCGTTGAAAACACACTGCCCAGCAGCACCGCCGCCACGATGAAGGAAAGCTGGCCAGCGTTGAGCGTCTGCCCGGTCGCCGCGTCCTTGAACGTGGCTTCCAGATACGGCAGCGCTCCGGCAATGATTCCCACATCCACGCCATAGAGCAGACCGCCGAGACCCGCGACCAGCAGCAGGAAACGATTGTAATTGGTTTTCGAACCGCCGTTGGCTGCGGTCGTTGGATCAGTCATCGTATTCATGTTATTTGCTCTAATCAGGCCGGAATGCCGACGACTCTAGCGCGCCGCCGATCCGGTGTCAATGGCTATTTATCACGTGCTAAACTGTCTTTCCGGACGACTCACGAATCTCCAGTTTCGGTTGGAGGACCAGGGACTGCTTCTTCAAGTCCGAGTGTTCCAGCCGGTCCGCCAGAAATTTCCAAGCGGCGGCGCACATTTCCTCGACCGGCTGAACCAGCGTCGTCAACGGGCATTCCAGGTATTCGGTGTCCTCGATGCCGTCACAACCCGCCAGCGCCACGTCTTGCGGCACGCGCACTTTCAAATCACACAATCCGCGGTAGATGCCCAGCGCCGCGTCGTCGGAATGGCAGAAAATCGCCTCCGGACAGCCGTGCTGGCGGAGGTAATCCTGAATGAACTGGCGCGCAACCGGGCGCAATTGCTTGGTCAGCGGATAGTAAATGAATTCCGGCTTCAGCCCCGCCTCTTTCATGGCTTCGCGATAGCCCAGCCACCGGCCGGGCTGCGGTTCGTCCTCGTGCATAAAGGTGGCATGGGCAATGCGGCGATAGCCCGAGTCAAGGAAGTGGGCCATCACCTGGCGGGTGCCGGCCTGCAAATCCACCTGCACGGCATCCGTCTCCCCGAAACACGCGGCCCCCATGCTCACCAGCGGGATGGCGCGGGCCGCCAGCAATTGGCGGTGCATCGTGGCCTGGCCAGGAATATCCACCGCAATCACGCCGTCCACCGGCACATTGGACAGCGTCTGCCGGGCTTCCGCGGCGTCCATTTCGCTGATGATCAGCTCCTGCCGCTCGCGCCGGACCAGGCGGTTCAGTTCGCGCGCCACGTGACTATAATGCGTGGAAATCTGGTTGGGAATGAACAGGGCGATGATGCCGGTGCGCTGACGCCGCAGTGCCCGCGCGTGCGGATTGGGACGATAGCCCATTTCCTGCGCGGCGGCGAGGATGCGCTGGCGCGAGGCCGGGGCCACCTGCGGGTAGCCGGCCAGCGCAAACGCGACCAACTGCCGCGAGACGCCCAGCTTGCGGGCGATTTGTTCCTGGGTAACCATGCTCAAGGAAATTCGTGATAAAAACCGCGATTCATGCTTAGCACGAGATAATACTGGCTTTTACGGGCACAACAGTCAAGCGGGATTTTGCAAAATGACGTCCGCGGGCGCTACGGGCCCCATCCGCAGCCGGAAAAATGGGAAACGGATCGCGACTTTGTGCCACGAATTGACGGCGTGCCGATGGGCAACAGGGATAATATGCGGCTGTTCCAGCTAAGTTTTGCCTTTACGGAGATCCTGCCGCTCTATCCGGCGCCCAGTGAATAGTGCGGCGTCCGAAAGACGTGACGATGACAATTTTGCGTTACATTCAACCTTATGGCAGGTCCGTCGCCTCGTTTACCTCGCCACAAAAATTGCAGAGTCTTGAATGAGTTTTGACGTTCTGACGTATTGCATTTGAACTGAGTTGAGAGAGACGACAACACGCACATATCCGGAGTTTCCAAAGAAAACGCCCTTTTTATAACCGTAGTTCTGCAAATCGCGGATGCGGTCGTCTCCGGCGAAACTCGGCTGCGGAATCATTACGTAGGGAACGCCATCCAGTTCCTGCCGCGCGTAAAAATTGTCATGCGCACGAAAGACGGCGGTCACGTGATTCCTTAGCAGCAATTGGTGAACCGGCATCGGCCATCGCGGACGGTGCTGCGCAAAACCATCCGTGCCATCCAAATTTTTCCCACCCCATTCATTGAACTTGGCAATTTCCACGCCGCCCCGCGCTGCTTGGTCACCCGCAAGCAGGTTGTGGATGAAGATGAATCGATATTTCGCCGTGCTGCCGGCGAGCGCTTCGGCCAGCCAGTCGTATTGCTCGCGTCCGAGCGACCACCCCCAGCCGTCGCTCCCGCCGCCGCGCTGGCGAACGGAATAGCGATACGGATCGAGCACCACGAACAACGCATCGCCCCAAGTCCATGCGAAATAATTTTCCAACAGACCGCTCACTGGTTTCGGAATCGCATCGCCAGTGTAAAAATCATCGGGAACAGGATTGGGGAAATATTTTTTGCGGATGGCGTTGGACCAGACCGCGAGACTGTCGGGCGAACCATCGTCATAACGGCTGGCTTCACCGTCGTGGACGCCGAGGGCGAGAAACAATGGCGCTCCAATCTGATTGAGATAAAAGCGTTGCGCGAGATACTGCCGCGCAGCCTCCTCGCGCGTGGCGTGTTTGTCGGTCATGAACAAGTTGCCGAGATCAATGTGAAAATCCGGCTGTTCGGCACGAATGTTGGCCAGCGATTGCTCATAAACTTCCGCGCTGGTGTGTTCATCCAGGTGCACATCCGCCGTCATAGTGAACGTGAAGGTGCTGCCCGGAGTTCGCGGGGTCTGGAAGGAATACCCCGGACTGACGGCGAATGCGGATGCGCCGGCGATCCG
>Ga0316232_1002703_pt1 | contig 17740 bp, 15 predicted proteins | sample TBHtaG_FD_206006 | JGI IMG/M metagenome (GOLD analysis project Ga0316232, IMG submission 206006) | Freshwater microbial communities from Trout Bog Lake, Wisconsin, USA - TBH18025_13 | ecosystem: Environmental > Aquatic > Freshwater > Lake > Hypolimnion/Profundal zone | place: USA: Wisconsin... | reverse complement strand
GTGGCTGATGTCCAAGTATCTGGCTTTGGGAATGGATCTGCCGGCCATAGTGGCTGCCTGCACTTCGACCCCGGCTTGTTTAATGGGGATGGAGGGTGAAATCGGCACCTTAGCACCTGGTTCCTGCGCCGATGTAGCGATTTTTAAACAGGTTGAGCATCACTGCGAATTTTTTGATGCCCTGGGTGTAAGCCGTGTGGGACAGAAATTGCTTTTGCCGCAGGCCACTATCCGGGCTGGCCGGGTCGTTTTCCGGCAGCTTACTTTTTGCTAGAAGAGTAAAGGATAACAGCCTCTAGGAACCTTTTAAGATCATAGCAGCGGTTAAGCCGCAGGAAGAGGAAAAGCAGGAGGAATTGATATGATGGGATACCGGTGGAAAATATTAGCGATTATGGTTTGCGGCACATTTATTAACTATATTGACAGGGCCTCATTGTCAATAGCCGCCCCCTATGTCATGAAAGAATTTAGTTTTTCACCTGCAGAGATGGGAATTATTTTTAGCAGCTTTTTTCTGAGTTACGCGCTGTTTTGCTTTGTAGGCGGCTATTTATCTGATATCTACGGCCCGAAGAAAACAATCGCCTTTGCCATGGTGGCCTGGTCGCTGTTTGCAGGCGCACCGGCCATTGCCTGGAGTTTCGCGTCATTAGTCTTTTTCCGGGTTCTGTTCGGAGCCGGAGAAGGCCCGATTGGCTCGGTAACCAACAAAATGGTAAATAATTGGTTTCCAGCAACCGAGAGAGCAAAAGCAAAAGGGATTTCCGACTCAGGAATGTCGCTCGGTGCTGCGCTGTCCGGTCCGATAGTCGGGCTTATCGCAGTCCAGTACGGATGGCGGGTTTCCTTTGCATTGTTGACTCTGGTGGGGATAGTGTGGACTATTGTTTGGCTCAAAATGGTTACAGACTTACCGCGAAACCATCCCAAAGTCACCGCAGCGGAACTTGTCGAAATCGAAAGCGGGCAGAATACAGCCGCCAATGCAGCTAGTAAGCAGCCGCTATTTTTCTACATCAAGCAGCCGATCATTTTATCAGTCGTTGTTGCGTTTTTTGCCACAAACTATGTCACATACTTCTTTTTGACCTGGTTCCCGAGTTACCTGGTCATGGTTCATAACCTCAGCATCAAGGATATGAGTATTGTCAGCGTAATTCCCTGGCTGCTCGGCGCACTTGGTTACATAACCGGCGGTACGCTTTCGGATCACCTTGTCAAGAAGGGGCGCAACCCGATACTGGCACGAAAGGTTGTTATCTCAGTCTTCCTGATCGGGGCCGCCCTCTCTATCGGGCTCTGTGGTCTGGTGACTTCAGCAACTGCGGCGGTTACGCTAATGTCGATCGGTATTTTCTGTGCCTATCTGACAACACCTTGTTACTGGGCAACCATCCAGGATTCTGTCCGGAGCGAAAGTGTCGGAGGAGTCGGGGGCTTTGTTCACTTTCTTTCTAACTTAGCCGGAATATTTGCGCCCAGCATTACCGGCTTCATCATCCAGGGAACAGGGCACTTCACCAGTGCATTCTTTGTGACAGGAGGGCTGGCTGTAGTGGGATCCCTGGCTGTTGCCATTTTTGCAAAACCCATAGGCGACAAAGTTAAGACAGGAAACATGAGCGCCTGAATAACCGAAACAGACGTTAATAATGAAAATATCTGCTTCTCAGGAAGAAGAGACTTGGTTAAAGCCAAGTCTTTTCCATGTTCTAGTGATTACTGCTGTGTCATACGTTCTCGTAGGAGGGAGGCGTATGATCAATTTTATCTGGTTGCTTTTCATTGCAGGCGGGATTGTTTACGCCGGACTGCATGGCCGTATTGATCTGGTCAGCCGGAGCGCTGTCAACGCCGCAGAGACGGCTGTGACCCTGTCGTTTCGTTTAATGGGAGTAATGTGCCTGTGGCTCGGAATCCTGAAAATTGCGGAACAGGCGGGACTGGTTGCAGCGGTGTCTAAGATCGTGGGACCGGTGATACGGGTCATTTTTCCCAGTGTCCCTCGGCGTCATCCGGCCATGGGAGCAATCATCATGACCATCAGCGCCAATATGCTGGGGCTGGGCAACGCCGTTACCCCGCTTGGGATTAAAGCCATGAACGAACTGCAAAAGCTGAACAGGGACTCCGAGGCGGCGTCTCCGGCCATGTGCACCTTATTGGCCCTATGCACTACCGGGTTCACGCTGGTCCCGGCGACAATCATTGCTCTCAGGGCGGCCGCGGGTTCGATAAATCCGGCCGAAATCATCGGCGCCACTTTGGTTGTAAGCCTGTTGGCCACGATTGTTGTTCTGATCGCCGACCGAATCTGCCGGGCCATTTTTGCCGCCCGGGGCGGGAGGTAGAGGTGTGTTTGCTCAAGTCTGCGAATTTTTGTCGGTGTGGATTATCCCCCTGGTTTTATTGATTGTGCCGCTTGCGGGGTATGTGAGGCGGGTCCGGGTGTATGAAGCTTTTGTGGAAGGCGCGGCAGAAGGATTTCAAACAACCATCCGGATTATGCCGTTTTTGGTGGCGATGATGGTTGCTGTCAGTATCTTCAGAGCATCAGGAGCGCTGGACGACTCGGTGAACTATTTGCAGCCGCTGCTGCTCTTTCTCGGGGTGCCGCCGGAACTTGTTCCGCTGGCGGTAATGAGACCCTTATCAGGGACGGGGGCGCTGGGACTGACTACGGAAATATTGAATACCCAGGGACCGGATTCGCTTGTTGGCCGAATTGCATCTACTGTTTTAGGCAGCACAGATACTACCTTTTATGTACTAACCGTATATTTTGGCGCTGTGGGTATCAGCAAACCACGTTACTCAGTGGCGGTGGGGCTTATCGGGGACCTGGTGGGATTCTTCGGCGCCGTGTACATCTGCCGCATACTTTTCCCGGGCTGAATATCGCATTTTTTACCGGCTTCGCTCTGCGTCGCCGGTTTATTTTTTGGGGTCTTTAGTGGCACATTGTTCACCAGGGAATACACTGTAAGTGAGTAAATTAGCGCTGGAGGGACGCGAATGATCAATGTAGTGATTGCCGGCGGAGGGTGGTCAGGATGTGCCGCGGCGATAGCGGCCGCCAAAGCCGGTGCCCAGGTTATGCTGCTGGAACGCACCGACATGCTTCTGGGCACTGGACTTGTCGGCGGGATCTTCCGCAATAACGGGCGATATACTGCTGCCGAAGAGTCGATAGCGATGGGCGGCGGTGATTTGTTCGTTGCCATGGACGCCAACTCACGGCACAAAGGCGTTAGCTTTCCGGGACACAGCCATGCTTCTCTTTACGATGTCAGCAGCATGGAGCCGTTGGTGAAACAAGTAGTAGAAAACTATGGAATAACGGTGCGAACCCAGGCCAGAATTATCGATGTACTGAAATACGGTAAAGTCATCCAAGCGCTTGTTATGGATAACGGCGAAATCATCAAAGGCGACGTATTTGTCGACACCACCGGAACCGCCGGACCCATGGGAAACTGCCTTACATATGGCAACGGTTGCGCCATGTGCATTATGCGTTGTCCTTCCTTCGGACCGCGCATCAGCCTGACGGCGAAAGCACAGGTGAAAGAGGTGATGGGTCAGAAAGCCGACGGCTCTTTTGGGGCAATGAGTGGTTCCTGCAAGCTCAACAAGGATTCGTTGAGCCCGGAAATACGGACCAAACTGGAAGCTGAGGGAGTTGTGGTCATTCCCATGCCGGAGGCACTGAGAAGAAACAGCACTCTGGGCAAGAAGGCGTGCTCCCAGTATGCCATCGCCGAATATGCCGCCAATTTGGTGCTTCTGGACACCGGGCACTGTAAACTGATGACATCGTTTTTCCCGTTAAGCGAACTTAGGGCTGTACCGGGACTGGAAAATGCCCGCTATGAAGATCCTTATTCCGGCGGTCAGGGTAATTCGATGCGCTATCTGGGTATCGCACCCTGCTCTAACACACTGCGGGTAGAAGGTGTCGACAATTTGTTCTGCGCCGGTGAAAAATCCGGAGTATTCGTCGGTCATACAGAAGCGGTTGTAACCGGGTTATTGGCTGGGCACAACGCTGTACGGCACTGTCTTGACATGCAGTATCTCGAATTGCCACGTTCGTTGGCATCAGGCGATATTATTGCGTTTGTCCATGAGCGGATGGGTACCAAGGATGGCCTAAGACTGCGCTACACATTTTCCGGCTCTGTTTATTTTGAGAGGATGAAATCCCTGTCACTGTATTCCACCGATCGGAACGATATCGGCGAACGAGTGGCCAAGTGCGGGTTGACTGATGTTTACAACCAGTGCCTGGTATAAAAGGAGAGGACGAAATGTATCCGAAACTTGCGGTCAATTGTAGTGACATCAATTCTCCCTTTTGCCCCTGTCTGCTGGCGGACACCAATCATTGCATTTCCTGTAGCCACCTCAGGGGTCTGCCATTTTGCGAATGCAATTGGAGCGGACTTTGTATATTGTATGAAAAGCAGTGGCAGTCTAAAGGAAGTGGCTGGCGAGGAGAAAATAATCTTGAACGATGGGATATAACGACTTATATTTCCCGGCGCGAACAATTTGCGCCCAATATCCATCTGCTGGAGTTCGAGGTGTCTGAGGAAATGGCCCGCGAGCTAAGAACAACCGGCTCCTTTGTTTTTATGCGCCGACCGGATGACCCCCAATATTTTCATTTCCCGGTGGGGATTATGAAAATCCAGGATACCACAGCTACTGTGGTGATCGAAGCCATCGGTCCCAAGTCGATCCGCCTTCTGGAGACACCCGACAATCAGATCCTCGTCCGTGGGCCTTATTATAACGGTGTTTTGGGGCAACCATGGATTGACAATATCACATGTGGTACAATATTACTGGTGGCTGGAGGTATGGGCCAGCCCCCGGCGCTGCCAATCGCAGCCAAACTCTTGGCAAACGGTAATAAACTCACCGCTGTTCTTGCTCCAGGAAAAATCGGCAAGATCTTTATTGAAAAAGAACTCCAGGACATGGGCGTCGAGGTCCATAGCGTCGAATCCATGCGCCGTACTGGGCATGCTCAGCCAGTGGCTTGGCGGCGAGTCAAAGCCTGATCTGGTAGTCAGCGCCGGTCCGGACGATCAGCATCATGCGGTCATCAACGCCATGGACGCCGCTGGTGTAAACCTGCCGATGGCTGTCACCAACAATGCCACCATGTGCTGCGGTGAAGGAATATGCGGGGCTTGCGAATGTGAAACCCAAGACGGCCACCCGGTCAAACTCTGCAAAGTGCAGACAGGGTTTAGTCAACTCGTCACATAATTCCAGATAGAAGATAGTGAGGTATTTATGGCTGAAAGATTGCAGAAAGTTATTAGTCAGGCCGGAATCGCTTCCCGGCGGCATGCTGAAGAGTTAATCACCGCCGGTCGGGTAACCGTCAACGGTAAAACGGTGTCCGAACTCGGGGCCAAAGTGGAACCCGGTCGGGATGTTGTTACTGTCGACGGCAAGGCGATAGCGGCAGAAAAGAAATTTTATATCTTGCTCTATAAACCGCGGGGGATAGTGACCACCATGGACGACCCGGAAGGTCGCAAAACGGTCTCCGAATTGTTGGCTGATATTCCGGCGCGCCTCTACCCGGTGGGGCGGCTCGACTACAACACCGAGGGGCTGCTGTTGCTTACCAACGACGGGCCGCTGACCCATGCTCTTACCCACCCCAGCCATAATATCTCCAAAACCTATATTGCCCAGGTTGTCGGCAAACCCACCGAGGATAAACTCGACCAGCTGCGAATCGGAATTCGCCTTGACGACGGTGTGACCGGGCCGGCCAGAATCCGTCGAACCGAATACGATACAGAGAAAAATGTTTCGAAACTGGAAATCATCATATCCGAGGGTAGAAATCGTCAGGTGCGGCGGATGTGTGAAGCCATCGGTCATCCGGTCAACAAACTCAAACGGGTCAAGTTCGCATTCCTGACCCTGGAAGGGCTTCGCAGAGGCCGCTATCGTCAGTTGGCGCCGACCGAAGTAGAAGAGCTAAAACGGCTGGCAAGACCGCTTGCAGAAAAGACCTGAAAATCATAAGCTCGGCGATTTGCGGCGCATGTCCGCAGATCGCGGAGCTACTTTACTTTATCTGAATAATTCTGCTGACAAGGCAGAGGGGGATTGGGATGAAACGTATTTTGGTTGTAGGCGGCGGAGCCGCCGGTTGTATGGCTGCATACAGCGCTGTTAGCCACGGCGGGCAGGTGATTGTTCTGGAAAAAATGTCGGCTGTGGGGCGCAAGATGTTAATTGCCGGTAAAGGGCGCTGCAATGTAACCAATGATTGTGATATCGCCACTTTTATCAAAAACATGCCTGGCAATGGCCAGTTTCTTTATAGCGCCATCCATGCTTTTTCCAACAGCGACTTAAGGGCTTGCCTGGAAGAATGGGGTGTCCCCACGAAAACCGAGCGGGGAGGCCGGGTTTTTCCGGTGACCGACCAGGCCAAGGATGTGGTAAACGCCTTTGAAAAAACGCTGCGAAAGGCTGGTGTGGCCGTCAGGACCGGAGAGGCGGTAAAAGAAATCAAGGTGCAAGATGGCCGGGTGTTGGGCGTGGTTACCAATCAGGACAATTTTCACGCCGCCGATGCCGTCATTCTCGCCACCGGCGGCGTTTCCTATCCTGGGACAGGCTCATCCGGCGACGGCTACCGTCTGGCAGCCGCCCTAGGCCATACTATCGTGCCCCTGAAACCGTCTCTGGTTCCGCTGGAGGTGGATGAAGAGTGGATACGCGATCTTCAGGGTCTGTCACTCAAGAACGCCACCGCCACGGTTTACCAGGGCAAGAAGCCGGCGGCCAGTGACTTCGGTGAACTGTTGTTCACTCATTTCGGCCTATCCGGCCCGATCATCCTGTCGCTCAGTAATAAAGCGGCGGAACTGTTGCAGCGGCCTGAGGCTGGTGAGGTATTGATCGAAATCAATCTCAAGCCGGCTTTGTCCGCCGAACAACTGGACAAGCGCGTACAACGCGACTTCGCCGTTTTCGCCCGCAAGCAGTTCAAGAATGCTCTGAATGAGCTGCTGCCGGCAAAGCTGATCAATGTGATTGTCGACTTGTCGCATATCGACCCGGATAAACCGGTGCATCAGATTGTCAAGGAAGAGCGCACCAGACTTGTATGGCTGCTGCAGCATCTCACTTTCACCATATCGGCGACAAGACCTATCGCTGAGGCGATTGTCACCGCCGGAGGTGTCAATACCAGGGAGATCCATCCCGGAACAATGCAGTCGCGGCTGGTACCCGGACTTTATTTTGCCGGTGAGGTCATCGATATCGACGGATATACAGGCGGGTTTAACCTCCAGGCTGCTTTTTCCACCGGCTATGTGGCCGGGAAGGCAGCGGTGGCGGAATAAGGTTGGAAAAGCCTGGGAAAACTATTCGGGCCAATCCGGTTTTAAGGAGGCCTGAAGAATGAGCCATAGTAGCAATAACAACGGTTTTTTTGATTTTTTGGAAAAACCGTTGTTTTATCTGGCTATCGGATGCATTGCCCTGCTTTTCTTATCCCAGTCCCTGCTTTTAAAGGAGCATACCCGCCACTATTTGTCAGCTGTTGATAAAATGGAAGGTGAGTCGATTTATCTGCAGACACCGGTAGCAGCAGGCGATCCGGTGACAGTTACCGAGCATTCTCCGGTGAGCAACCGAATCACCATGCAGCGCGAGCACAAAGTCATTGTTGTCCGGATGCTGGTGCCGGCCAAAAGTAGTGATGTCTTCGTCATGGTGAACGGAAGCCGGGTAGGCGACTTGTCAAAAGGAGAATTGCAGCTGACGGTCTATGACGGAGATTATCTGGAAATTGACGCCCAATTGCTTAAAAGCCAGGGTCGTTTTGTGCTGAATATTCATGGCCCGGGGGTGGTTTCTCCTGAAGATGGTCTGCTGCTTGAAGGCAAGGCGCAGATCATATCGATCGGCAAAGTAAAATTTTTGCATTGAAGCAAGGATTGTACTTTGCCTTTGAACTATATCCTGTTCCGTCTGCCCCCTATGATTAACAATCCGTTTTCAGAAATAGGACAAAGACTGCTATATCGAAAACGGATAATGGAGGAAATTGGCTCTGAGGCAAGAAATATAATTATACCGGAGGCGTTTCGGCATTGCGTCACCGGGCGGAGGAACCATCATGATCATTATGCTGAGTGCTCCAACTGCCGAACAGGTAAACCGCGTACTTGATAAGATACGCCAGCACGGGGTGGAACCGCATTGCCTTTATGGCCCCGAAAAAACCGTCATCACCGCCTTCGGTGAATCGGCGACACTGACAGCCGATCAATTCGAACGATTGCCTGGGGTGGAAAAGATTGTCTGCCTGCCAACTCCCTATAAACTGGTCAGCAGGCAATTCAAGCCGGAAAATACTGTCGTCGCGGCTGGTAATGTGGAGTTTGGCGCAAAGCTGGCTCCGGTCATCGCCGGCCCCTGCGCGGTAGAAAGTTATGAACAGCTCAAAGAAACCGCGCTGGCGGTCAAGGCGGCCGGGGCGGGTATGCTGCGGGGCGGCGCCTATAAGCCGCGGACGTCGCCCTATAGCTTTCAGGGACTGGAAGCCGAAGGTCTGCGTATTTTGAAACAGGTGAGCCTTGAGACCGAATTGCCGGTGGTCTCTGAAGTTGCCGACCCGCGGGTTGTGGAAACAATGGCTGAACATGTCGCCATGCTGCAGATCGGTGCCCGGAATATGCAAAATTTTGCTTTGCTGAAAGAGGTCGCCCTGGTGAGAAATCCGGTGCTGCTTAAGCGCGGTCCAGCGGCTACTATTGAAGAATGGCTGATGGCGGCCGAATACATTGTGGCCGGCGGCAACGGCAATGTTGTGCTTTGTGAGCGCGGTATCCGCACCTTTGAAACCTATACCCGCAATACCCTGGATATCAACGCTGTGCCGCTCACAAAACAAATCAGCCACCTGCCGGTCATTGTTGATCCCAGTCACGGCACAGGCAACTGGCGCCTGGTCAATCCCGTGTCCAGAGCCGCTTTGGCGGCAGGAGCCGACGGATTGATGGTGGAAGTTCACCCTGCCCCGGAAGAAGCCGTATCTGATGGACCGCAATCTTTGACTCCGGCCAATTTTGACCAGCTTATGGCGGAATTGTCGGTTGTGGCCGCGGCGGTGGGACGGACCGTCTGCGCCCAATCCAAATAGAATAGTTGAGGTATATTACATGAATGAAATGATCGACTCAGTCAAGTGCCTAAAAGGAATTGTCGATATTCCTGGCGACAAATCCATATCCCACCGTACGGTTATGTTAGCTGGGCTGGCCTCCACTCCTGTGCGGGTAACTAACTTTTTGTCAGCCGAAGACTGCTGGTCAACCGTCAATTGCATGAAGGCCCTGGGGGTAAAAATACAGCATACCGGCGAGAATCAACTGGTAATCAAGGGCAACGGTCTTTACGGCCTAGTTGAACCTGATGAAGTTCTGGATGCCGGCAACTCCGGCACGACTATGCGCCTGTTGTCCGGTGTTCTTGCCGGGCAGCCATTTTTCACGGTTATGACTGGCGATAAGTCTCTGCGCCGGCGGCCTATGGCCAGGGTCATTGCTCCTTTGACAAAAATGGGCTGCAAGATTTACGGCCGGGAACAGTCCCGTTATGCACCCTTGGCTATAGTACCGAGCGACACGATCCATGGCATCAATTATACCCTTCCGGTGGCCAGCGCCCAGATCAAATCGGCAATACTTCTGGCAGGAATGTTCGCCGACGGACCTACCATCATTAATGAGCCGTTCCTGTCCCGTGATCATAGCGAAAGAATGCTTCAGGCCTTCGGGGTAGGAGTAAAAAGGACCGGCCTGACGGTACAGCTCAGTCCTGTCAGGGAATTGACCGCGCCGCCGGTTATCGACATTCCGGGGGATATCAGTTCAGCTGCATACTGGCTGGTGGCTGCCACCATTATTCCTGGCAGCAAACTGCGGCTGCGAAATGTCGGAGTCAACCCGACCCGGACCGGAATTATTGATGTCCTTAAGAGCATGGGGGCCAACATTACCACCTACAACCATCGTCAAGCCGGACAGGAGCCTGTTGCCGACATCCTTGTCGAGTCTGCCGAGCTGACAGGAACAACGATGGAAGCCGAGATTATACCCCGGCTGGTGGACGAAATCCCGGTGCTGGCGGTGGCGGCCTTATTTGCCAAAGGGACAACGCTGATTTGTGGCGCTGAAGAACTGAGGGTGAAAGAAACCGACCGGCTCAGAGCAATTACCCTGGAACTGAGAAAGATGGGAGCCCAAATCACCGAAACAGCTGACGGCCTGATCATTGAAGGACCTCAGTCACTAACCGCCGCTTGCTGCGATTCCCATGATGATCATCGCATGGCCATGGCGATGGCGGTGGCCGGAATGGCGTCCAAGGGAGTGGAGATCACCGGCGCTGAATGTGTCAATATTTCTTATCCGCAGTTCTTTAGCGAAGTACGCGCTCTTATAAATAGTTAGTTAACCGGAGGACATTATGAAGAAATTAATTGTAGCCATCGATGGGCCGGCAGGGGCGGGAAAAAGCACTGTAGCCAGGATCGTCGCTGAACGCCTTAACTATACCTATATCGATACCGGGGCGATGTACCGTGCAGTAACCTGGGAGGTCATGCGGCGGAAGATCGACGCCGCCGACCCGGTCAAAACAGCGCAGGTAGCTGAAAGCTTAAATCTGACGCTTGACAACAGCGGCGGCAAAACTCTGGTAAAAGTTGACGGAGTCGATATTTCTGACGCCATCCGTACTCCTGACGTCTCCCGGCTGGTGGCGACTGTCGCTGCAAACGGCGGGGTACGCACGGCGATGGTGAATCTGCAGCGGCAATTGGCAAGTTTTGGCGGGGTGGTTTTGGACGGCCGCGACATCGGCACCCATGTGCTGCCAAACGCTGATATCAAAATATTTCTGACAGCTTCCATCGAAGAGCGGGCCAGGCGCCGCTGGCTGGAACTAGGCCAGAAAGGGTTTACTGTTGAACTGGCGGACCTGCAGCAGGAAATCGCCTGCCGTGATGAACAGGATTGCGGCCGGGACATTGCTCCGCTCATTCAGGCGTCTGACGCCGTACTGGTCGATACCACCGAATTGTCCATTGACGGCGCGGTAACCAATATTTTGAAGTTATGTGAGGCGAGGACCAGTGGGTTATAATATTTTTCATGCTGTGTTAAAAGGTTTTTTGCGGCTGTTTTTCCGGCTGGAATCTGTTGGTCTGGAGAATCTGCCGGAGGGCGGCTGCATCGTTGCTTCCAACCATATCAGTTTGATGGATCCGCCGGCAATCGGCTGCAGCGTACCGGCCAGGCGCAAGATTCGGTTCATGGCCAAAGAGGAATTATTTCATATACCTATCCTACGCTGGATCATCGTTTTTCTGGGAGCTTTTCCTGTGCGGCGGGGTATGGCTGATCGAAACGCCATCCGGACTGCCCTGGGATTTCTCAAAAACGGCGAGGTTGTCGGCATGTTTCCTGAAGGCACCCGCAGCAAAACAGGCAAGCTGGGGGAACCGCTGCCCGGAATGGCACTGCTGGCGGTTAAGGCCGGGGTTCCCGTCGTCCCGGCGGTGGTCATCGACACCAACAAGATTTTTCGGGATGGGCATTATTTTCCACAGTTCAGAGTGAGGTTTGGCCCTCCGATAGTTCTGCCGGCAAGCAGGAGCGACAAGGAAAACATCGAATTTATTACTAAAACCGTCATGGAGGAAATCGCCCGGTTGTTGGAGGAAGAAGGGAGGTAGCGGCATGGAGGAAAGTTTGTCAATGATCCTTGTGCAAAGAATAGCGATCATTGCCGTCGTTGCCTACGTTTTTTCCCAGACCAAGGCCTTCCGGCTTATGTTCAAAGAAGAGACAAGTTACCGGGAGAAGGCGGTGCTTGTCATCTTTTTTGCCGCCACATCCATCGCCGGTACCTATTTCGGCATACCCATCGAAGGCGGTATCGCCAATGTCCGTGATACCGGCAGTGTTGTTGCCGGACTGCTGGGGGGACCGGTGGTGGGAACAGCCACAGGACTTATCAGCGGGTTGCACCGGATGTACATGGGTGGGTTCAGCTCTTTGGCCTGCGGACTTGCCACCATTTTCGGCGGTATCGCGGCCGGCTTCATCCACCATCGGATGAGACCCAAATCACCGGACTGGATTGTCGGAGTCACCACCGGTGTCGGCATTGTTTTGTTCAGCATGGGCCTTATTCTGGCCACCTGTCAGCCTTTTTCGGCGGCGTGGGCCCTGGTGAGCAGTGTTACCATACCCATGTCGCTTGGCAACGCACTGGGGATCTCGGTGTTTATGATCATCATTCACAACGCCCGCGAACACCAAACCCAGATCGGCGCCCTTCAGACCCATAAGGTTCTGCGGATTGCCAACGCCGCGCTGCCGTATTTTCGTCAGGGGTTAAACCCGGTCTCCGCCGAACGGGTTGCTACAACCATCCGGGGGATGACCTCGGCGTCGGCTGTGGCTATCACCAACCTGGACCATGTTTTGGCCCATATCGGGCTGGGGGATGACCATCATCAGACCGCCCATCCGCTATTGACCGATGCCACGAAAACCTGCCTGGCGACCGGTCAGGTCACTTTGGCGCAAAACACTGCCGCCATAGGCTGCAGTGAGCCGGGGTGTCCGCTCAAATCCGCTGTGGTTGTTCCGCTGCGTTGCCGGGACGAAGTTGTCGGCACTCTGAAGCTTTATTACGCCCACGAAGACGCGATGACGGCTCTGGACCTGGAATTTGCCCAGGGGCTTGGCCAAATTTTTGGAACCCAGCTGGAGTTGGCCAGCCTGGAACAGATAACCGAGCTGGCTGCCAAGGCCGAATTAAAGGCTCTTCGGGCCCAGATCAACCCTCATTTTTTGTTTAACGCCCTGAATACAATCGTATCTCTGTGCCGCACCAATCCTGAAGAGGCCCGGTCTTTAATCATCGAGCTCAGCGACTTTTTCCGGCGCAGTCTGAAGTCGGCCAGAGATTTTGTCACCCTTAAGGAAGAACTGGAACATGTTGATTCGTATCTGACGCTGGAGAAAGCTCGTTTCGGCGACCGTCTGACGGTCATCAAAAATATCGCCGACAGTGCCCTGAATATTTCCATACCGGCCTTCACCCTTCAGCCTTTGGTGGAGAATGCGGTTAAACATGGATTATTAGCCAAAGCACAGGGAGGCTCGGTGACCATTTCGGCCAGGCTGTTCGGCAGTGATGTCCAGATTGCGATCAGTGATAACGGTCAGGGAATCTCGGAAACGATGCTGACCCAAGTGCTTGTAAGCGGTTTTGGCACAGGAGCCGGTGTTGGCTTATCCAATGTCAATGAGCGCCTGATTAACCTGTACGGCCCCGCCCATGAACTCCATATCGACAGTACCGAGGGTCAGGGAACGACGGTTCGATTCAATATACCGGCGGCATCCCGGGAGACGGTAGCATGAGCGCGCCGAATAATATTAGGGCCATGATTGTTGATGATGAAGAACCGGCCCGCAGTGAACTGCGGTTTTTATTGGAACAGCATCCGGATATTTGCGTTGTTTGCGAAGCCGGCAGTTTTCAAGAGGCTGTCGTCACCATTCGTCACTGCCAGCCGCACTTGATATTTTTGGATATCGAGATGCCTGGCACCAATGGCATCGCTCTGGCGGAAAAGATCCAGGAAAACTTCGAACCCCTTATCGTCTTTGCCACCGCGCATGATGAATTCGCCCTGAAAGCCTTTGAACTTGACGCTGTGGATTATCTGCTCAAACCTTTTTCGGCCAAAAGAATCGCCCAGTGTATCGCTAAGGTCCGCAACCTTCTGGCTGCCAGAAAACAGGTTCAGGTTAATGTTGCTCTAAAGGGTGAAGACGCAGCAGGCCTGAAGCGCCAGAAACTGGCTGTCGATCAGGGTGGCAAAACCTGTGTCCTTGATGTTAAAGACATTATTGCTGTCCGCAGCTTTGAAGGCCATGTATGTATTGTCACCGCCGAAAAGGTGTATCAGGTTAGCATGACCCTGCAGGAACTGCAGTCCCGCCTTGATGAAGAACAATTTTTCCGCAGTCATCGTGGTTTCTTGGTCAATATTTCCTATGTCCGCGAAATCATCCCCTGGTTTAGCGGCACTTATAATCTGATTCTCCAGGGGTTGCCTGACCTAGAAATTCCGGTCAGCCGCCAGCAGGCCCCAAAACTGAAAAAAATTTTTTCTTTATAAAAGTTGTTGAATCGACAGACTCTACCATTCAACCCTGTATTTGTGCATTTTGGCGCTGATGGGTTGTGGGTCAACTGGGAAACCGTTATACTAAAATAGAGCTATTATAATAATTAGAAAATTAATATATTCTTATCAGCAGATATTATTTGGAGGGAGGTTAGGGGGAGTCCAATAAACCGAATGATGATATTTTAGATTAAAGGAGGAGATATTTACATGAATTCCATCTGGTTATTGATTATTGCCGCATGTGGTTTTTCACTCGCGTACCGGTATTATTCTGCCTTTATTGCCGCCAAGATTCTCATGCTGAGCGATCTCAACCAAACTCCGGCCTATCGTTGCAATGATGGTCGTGAGTATGTCCCGACCAATAAATGGGTATTGTTTGGCCACCATTTTGCCGCCATTGCCGGCGCCGGCCCCCTTGTCGGTCCTGTTCTGGCAGCCCAGTTCGGCTGGGGTCCCGGTTTTGCCTGGCTGATGCTTGGCGCAGTATTTGCCGGAGGTGTTCACGACTTTATCATCCTGTTCGCCTCAGTGCGCCATAATGGTCAGTCCCTTGGCGTTATTGCCCGCAAAGAGGTTGGACCGGTTACCGGTCTGGCTACTTCTATAGCCATTTTGTTTATCATCATTCTCGCCATGGCCGGTCTGGGCATTGTGGTCGTATTTGCCATGATGAACAATCCATGGGGTGCTTTCACCCTGTTCATGACTGTCCCTATCGCCATCGTCATTGGCCTGTATATGTTTAAACTCTGCCCAGGTTCTATCCGCTCAGGTTCTATCGTCGGTTTTCTTCTAGTCATGGGCGCGGTTTTCACCGGCCACTGGGTAATGCCCGGCCAGCGCTGGGACGTTTTGGCTCCGATGTTTGACCTTAGCAGAACGCAAGTTTCCATCGCTCTGCCGATATACGGCTTCATTGCGGCGGTATTGCCGGTATGGCTGCTGCTCGCACCGCGCGACTATCTGAGTTCCTACATGAAAATCGGCACCGTTCTCGCCCTGGCGCTCGGCATCCTGATTGTTCAGCCAGCAGTCAACATGCCGATCATCACACCGTACATCTCCGGCGGCGGCCCGATCATTCCCGGTCCGGTATGGCCCTTTGTCTTCATCACCATCGCCTGTGGCGCCATTTCCGGTTTCCATGCTCTGATCAGTTCAGGCACTACGCCGAAGATGCTGGAAGCCGAGAGCCAGGCTCGCATGATTGGTTATGGCAGCATGGTGGTTGAAGGTTTTGTTGGCGTTATGGCCCTTATTTCCGCTGTTGTCATGTATCCTGGCGACTATTTCGCCATTAATACTCTGGCACCGGTTTACGCCAAGGTCAGCACCATCTTCCCGGCAGTGGAAATCAATCAACTAAGTCAAATGGTTGGCATCAATGTCATGCACCGTCCCGGCGGCGCGGTTTCGCTGGCTGTCGGTATGGCCCATATTTTCTCCAGCATCGGCGGCATGAAGAACCTGATGAGCTACTGGTATCAGTACGCTCTGATGTTCGAGGCCCTGTTCATCCTGACCACCATCGACGCCGGAACCCGCGTCGGCCGGTACATCTTGCAGGATATGCTGGGAACCTATGTATATGCTCCGCTCAAGGAAACCAACTGGTGGCCGGGTGTCATCTTTACCGGCGCCATTGTCAGCTTCTCCTGGGGTTATCTGCTGTATAGCGGCGAAGTAAGCACCATCTGGCCGATGTTCGGTGTAGCCAATCAGCTGCTGGCGGTTCTCGCTTTGGCTATCGGCACTACCGTTATTCTCAAACTGGCCACCAAAAAAGCTTACACCTTGGTAACCCTGATTCCAATGTCCTTCTTGGCGGTCACCGTAATTTATGCCGGGATTTTGAATACCAAGATTTATCTTGGTATGAATACGATCAACGGCAACATTAACGCCGCCCTCAGTATTACAATCCTGGCTCTTGTGGTCATCATCCTGCTGGATTCCATAAGGGTTTGGCTCCAACTGTTCAAAACCAAGACACCGCTCGGACTCAACACCGATGTTCCTGCGGTTTGCCAGTTCGGAGAGACTCAACCGACCATTACTCCCTGATACACTGTGATGCAATGAGAGAGTCGCAAGGCTCTCTCATTGCAATCTGTTGAAAAACTTCGCCTAGCGCGGTCGCTCGCAGGGAGCGCTCAGCTATACCTGTTTTTTGAACAGTCTGGTGTTTGTCGACATTTCTAACCACCGGCGATAATCATCCGCAGGAATGGTATGGAAAGACTTGGCTTGGGCTGGGTCTTTTCTTTTGATATTAAAAATGCCGCACAAAAGGAATTCTATAAATAATGACCGAATAACAATAGGAAAACACTTCCTGGGAGGCCATGCCTTGAAGATTCTTCTGGCCGAGCACAGCGGCTTTTGTTATGGGGTTGAGCGCGCTGTGCGCCTGGCGAAAGACTGCGCCGGCGGTGAAGGAAAAGCTGCAACCCTTGGACCGATCATTCACAATCCTCAGGTGGTCGAACATTTGCGGCAGCAGGGGATCGCGGTGGCCCAGACGCTGGCGGATATAGAATCAGGAACCGTAATTATCCGGTCTCATGGGACAGGCCCGCTCACTTACACCGAAGCTGCCGAGCGAAAGCTGCAAATTGTCGACGCTACCTGCCCGCATGTGCGCAAGGCCCAGACCGCTGCCCAGAAATTGACGCAGCAGGGCTACAAAGTGGTGGTTGTCGGCGAAAAAAATCACCCGGAAGTACAAAGCATCGTGGCCTGGGCCGATGATGGCGCCGTGGTGGTGGAAACCGCGGCTGAGGCGGCAGCCTTGCCGGTTCGCGAGCAGATGGGAATCGTGGCTCAAACCACTTTCCCGCCGCAGCGTTTCGATGAAATCGTCGAAATACTGAAAACAAAAAGTTCTGATGTTAAAATCGAAAGAACCATCTGCACCGCCACCGAACTAAGGCAAAAAGCCGCCGCAGAATTAGCCGGCTCAGTTGACACGATGATTGTTGTCGGTGGCAAAAACAGCGCCAATACAACCCGTTTGACAGAGATATGCCGCCAGGCGGGTGTCAGAGCCCTGCAGATTGAGACAGCTCAGGAACTGCAGGCAAATAGTTTTTCAGATACAAAAACCGTGGGAATTACGGCTGGAGCATCCACTCCGGACTGGATCATTGAGGAGGTAGTCAAAAAGATGCAGGAAATTGAACAAGAAATCAATCAAGATGTCGTCAAACTGGAAGAAGGAAGCATCGTTAAAGGCAAAGTGGTGGGAGTCAGGGCTGATGAGGTATTTGTCGATATCGGCTATAAGTCGGAGGGTATCATTCCGTTGGCTGAACTGGCGTTTCCCGCGCCTGCCAACGCTGCTGACGCAGTAAGTGAAGGCGACATCATCGATGTATATGTGCTGGATGCTGACAGCAGTGAAGGGGCGATCAAGTTATCGAAGATCAAAGCCGATAATATCGTAGCCTGGGATAAACTGGA
>Ga0316232_1002689_pt1 | contig 17820 bp, 20 predicted proteins | sample TBHtaG_FD_206006 | JGI IMG/M metagenome (GOLD analysis project Ga0316232, IMG submission 206006) | Freshwater microbial communities from Trout Bog Lake, Wisconsin, USA - TBH18025_13 | ecosystem: Environmental > Aquatic > Freshwater > Lake > Hypolimnion/Profundal zone | place: USA: Wisconsin... | reverse complement strand
TGTACCACTTCGCCGCGGCGAAGCAGTCCTCTACCCGGGCTGCCCGAATTGAAAAGGCCATGCCAGCGATTTTTTCTGGGCGTGGATTTCTAGAGCGATCCAAAAGATAGCCGAAGGTGTATTCAACCACTCAACGCGGCGTCACCGCACGCCGAGGACACGGGCGAAGATGGCGTCGACGTTGGCTAGTTGGCGGTGGTAGTCGAAGGCGTGGGCTAGTTTTTCTGGGGTGAGGCGGGAGGTGATTTCGGGGACCTTGGCGATCTCGTCGCGGAAGGTGAGGCCTTCTTTCCAAGAGCGCATGGCGTGGGACTGGACGAGCTTATAGGCGTCTTCGCGGGACATGCCGGATTCGGCGAGGTCGAGCAGGAGCTGACCGGAGAAGACGAGGCCGCCGGTGGACTCGAGGTTCTTCAGCATGCGGTCAGGGTAGACGAGGAGTTTGGCGATGAGGTTCTCGGTTTTGGCGAGCAGGTAGTCGGCGAGGATGGTGGAGTCGGGCAGGATGACGCGCTCGGCGGAGGAGTGGGAGATGTCGCGCTCGTGCCAGAGGGCGATGTCTTCGAAGGCTACCTGAGCGTTGGCGCGGACGACGCGGGCGAGGCCGGAAATCTGCTCGGAGGTGATGGGGTTGCGCTTGTGCGGCATGGCGCTGGAGCCCTTCTGCTTTTCGGAGAAGAACTCTTCGGCCTCGCGGACCTCGGTGCGCTGGAGATGACGGACTTCGGTGGCGATCTTGTCGAGCGTGCTACAGAGAATGGCGAGAGAGGCGATGTAGGCGGCGTGGCGGTCGCGCTGGACGACTTGCGTTGCGACCGCTACCGGCTTGAGGCCGAGTTCGGCGCAGATGGCTTCTTCGTGTTCGGGCTTGAGGTGGCCGAAGGTGCCGACGGCACCGGAGAGCTTGCCGACGCGGAGGTCTTCAGCGGCGGCGTCGAAGCGGGTGAGGTTGCGCTGCATCTCGGAGTACCAGAGGAGTAGTTTGAGGCCGAAGGTGGTGGGTTCGGCGTGGACGCCGTGAGTGCGACCGATGATGGGAGTGTGTTTGAACTCGATGGCGCGGGTTTTTAAGGTTTCGGTGAGTGCGAGGATTCCGGTGCGAATCAAGGCAGAAGCGTCGCGGAGTTGGAGGGACTGCGCGGTGTCAACTACGTCGGTGGAAGTGAGACCGAAGTGGAGCCAGCGGGAGGATTCGGGGTCCGCGATATGTTCGGCGACGGTGGTGGTGAAGGCGATAACGTCGTGGCGGACCTCGTCTTCGATTTGATTGATGCGGGCGACGGTGAAGTTGCCGCGATCTCGGATGGTGTCGGCGGCGGCTTGCGGGACGAGGCCGAAGCGGGCGAGGGCTTGCGAGGCAGCCGTTTCGACGGTGAGCCAGCAACGGTATTTATTTTCGTCGGACCAGATGCGGCCCATGGCAGGACGTGTGTAACGAGGGATCATAATGTATGTCCTAGGTACTATGTGCCAGGTGCTGGGAGAAACTATACGCCGAATAGAGCGGACATCTCATCGTGAAGGAAGCCGAGGCCGGGGCGATATGGTTGAATCCACTTACCGTCCAGGACGAACTGGGGAATGGCGCGCTTCCCGGTTTGTGCGATGACTTCATCGGCTGCACCGGGGATGGTATCAATGTTGATTTCGGTGTAGGGAATTGCGTGGTCGGCGAGGAAACGCTTGGCCTCGCGGCAATCGCGACACCAGGGGGCGGAGTAGACGAGCAGTTCCATACTTCTATTTTACGTGAAGGCGCAATGTCGTATGGCCGACAAGCAGCGGTGGCGCCGAAAGGAACGAATCGAGAATGGGATGTAATCCCGGAAGAGAATAGTACGTCTAGTGGGATATGAACGCGAAACGAACTCCTGGGCAGATTTTACGAGTTGGGTTGGTTACAGCTTTCCTGATGGGCGGAACGGTGTGGGGGCAGGGTGCGGCGCCGAGTACGGGTTCTAGCCGGGCACCCAGTGCAGCGCCGAGCAAGACGAATGGGCTAAAGACCAATGATCAGCGATTAGCGGAAGCCGATACGGCGGCGAGCACTCTGCCGGCGACGGCGGCGACAACGAGCGACAAGGCGACGTCGCTGCAGGTGGCGAGTAAAGAGTATGACGCGGTTAAAGAACTGGCGCGTATGACGAAGCGCTATGGCCTGAGTAAGGAGCAGAAGGCGACGATCCAGCCACTACTGCTGGAGCAGCAGAAGCTGGTGCATATGCTGGGCGAGGATGTATCGCTGACCGATGCGGAGTGGATAGGATCGGTAAGGAAGGTTCATCAGGCGACGGTATTGCAGGTGAAAAAGCTGCTGACTGATGCGCAGCTGAGTAAATACGCGGAGGACGAGGCGAAGCGTGCGAAGCAGTCGCAAAGCGATTCGGATGACGCGGACGACGATCGGCCACCCGATGGACCTCCACCGGGTGGCGGGCCGGATGGTGGCGGGCCAGGTGGTGGGCCAGGAGGTGGCGGCGGACCAGGTGGCGGTGGACCAGGCTAGGGTGGGCTAACGGCGGGCGCGGAAGAATGCGGTGAGTAGATTGCCGCATTCTTCGGCGAGCAGGCCTGAGGTGACTTTGACCTGATGGTTGAGCTGAGGGTGGTTGAGGACGGCGAGGACTGAACCGCAGGCTCCAGCCTTGGGGTCTGGCGCGGCGTAGACCAAGCGGGTGACGCGGGCATGCAGGATAGCTCCAGCGCACATCGCGCAGGGTTCGAGGGTGACGTAGAGAGTGCAGCCTTCAGGCAGACGATAATTTTCGAGAGTTCGGGCGGCGTGGCGGAGAGCTACGATCTCTGCGTGTGCGGTGGGGTCGTAGTCGCGCAGGACGCGGTTCTGGCCACGCGCGATGATCTCTCCGTTGAGGACGATGATGGCGCCGATGGGGACTTCACCATCATGCTCGGCGGCGCGGGCTTCGGCGATGGCGGCGTGGAGGTAGTCAAGGTCGGCGAGCATGGTTACTTGATTATCCCGCAAGTATGCCAGACGATGAATGTACACATATGCATATAGGTGTTTATGTGTATAATTCATTTATGAGGTGTATATGGCTCGGAGTGCAATGCGTTGGAACCTGGTAGTGGCTGCTGAGACCGATGCTGAACTTCGGCAGTTTCTTGTGTCTGAGGGTGGAGGAAGAAAGGGAGATCTATCGAAGTTTGTGGAAGAAGCTGTTAAGGCTCGGATTTTTGAACTGAGCGCTCGGCGAGCGAAAGCGGAGAATGAGATGTTTCCTGCGGAGACGATCGAAGATGCGGTGCGTGAGGCTCTGGTCTGGGCAAGGAGCCGATAGTGCTGGTCGTGCTGGACAGCAATATATTCCTTAGCGCATTGATCTCTCCGCATGGCAGTCCGGGTCGGGTGTTCGAGGCATGGCGGGATGGGCGGTTCGAGGTGGCGACCTGCCGACAGCAGGGTGAAGAGATTCGCCACGCCAGCCACTATCCGAAGTTGCGTGCGATTCTGAAGCCGCATCTTGTGGGTAAGATGCTGAATGCAATCCAGCGGGCACAGGTGTTTGAGGATGTGCCCCGAAGGCACACCGCTGATGATCCTAATGATGCGTATTTACTCGATCTGGCGGAACTCGCGAAGGCAGACTATCTGGTGACGGGAGACAAGCGTTCTGGATTGCTGAAGCTGCGGAGAGTTGCGGGAGCAAGGATTATGACAGCCGCAATGTTTCTGGAAAAGGCATTGGGCTAGGCGCAAACTTCGGCGATGCAGGCGCGGAGTAAAACGGTCGTGCTACGCACGATGCCCACATCTCAAAATCGAGATATGGGGCACCCAGAATATGTAGTCGTCTCTCATGCTGGTTCCTGCTGGGAGAGGCAGTGGAGGGTGCCGAGGCCCCAGACGAGGTCGACGGCGTGGATGCCGACGACGTTGCGGGTGGGAAAGCAGGTGGCGATGGTGTTGAGAGCGATGCGGTCGTTGGGGTCGTTGAAGGTGGGGACCAGGACGAGCGAGTTGGCGATGTAAAAGTTGGCGTAGCTGGCGGGGAGGCGCTGGCCTTCGAAGACGACGGGTGCGGGCATGGGAATAGGGATGATGCGGAAGGGCTTGCCGTCAAGATTGCGGAAGGAGTGGAGGCGTTCGAGATTCTCGGCGAGTGGGAGGTGGTTCTCGTCCGCGGGATTGGGTTCGAGGCAGGCGAGAATGGTGTGTGGCGCGACGAAGCGGGCGATGTCGTCGATGTGGCCATGAGTGTCGTCGCCGGCACAGCCGCGATTTAACCAGAGGGTTCGGTGGATGCCGAGGTGATCGTGGAAGGCGGCTTCGAGCTGCTTGCGAGTGACGCCGGGGTTGCGCTGCTGGACCTCGGAGAGAAGACACTCCTCGGTGGTGAGCAGGACGCCTGCTCCGTTGACATCGATGGAGCCGCCTTCGAGAACGAGGCGGTGAGGCTTCGATTTGGCATCTGCGGAAAGGATTTCGGGCTTAATCTCGGGGATGTTGTAGAGCTTTGCGACGTGATGGGGAATCTGGTTGTCGAGATGCCAGTTCGCATACTTGGCCCAGGCGTTGAACTTCCAGTTGGTGACAGCGAGGGTGGGTTCTAGAGCTTTGGCAGAGTCTACTGATCGTTTAACAAAGATAGGGCCGGAGTCGCGGAGCCAGACGCGGTCGGTGGGCCAATGGTGGAAGTGGACGCGGGCAAGATTCGCGCCGCCGCGGCGCAGGATGCCAGTCGCGCGGCGTTCGGCGGCGAGATCGTTGACGAGGATGTGGACGTCTTCTACGGCGGAGAGATGGCGGACAATCTCTGCGTAGACCCAGGGGATGGGTTGGAACTTGCCGGGCCAGTCTTCTGGATTATGGGGCCAGGCGATCCATGTGGCGGTGTGGGGTTCCCACTCGGCGGGCATGCGGGATGTGGTCATGGTGCCAGGACTCCTGAGGCGTGAGCCAGCTACCAGAGTAACAAGGAGCGAGGGGGAACTGGGAATGATGCGCGGTTGGGGCATGCGGCAGAAGGCTATTCTCGTGTTCCTTAATCGCTTTGCGATTAAGGAACACGAGAATCTATAAAAGAGAGCACGATTCGGCACGCGTGAACGCGTGCCCTTCCGTCCCACACGGATCAGGGCAGGGGATCCATGACGACTTCGATGTTGAGGTGGCTGGTGCTGCCGGGGATGTCGAGGGAACCGAGCGGCTGGGACTTGCCAGGAGCGAGGAAGGATTCACCGCGGAGCGAAGATTGGCGAATGATTGGCTCGTTTACGCCTGCCACGTCGGACTTTTCCGGTGCAACGCTGGACTGCTCTGCGGAGGACTTGAGCATGGCACCATCGCCTATTGTTGTCAGGGTTACATCGATGTTCATGCCTACATCGACATAGGTGAACTGGGTCTGAACACCGACACCGGAGCTGTTAGGTCCACCAGCGCTATATGAGCCGGTCGCAACTGGAACTCTATTGCCGAGTTTGAGTGTCGTTGCCTGACCCGAGGTCATGATCATGGCGTAGTGCTGCACGCCTATCTGCTTGCCACCATCCATTTCGGTGACGGTGTAGGTGAGGCGGTAGTTCTTTTTGGGGCGGTCGAGGTCGTTGATGAGCTTCTGCGCGAGGGCCATCTCTGCTGCTGTGGCGCGGATGACGATGGCATTCTGGTAGGCAACCAGGTATACGTGGGCGTCGGGTGAGAGGAAATTGCGCAGGGCAGTCACGGCTTCGTTGGCGTCGCTCTGCTGAACTGCGTATTTCAGATAGATGGTTTGTTGAGGGAGCAGATTGGTGCACTGCTTCGCGTAGGGTGTGTCTGCGCAGGATACGGTGGCGGCAGGCGCTATTTGTGCGAAAGCGGCTGTACTGCTAAGAATTACGGCGATGGCGGCTGCGAAGAATCCACTGGCATGCTTCATATTTGTTCTCCCTGTTGCAGTGCGGGTTGTTGCGGATTGTTTGGGGACGGGCTATCGGAAGGTTGTGGCGGAGCAGGCGGCGGGGCGAAAAATTTATTGAAGTCGTCGATTTCCTGGGCTGCGGTTTTTGCGCGCACCTCCGGATCGAGAGAAGCCAGAAGTTTGGGGTCAGCGGTCTGCACGAGGCGGGCGAGCGCGCGCTCCTGTGCGGTGAGCGGCAGCACGGGCGCGGGGTGCGACGGGGCAAAGCTGGCAGAGGGGATGGACTCGGCGTGGTAGATGGGGACAGGACGCCTGGTTTGAAGTTGGCTGGGAGTGACACATGGGTTGGAGTGAGAGGGCGAGTTCAGCGTTGAAGCCGCGACCGGCACGAGATTAGGGGTGGCGGCGATTTGGTTGACGAGGGGCTGTCTGGTTCGCATGCTGTGCTGGGCCAGCAGCAGGGTGCCAACGAGGAGCGATGCAGCGACGGCACCGCTGAGTGCTCCGCGCCACCAGGCGGAGGCGTGCGGAGAGCCAGTGAACAGATCGCGCCAGCGAAAGGGAGCGGCGGGCGCGTGGTGCTGCAGGCGCTGCAGGATGCGGGCCTCCAGACCTTCGGGCGGCGTGGCGTTGCTCAGTGCGGCGAGGGTTTTATCGATTGCGGTGTCGGGTTGAATAGGTTGATTTTCCATAATGACTCCTAATCTTGCAGCCTTTGGCGGAGATGGGTGCGTGCGCGAAAGAGCAGGGAACGAACGGTGGATTGGCTGCGCCCGAGAACAGTGGCGATCTCCGATGCGTTTAGTTCTTCCATGGCCGAGAGCAACAGGGCCTGACGTTCTCGCTTTGGCAATCTCTCCATGGTGTCGAGGACCTGACGGATGCGTGCGGCTTCGGCGATGGCCAGGTCGGCGGGTAGATCGGCGGAGACGAGTTCTTCGGCGAAGGGGGCGTCTAACTGTTCTGGGCGGACGCGGCGGCAACGATCCATTGCCAGATTCCAAGCGATGCGAACAAGCCAGGGTCGCAGGTCGTTGATTGTTGCGAGCTGATGCTGGCTCTGCAGAACGCGAAGGAAGACATCCTGGACTACGTCCTCCGCCTCGGACGGATTGCGAAGGAGCGACAGTGCGACTCGATAGAGTAGCGAGGAGTAGTTATGCACCAACTCGGCCAAGTCGGGTTCCTCGACCACCCGCTCTACCGCGAACCATTGCAAGCTACGTTCCCCGATCGCGTCCATTTTATCCTTCTACTCCACAGACGGATGGGATGGCGATCCGCTCGGTATTATTTTTATGGAGGGCGTTACGAGAAGCTTCGAACGACCGACACACGGGATGGATTGCATCCCTCCCATTCCGCAAAGGACGCGAAATGGATGGGGCACCCAGATACAATAGAGGTCAGCGGCAAGAGTGCGACGAGGGAAGCGCGGATGAGCTGGTTCAAGCGGGAAGACAACGAGATTGTCAACGATGCGCGGAAGACGGTGCGCACCGAGGGGCTATGGACGCAGTGCGGAAGCTGTCGGCAGGCGATCTTCAAGAAAGACCTGGAAGAGAACCTGAATGTATGTACCAAGTGCGGACACCACTTCCACATCAATGCGCGGTGGCGGATCAAATTGCTGTTGGAGCCGGGATATGAGCTGGTGGACCTGGATCTGCGCTCGACCGATCCGCTGGACTTTACCGATCTGAAGCGCTACCGGCACAGGCTTACCGAGGCACGCAAGAAGACGGGTTTGAACGACGCGATTGTGAATGCGGTGGGCATGCTGGGGCCACATGCGGTGACGGTGAGCGCAATGGAGTACGGATTCATTGGCGGAAGCATGGGAGCGGTGGTGGGGGAGACAATAGCTCGGGCGGTGGACCGATCGCTGGCGACGCGGAACCCGTTGATCATAATTGCGGCATCGGGTGGGGCGCGGATGATGGAGGGGATTGTGTCGCTGATGCAGATGGCGAAGATAAGCGCGGGAGTGGCTCGTCTGGATGATGCGAAGATTCCTTACATTTCTGTGATGACTGACCCGACGACTGGGGGAGTGACGGCGAGCTTTGCGATGCTGGGGGATCTTAATATTGCAGAGCCTGGGGCGCTGATTGGGTTCGCCGGGCCAAGGGTGATCGAACAAACCACGCGGCAGAAGCTGCCGGAGGGATTTCAGCGGTCGGAGTTTTTGTTGCAGCATGGATTTTTGGATGCGATTGTGGAGCGCAAGGACATGAAGGGGTATCTGGTGCAGGCGCTGGGGTGGATGGGGGGCGGCGCATCCGTCGCGAAACAGGAAACACCTGCGTTGAATGTTTAGAGCCAGGCACTGACGATGTGGCCGGCAGAGCCCAATACACGGAGATTATCGGACCGTTGGGCGAAGTAGCGAGAGTTGATCTCTGGTGTGTCCATGTCTTCGAACTTATTGAAGGCGGCGAGTTCCTCTGCGATTTCACAGGGTGAGAAGAAACTGCGGAAGGACTCTCCGGCGAGTTGGACGCGGGATGCGAGCGAATCGTGGGCTAGCTGCTCGAGCGGAGAGAGTGAGGCTCTGGGCTGGCTGTAGTCGAAGACTACTCCACTGCCATGTGGTTGCGATGCAATGAAGGCGAGGGTGGATCGGAAGGCATCCAAGGTGAGGTAGGGCACAACGCCGAGCCAAGCGAAGAAGCTGCGTGCGGTAGAGTCGAAACCGGCGGTGTAAAGTTGAGCGGCGAACAAATGGCTCTCGAAGTCCATTGGGACGTAGGTGAGGCGCTGGGGGGAGGGCAGGGCTGAGGCGCGCAGGAGATCGCGCTTCCATTGTTGTGTTGCGGGGTGGTCCATCTCGAAGACGCGAAGCTGGGGGAACGGATTGCGGTGGGCGAAGGTATCGAGGCCCGCACCGAGCAGGACGTACTGAGTAACGCCATGATGGACGGCCTTCGCCAAGAGGTCTTCGGCATAACGGCTGCGCGCGATGAGGAAGGCGCGTAGGCCAATCGAGTGGGGACGCGGTTTATACGCTGGATTACGACCCGGCGTTCGTTGCAACTCCTGGGCGTACGGGCCAAGAATTGGAATGGCGATGGGATCGTTGAAGACGAGCGGTGGCGCATCGAACATCTGATGGGCGGCGCGTCGCATGGCAACATGCAGCGCAGTGCGCGAGGGACGAGCCTGGTTCATCAACTACGCCGCAGGATGCGTTTTAACCATAATGTGCCGAGTGTCGTGAGTGCGATGACCAACACGACTAGACCAAAGGGCAGGCCTACGCGGCGATAGCTGACGGCGAAGTCGATGGCATTGTGATCCGCGCTGTTGTAAATGAGGATAAAGGCTATTGCGCAGAAGGTTGACGCAAAGAACGCCATAAAACCAGCGGCAAGGCTGATTAGCAAGCTGGCGAACCATCCCATGTTGCCGAGCGGCACTCCAAAGACGTAGCCCTGTGCGAATGTGCGTGGAGCTATGGAAGCATTTGTGGGGGAATTGTACGTCATACAGGTAGAATAACGTCTTATGGTGGATGGCGCGAAGGGGATGGCGGAGAGCAAGCAAGTCGGGCTGGTACAGGCCACGCAGGTAGCGCGTGAGACGGATGTTCGGTGCGCTTTGAACGGGCTACACTTTGCTTCGTTCGGCGAGACCGGACAGGACGATGCCGATCTGGTACGCATGGTGCAGGCGGTTCCGACGGCGGTGGCTGCTGCGCTTACGCGGAAGACCTACTACTTTGTGCCGCTGGCGTTGGCCGATGGACGCGGCAGTGAATCTGTCGGACACCGCAGCGGCAACGAGGAGACTATGATCTCGCCGGTGTTCACGGCAGAGATTGCAGAGATGGCAATCTGCCATCGCAATGTGGCGCTGGGAACGGACGTAGTTGCGGGAGAAGAGGGAAGAGATGGAGTCTTCCTATCGACGCGACTTCTGGGCGACCGATTTTCGCTTGCGTTTGAACTTTTCATCAATGTGGGCCATGCGTTTGTGGACGAGACGGGGGTTCCGGAGAGCTTCAGCGAACTGGTATGGAACCAGACGTTGGCCGATGTGCGCGGAGAGACCAGTCAGGACGCATGGGAGAGTCGAGCGCAAGCGGTTAGCGGTGGCCTGAACAAAGGACATGACAGCAGGCAACGCATTGACGAGAAGGCCAAGAGGGAATATCTGGAGGCTGCGTTCTCCGATGCGATTGCGATCTATCTTCTGTCGTTATCGGTGGATTTTGACTACTCGGAGTTGCGCGAGCGGGAGTATCCGCTGCTGGCTCCGCAGGCGCTGGCGGAACGGTTACGGCTGGTGGCGCGACTGCTTCCACCTAATCCTGATTACGAGTTTGCGATCCGGTATCGACGGCGGATGTAAGGCGCGATCAGCCGTAGTTTTCGGGGAGGCCTGAGGGCCATGTAAGGTTGGCGACCGGTGCGACGGTGGCGCTAATCTCTTCGAGCAGAGCTGGATCGTTCGCGATTTCGAGACACTTGAGATTTCCTTCGACGTGTTTGCGCGAGGACATTCCTACCAGAGTGCTGGCGACGCCTGTATGGTCGAGGCAGAAGCGCAGGGCAACTTCGGAGGCATCTAGACTGTGGGCGCGGCAGATGGAGACGATACGCTGGCCGGCGTCTCGAACGGATTGCGGTGCGGGATGCCAATCGGGTGCACCACGCTCCGTGATGATGCCCATGTGCAGCGGCGATGCGTTGATGATTCCGATCCCGCGCTGACGGGCAAAGGGGACGAGGGCTGAGTCCATATCGTCGATTAAGAGGTTGTATCGGCAGTAGGTGAGTATGGTGTCGACGGGGACCTGAGCTGCGATGGCCATCATGTTCTTGAGGGAGTAGCCGGTGATGCCGATGAAGCGGGCTTTTCCCTGCTGTTGAAGTTTGCGCATGGCAGGGACGGTCTCTTCGACGATCTGACGAGCGTCTCCGAACTCGACGTCGTGGGCCTGCAGGAGATCGACATAGTCGGTGCGCAGACGAGTGAGCGACTCGTCGATGCTGGCGGTGATACGGGCGGCGGAGAAGTCAAACTCATCGGCACCATAGCGTCCACACTTGGTGGCGAGGACGACTTGCTGGCGAAGGCCTACGAGCGCTTCGCCGAGGCGGGTTTCGGCCAGGGTGAGGCCGTAGTAGGGAGAGACATCGAAGTAATTGATGCCACGCTCGACGGCGAGATGGACAGCGGCCTTTCCTTCGGCTGGATCGGTAACGCGAAATGCGTTTCCCAGCGGGGATGCGCCGTATCCCAGGATTGAGACGCGGAGTGACGTGTTGCCGAGTTGACGGTATTCCATGGATGCCCTCGTACGGTTGGAACTTTTCGGTTCAGTTAGATGGTGCCGCAGAGATGAACGTCGATCCCCAGTTCAGCCATCATAGCGGCCTTGGCGGCGAGTGCTCGATCAGCCTGTTCCGCGGTATCGGTATAGGCGACGTTGACATGGTTGGCAGGATGGCGCGCCATGAATTGATCGCGCGAGATGCCGTGCAGCAGGACATGCATGATGGGCCATTGCGGAGTGACAGAATGTAGGCGGCGCTCGGTTTCGGCGGCGGGAAGCTCGATGGCGGTGGCACGGCCGATGTCGGCGTGGAGCTTGCCCCCTTCGCTGAAGATACGGCTCCAGACGATAGGGCCGGGCTTACAGACGCCCTTGAGGGTGCCTCCACCAAGGCGGAAGTACATGGGTGGCTGGCGTTCGCTGCGTGCACCTGCATAACCCCCAGCGATGTGCGAGGCGGGGACAGCACCGGAGATTTGGAAGACCCAGACGAAGTCGTCAATTCCGTCGCCCTTATAGTGCTCTCCCCAGCGGACGTCGTGGAGGGTTGTGGCTGGATCGAGGTGCATGGCCGACCAGATGCGATTGGTAAGGATGAGGTCGAGGCCGCAGCATTCATCTACCTCGTTGAAGTGGGGCAGCGGTTGACCAGGATAGAGTTCCTTGCCGGCGGAGTCGAAGGCTGGAGGACGGTCGACATTGTTGAGCAGACCTTCGACCAAATCGGATGCGGGGACGAGATCTTTGAGACCCTGCTGATACTGGATGCCGATGGCGTCGCAGCCGAACTCATCGGCGATGCGCAGGGCGGCGATGTACATCTTGCACTGCTGGAGGATTTGGGCGTCGGTGAGGTCGGTGGCTTCGTTGGGGCCGGTGGCGAAGGTGATGCCGCTGCGATCGAGCCAGGAACGGACCTTGTCGGCTTCAGCGTCGGTGACGCTTTGCATGGCGGCATAGAGCGCGGACTGACTGAGACGCTCTTTGAAGACGCCGGTGAGATTGAGGAGACTGTCTTCGATGATGGCGTTGAACATGCCCATGCATCCTTCGTCGAACACTCCAAGGATGGCTTTGCGTCTCTTGAGGAGATGGGCGAGCGTGACGCCAAGTTGGCGTTCTGCGGCAGGGAGAGTGGTGGGATCGAGGGCGCGGACGTGGGAATAATCGTGGTCGATATGGCCGTCGCGAATCCACTGGCGTAGGCCGTTGACGAAGAAGGGATCAGTGAAGTCCTTGCTCCAGAGGGTGGAGAAGTTGACGCCAGCTTTGCGCAGGCAGCCGTTGAGGTTGAGCATTCCGACGAGGCCGGGCCACTGGCCGGACCAGTTGGCGACGGTGAGGATGGGGCCACGATGGGCGATGAGACCGGCGAGGATGTGGTGGCTGTACTGCCAGACGGACTCAACGACTACGAGGGGGTCTGTGGGGTCGATGGCGGCGAATATATCCATGCCCATACGCTGGTTGAAGATGAAGCCATGCTTGAGGTCTTCGCGGTAGGGATGGGCTCGGCGGACCTTGCGTCCCTCGGCTGCGAATGCTGCGATGACAGCGCTCTCTGCCTGGGCCTGTGCGGGCCAGCAGACCTGATTGGCCGATTGCCGCAGGTCGCCATTGGCGATGAGGAGAACTTCGCCAGGAGCGGCTGCGACGGGGGACTCGATCTGCGGGATGGTGTAGGTGGACATTTACTTCTCCTTTATGAGGCGCGGAACCAAGAGGGCATGTTTTCCAGTGTGATGTATCGCTCCTGGGCCTCAGTCCAGTTGATGTCAGTATGCGGAGTGTAGGAGATGCATTGGATCGATTCTGCGAGGGAGGAGCGACCTGCAGCAACATCCGGCAATTCGCCTAAGGCGACCGCCTGTAGCATTATATTGCCCAGCGCGGAGGCCTCCACTGGTCCGCTGACCACGGTACATCCGCAGGCGTCTGAAGTCATCTGGCAGAGGAAAGCATTGAGGCAACCTCCGCCGACGACGCGGAGCGTGTGGATGTCGCGGCCGGTGAGGGAGTGCAGTGCATCGAGGGTGGACCAGTAGGAGAGGCTGAGGCTCTCGAAACAACAGCGGGAGAAGTCGCCGATGGATTGCGGGATGGGCTGTGCAGTGGTTTGGCAGAAGGCGCGTATGGCCTGGAGCATGTCTGTGGGGGCGAGAAAATCGCTGGCGCCGGGATAGAGGATGGAGCGGAAGGGCTGTGCGGTGGAGGCTGCGATGATGAGGTCGTCCCAGGTATAGGCGTTGCCAGCGATCTGCCATTGACGGAGGCACTCCTGCAAAAGCCAAAGGCCAGGCAGGTTGCGCAGCAGAAGGGTTGATCCATTGCATCCGGCCTCGTTGGTGAAGTGCAACTGGCAGGCGCGCGGGGTGACGATGGGCGTGTTCAGTTCGACGCCCATGAGGCTCCAGGTGCCGCTGCTGATGAATGCGCTGTGCGGATCGAGATTGGGGATGGATGCGATGGCGCTGGCTGTATCGTGCGATGCGACGGCTATGACAGGGAAGGTTTTGCTGAAGCCGCAGAGGTCGATGATATCGCTGGTGACATTGGCGAGGATGGTTGCAGGAGAAACGACGGAAGGAAGGATACGATCAGGGATGGAGAGGGAGCGGAGCAGATTGCGGTGCCAGTCGCGCGCGGCGGGGTCGATCATCTCGGAGGTGGACGCTTCGGTGAGCTCGGCAGCTTTGCGGCCACTGAGGAAGAAGTTGAAGAGGTCGGGAATCATGAGCAGGGTTTCGGCGGAATCAAGCATGGAGTCGCCGGTCAGCACCATGGAGTAGAGCTGAAAGAGGGTATTGTAAGGAAACGACTGTGTGCCAGTGGCGGCGTAGAGATCAGCTTCAGAGATGTGTTGGAAGAGGCGCTGGGGAATGCCGATGGTACGAGGGTCGCGATAATGGGTGGGGTTGTTGAGCAGGCGGCTGCGGCGGTCGAGGAGGGCGAAGTCGACACCCCAGGCGTCGACGGCGATGCCTGCGGGCGAGTCTGCAAAGCGGGCGTGGAATTTGGTGAGGCCGTGCTGTATCTCGGACCAGATACGCAGTGCATCCCAGTAGAGATTGCCGTGCAGGCTAACGCCGGAGTTGGGGAAGCGGTACAGCTCTTCGAGCGAGAACCTGCGGCCATCCCAGTGGCCAACCATCAAGCGACCGCTGGATGCGCCAAGATCGACGGCTAGGAAGCGTGACATAAGGCCCTCAGGGGCTAATCCCCATTGATCGTGCGTTGCTTAAGACTCAGCTAAATTCGCGGTCTTAATCAGTAAGGATTCGCAGCGTTCTGCGAAATACAATTCTCAACGAGACATTCTACTTCTGTGTGCAGCGTTTTTGCTAAACGAAGAAGCGCCAGCAGCAGCCAGCGCTTCGTAGTTTGTGAATTGCCTAGATACTACTGGTCGTCGAAGAGAAGGATAGCGGCGGCGATGGTGGTGGTCCAGCGGCCGTTTTTGTCTCCGACGGCGGACTGGGTGACGTTGGCTGTGCGGACGATTTTATTGGAGATGCGGTAGATCTCTTTTTTCTCGTCCCAGCTTTTATCGGGGTCGAAGTCGACGTCGAGGGTGGTAGCGAGCATTTCTGCGGCGAGTTCTTCGGCGTAGTCTCCGGCCTGGTCCTCTGTCTCGCCGAAGCTATGGTGTTCTGATAGGTATCCGTAGGTAGTGCGGTCTGTGGGGATGGCGACGCCGATTGAGCTAACGACGAGGCGATGGGCCTCGCGGGTGGAATTTTCCGCGATGACGGCAAATACGACCTCGCCGAGGTTGAGGCACTTGAGCCCCTCCTTGCGGGTGATGAGCTTACATCGTGGAGGAAAGATGGAGGAGACGCGGACGAGGTTCTGCGCGGCGATGCCTGCGTCGCGCAGCGCGAGCTCGAAGCTGGTGAGGCGTTCTTTATGTTTGCCGACGCCCTTGGTAAAGAAGAGGCGCGTGGGAACCATGTTCATGCCCAATTTGAATAATCCTCCGAGAAGAAACGGGATACGGCGCCCAGGGGAATGTGGGCTGCCGATGTAGCGTAGACCGTGTCAAAGTTATCACAGCGGAGGGGAAAATGGGTTACAGCGGGGTTTCGAGGGAGAAGTAGGGAGGGGGTTGTGTGTAAGCGAAGGTGCTGCAAGCGGTCGGCTGAGGCAGATGCAGGGACAACGTATGTGAAACGGGCGATTAGCGGAATGAGTCAGTGGATAAGATAAGAGATTGGCATATAAGATAGATAGGACAAGACCCCCAAACCGGGTCAGGTTTCTGTTATTTTTTAAACACCACTGTTTCACTTTACGTCTTTGGAACTCACCTGCTGCAAAGCGGGGCAGGCTGAGTTGCAGACGCCGCGTCAATCCCAAGCGATTTACACGACAATCCCAAGCGATTCACTAAGGAGTCTCCAAATACTATGAAAAAATACAAACTTGAATATATCTGGCTTGACGGCAAGAAGCCTGTTCCTGGACTACGCGGCAAGACGCAAATCAAATCGTTTGAGAAACCGCCCAAGCTGAGCGATCTTCCACTTTGGGGCTTTGACGGCAGTTCTACTATGCAGGCCGAGGGCAAGAGCTCGGACTGTATTCTGAAGCCAGTCGCACTGTATCCGGATGCGAGCCGCAAGGACGCTTATATTGTTCTGAGCGAAGTCATGCATCCGGACGGCACTCCCCATCCGAGCAACTACCGCGCGACGATCAAGAATGACCCGGATCTGTGGGTGGGTTTTGAGCAGGAGTATTTTCTGTACAAAGACGGACGCCCCCTGGGCTTCCCGAAGGATGGGCACCCGAGTATTCCTCAGTTCCCGTACTACTGCGGAGTTGGCTACAAGTACATGGGGAGCATCGCGCGACAGATTGTGGAAGAACATCTGGACCTATGCCTGGAGGCAGGGATCAACCATGAGGGCATCAACGCCGAGGTTGCCAAAGGACAGTGGGAGTTCCAGATCTTTGCCAAAGGCTCAGCCAAGGCCGCTGACGACACATGGGTAGCTCGTTACCTAATGGCTCGGCTATGCGAGAAGTACGAGGTGGATCTGGAGCTTTATTGCAAGCCGATCAAGGGCGACTGGAACGGATCGGGCATGCACACCAATTTCTCGACCAAGTACATCCGCGAAGTAGGCGGCAAGAAGTATCTGGATGCGCTGATGGCTGCATTTGAGAAGCACATTCCGGAACACATCGCGGTGTATGGACCGGACAACCATCTTCGTTTGACAGGACTGCATGAGACACAGGCGATCGACAAGTTCAGCTATGGACTGTCGGACCGCGGGGCTTCAGTACGGCTGCCGGTGAACTTTATCAAGAACGGATACAAGGGCTATCTGGAAGACCGTCGTCCGAACTCGGAGGCTGATCCTTACCAGATTGTCTCGCGCATCCTGAAGACGATTGACACGGTGAAGGTGAAGTAGTCGAGTCAGCGAAGTAGTGTAACGAGCGTTACGATGTTACAGATTGTGGGCGTGGGGATGTGGGTAGCATACTAGCTATCCAACTCTCCACGCCCTGATTTGTTCAATTGCGAGATGGGAAAGCATTGCTGGCAGACTGGGCCAAGGGAGAAATGTTATGGCGGAAAAGAAGAAGCAAAAAGGCGGAAAAGAAAAAGGCAAGAAGGACAAGCGCCAGAAGCAATCCCCGGTCAATATTTCCAACGTGCCGGCGGCCCTATGTCTGGGTAAAGACTGCAACTATGAGAAGGAATTGGCGCGCCTGCAGATTGAGTTGGTGAAGTTGCAGGAGTGGATCAAACACAAGAAGCTACGAGTGGTGATTTTGTTTGAGGGACGCGACGCGGCGGGCAAAGGGGGAGCGATCAAGCGGATTACCGAATCGATGAACCCACGCATCTGCCGGGTTGTAGCGCTGGGCACGCCAACGGAGCGGGAAAAGTCGCAATGGTACTTCCAGCGCTATGTGCCGCATCTACCGGCGGCGGGAGAGCTGGTTCTGTTTGACCGCAGCTGGTACAACCGAGCGGGCGTGGAACGGGTGATGGGTTTTTGTACGGATGCAGAGTATCTGGAGTTCATGCATAGCTGTCCGGAGTATGAGCGAATGCTGATCCGTTCGGGCATTCTTTTGGTTAAATACTGGTTTTCGGTGAGCGATGAAGAGCAGGAGCGGCGTTTTCAGGAGCGGATGGACAATCCGACCAAGCGGTGGAAGATCAGCCCGATGGACCTGGAATCTCGCAAGCACTGGGCGGACTACTCGCGCGCAAAGGACGAAATGTTCGCGGTGACCGACACCAAGGAGTCGCCGTGGTATGTAGTGAACTCGGAGGACAAGAAATCGGCGCGGCTGAATGTCATTCGTCATCTACTGTCGCTGGTGGCGTATCGCGATCTGACCCCAGAGTCGCTGAAACTGCCTCCGTTGCGCAAGACCAAGTATGTACGACCACCGATGCAGAGCCAGAACTTTATTCCCGTGATTTACCACAAGAAGGTTAAGCAGCTGAAGGAGAAGGTGGCCGGGGCAACGCAATTACTACCAGCGCAAAAAAGGTAAAGCCAGTTGATTTTCCTCAGCACTTGATGGGATTATTTGCATGAATGCGCGACTGCCGCGTGTTTGCAGCTATGACCTTGGGACGCATAGCTGTCCACTGGTTTCCGGGCCCCATTCAGCCCGATATTTAATCGATATGAGAGAAGG
>Ga0316232_1002685_pt1 | contig 17843 bp, 19 predicted proteins | sample TBHtaG_FD_206006 | JGI IMG/M metagenome (GOLD analysis project Ga0316232, IMG submission 206006) | Freshwater microbial communities from Trout Bog Lake, Wisconsin, USA - TBH18025_13 | ecosystem: Environmental > Aquatic > Freshwater > Lake > Hypolimnion/Profundal zone | place: USA: Wisconsin... | reverse complement strand
GAGCGGTTGTCGGCGCACTGATCAGCGCCAATTTCGTCCAGTACATCCCGGCTGAAATTCTCAAGAAATTTTTCGGCTTGTTTATCATTTGTGTAGGAGCCAGGATGATCTGGACAAAACCCAAGAAATAGTGTCATGGTACGACAAAATAGATCACCCGCGGTGATCTATTTATTATTGGATACAAAACAAAAAGTAATCGCCCCGTTGCTTTGGTTTAACAATATGTGGTATCATAGTTATAACATTTTAAATTCTTATAACTATCATAATTGTAAATAATGGAGGTTTACTACTATGTACATCACATGGCGAAAGCTGAACAACCGCTACTATGCTTACCTGGTAGCCTCTTACTGGGATAAAGAGAAGAAGGCCCCTCGAACTACCGCCAACTATTTGGGCAGTTCGCTGACCTCGGCGCAGAAAAATCTTGAAAAAACCTTGGCTAATTTGGAAACGCCACTGACCAGCCGTGCTAAGATTGATCTGCTGGCCAAACTGGGGGAGAAGGCTCCGCCGGAGGTCATTAACCTCCCGTCAAGGGACAGGGCAAAAGAATCGGTACTCAGACAGCTGACCAAACTGAAAACCAAATACGCCGCTCGGGCTGATCTTCTTTTTGTGCTGGAACGGGCCATTGAACGGTTGTCCTAACTTCGCTGAACATCAAATGCCGCGTGCTTTGGCTGTTTTTGTTGATTGGTTAAAAACTTGGTTATAATGGAATCAAAGGAGCTGAAGCAATGAGCACGCAGCAAAAAAAATACATGACCATCACCTATGGCTGTCAAATGAACGAAAACGACAGCGAACGTCTGTCAGGCCAAATGAAAGCAATGGGCTTGGTAGAGGCCGATCAGCCGGATCAGGCTGATGTTATTATCATCAATACTTGTTGTGTGCGGGAAAGCGCCGAAAGAAAGATTTACGGCAAAATCGGCGATCTAAAACGGCTGAAAGCTGCCAATCCCAATTTGATTATCGGCATCGCCGGCTGCATGGCCCAGAAGGACCGCGATAAATTATTCAAGAAAGCGCCGCATATCGATTTGGTCATGGGAACCCACAATATCCACCAGCTGAGTGAGCTGCTTGCTGATATCGAAAAATCCCGTTCTAAGGTGCTGGCTGTCTGGGATCAAGCCGAGCGAATGGAGCCGGATGTGCCGACTATCCGCAAAAATAAAGTCTCGGCCTGGGTGCCGATTACATACGGCTGCAATAATTTTTGCAGTTATTGCATTGTTCCTTATGTCCGGGGTCGCGAACACAGCAGACCGGAAGGCGATATCCTCGCTGAAATCCGCGAACTTGGCGATAACGGCTTCAAAGAGATCACCCTGCTGGGCCAGAATGTCAATTCCTATGGGAAAGACTGCGACGGTTATCCCGATTTTGCCGGACTGCTAAAAGCTGTTGACAACATCGGCAACATCGCCCGGGTCAGGTACATGACTTCACACCCCAGGGATATGAATGCCGCCGTGATTGCAGCTGTCCGGGACGGGCAAAAGATCTGCGAGCATTTTCATTTACCGGTTCAATCCGGCAGTGACGCCATATTGGCGAAAATGAACCGGGGATACACCACCGGCGATTATCGGCAGGTGGTGGGTGAAATCAGAGCGGCCATACCTCATGCCGCCCTGACGACCGACATCATTGTCGGATTCCCTGGCGAAACCGAGGAACGATTTGACGAGACGCTAGAATTTGTCAAAACAGTTGAGTTTGATGCTGCCTATACCTTTTTATATTCCCAGCGATCAGGCACTCCTGCCGCGGACATGCCTGACCAAATTCCCCTTGCCATAAAAAAAGAACGCCTCACCCGCTTGATGAACATCCAAAATGAAAGCTCTCTGGCGATCAATACCCGGCTGAAGGGGCAAAACCTGGAGGTATTGATTGAAGGGGATAGTAAAAACGACGCGAATAAAATGATGGGGCGCACCAGAACAAATAAAATTGTGATCTGGGATAAAACAGGCGCCGAGCAAATCGGCCAACTGGCCGACATTGTTATCGAAACAGCTCAGACCTGGGTGCTCAAAGGCAGCTTGCTGCGGCTGTTGTAGGCCGTTAACACAGACACAAGGAGAAACGCGATGACCGTTAGCTACACTCCGATGATGGAACAATACCGGGAAATTAAGCGCGCTCACCCTGACAGCATCCTATTTTTCCGGCTGGGGGATTTCTATGAGATGTTCTTTGAAGACGCCGAGCTGGCGTCCCGGGAACTGGAAATCACTTTGACAGGCCGTGATGCCGGAGCCAAGAGCAAAGTACCGATGTGCGGCGTTCCATACCACGCCGCCGACACTTACATAGCGCGGCTTATTAATCGCGGCTTTAAGGTAGCCATCTGCGAACAAGTGGAGGATCCTAAACAAACCAAAGGCATTGTTCGCCGTGAAGTGGTAAAAATTATCACCCCTGGAACGGTGCTGTCTGACAGCCTGCTTACCGAGAAGAGCAACAACTTCCTGGTGCTGCTGCATGAAGAAGATCACTGCCTGTATCTGGCGGCTGCCGATATTTCCACCGCCGAATTCATCTGGGCCGAATTTTCCGGCCCCCACCGGATAGCCGAACTGTGCGACCAGCTTTATCGCCTGGCCCCGGCTGAATTGGTGTTAGCCGGCAAAATAAATGATCTGGAAGTTATTCAAAGTTTTGTCGCCAACCGTATTTCCCGCTGCACATACACCAGCCTGGTGGCTGACGACTTCAGCCATATCAACACTCTGCCTGACCGTCATTTCAGCGGCGAAGAACTGCCGGATGCGACCGGGGCCCGCTCGACTATCGCTTTTCTATTGTTCTACCTCTACCAGACGGTGAAAAGCGACCTGTCCCATCTCAACAGACTGAGCAAATACGACACCCGTGAATGCCTGACCCTGGATGCCTCTACCTTGCGCAATCTCGAAGTCACCGCCAATATCCGCGATGGCAGCAGGAAAGACACTTTGCTTAGTGTACTGGATCATACCAGGACGGCAATGGGCTGCCGTCTGCTTAAAAAGTGGCTTGAATCCCCACTTATAAACCCTTCCGCCATCCGCGACCGGCAGGATGCCCTGGAGGAACTGCTGCAAAAACCCATTGTGCGGGCTGAACTGCAGCAGCAATTGGCTGAGGTTTATGACTTTGAACGCATTTTGACCCGGATCGAGGTCGGAACCGCCAACGCCCGCGACCTTGCCGCCCTGAAATCCTCCCTGGCTGTATTGCCGTCCGTCAAACGCCTGCTGCAGTCCTGCGGGGTCAAACTGCTGATGAATACCGAAATGTTCCTGCAGACCCACGCCGACGTCACTGGTCTCATCGCCACCGCTATTGTCGACAATCCGCCGTTTACGATCAGAGAAGGGGACATGATTCGCCCCGGCTATGACTTGGAACTGGACGAGCTCCGGGCTCTGGCCCGCGACAGCAAGCAGTGGGTCCAGGATCTGGAGACCCGGGAAAAAGAAGCCACAGGCATCAAATCACTGAAAATAGGTTATAACAAAGTATTCGGCTATTACCTTGAGGTGACTCACTCCCATACCGCCGCCGTACCGCTAACCTATACCAGAAAGCAGACTTTGGCCAACGCCGAGCGGTATATAACGCCGGAACTCAAAGAATTTGAAATAAAAATTCTCGGGGCCCAGGAAAAAATCGTCAATATCGAGTACCAGCTGCTGCTGAAAATTCGGGACTATGTCAAGGTTCGGCTGCAGGACATTCAGCAGACTGCGCGCCTTGTGGCCCAGCTTGACGTCATCGTCGCTCTGGGGGAAGCCGCGGCCCGCCATAACTATACTCGTCCCAAGCTCAACACAACCCGGGAAATCAGCATAAAAGACGGCCGCCACCCGGTAGTGGAGCAACTATTGAAACGGGAAATGTTCGTGCCCAATGACACCGAGCTGAATCACCGTGACAGCGAAATCTGGATTATCACCGGCCCCAATATGGCTGGTAAGTCCACTTATATGCGTCAGGTGGCGATACTGGTGCTCATGACTCAAATCGGCAGCTTCATTCCTGCCCGTGAAGCCTCCATCTGCCCGGTGGATCGAATTTTCACAAGGGTGGGAGCAAGCGACGACCTGGCCACAGGCCAGAGCACCTTCATGGTGGAGATGAACGAGGTATCGCAGATTCTGAAACACGCCACAGCCGACAGTCTGATTATCCTGGACGAAATCGGCCGGGGGACAAGCACCTTCGACGGGATGAGCATCGCCAGGTCGGTGATTGAGTACATCAAAGAAAAAATCAAGGCAAAGACCCTGTTCGCGACTCATTATCATGAGCTCACCGAACTGGAAGAATACAACAAGCGGATCAGGAATTACTCTGTGGCGGTGAAAGAACGCGGCAACGATGTCGTCTTTCTGCGCCGGATTGTTCCCGGGGGGGCCGACAAAAGCTATGGCATTCATGTTGCCCAGCTGGCCGGACTGCCCAAAAAAGTCCTCGAACGAGCTCAGGAAATCCTGGCTGAGCTGGAACAAAGCCATCTCCACAACCAGGCAAACAGAGAGGCGGCGGCCACGATAGCGCCACCGGCGTCGCTGTCGCTCTTCGCCAGCAGTCTGACTGACGATTTACTGGCTATTGACGTTATGACCCTGACCCCGCTGGAGGCTCTCAACCTCCTCTATAAGATGCAGAATCAGGCTAAGCAGGAGGCCGGTAAACTATGAGCACGTCCATTATCCGGATCCTGGACGAAACTACCGCCAATCAGATTGCTGCCGGTGAAGTCGTTGAACGCCCCGCTTCGGTTGTCAAGGAATTGGTCGAAAATGCTCTGGACGCTTTCAGCCGCAACATCGAAGTCGCCATTGTCGACGGCGGAACCAGTTATATCCGGGTTAGTGACGATGGGGTGGGGATGGGCCGAGAGGACGCCAAGCTGGCTGTCCTGCGCCACGCAACAAGCAAAATCAGCGCAGCAGAAGACCTATATACCATTCATTCCCTGGGATTCCGGGGTGAAGCGCTGCCGAGCATAGCCTCGGTATCGCGCTTTTCGCTCACCACCAGGCTGCATGATCAGCAGTTGGCCACATATATCGAAGTTACCGGCGGCACCCTGACCGATGCACGAGAAGCGGGAGGGGGCGTAGGCACCACCGTCACAGTAACCGACTTGTTTTACAACACCCCCGCCAGGCGCAAATTTCTCAAGACAACCGCCACTGAAAGCGGCTATATTCATGATATTCTCGGAAAACTGGCCCTGTCCCATCCTGAGGTTTGCTTCAAACTTGTCAACAATCAACGGCTGGTGCTTTCGACCCCAGGCAACGGCAGCCTGATCGATACTCTGGCCAGCCTGTACGGACCGAAAATCATTGATGAGGTTTTTCCGCTGCTGTACGAGGAAGAAGATCTGGCCATCAGCGGCTATATCGCCAAGCCCTCGCTGATCAAAAGCAGCCGTCAGTGGCAGACCTTTATCGTCAATTCCAGGATCATCCATAGCCGCACTATCGCCAAAGCCCTGGACAACGCCTATCACTCCATGTTGCCAAAAACCGGCTATCCGCTTGTTGTCCTCAATATCTCCCTGCCTGCGGACAGTATTGATGTAAACGTCCACCCCCAAAAGAGCGAAATCAAGTTCCGGGATGAGGGCCGAACCTTCAAGTCGGTCTATCGCGCCATTACCGAAGCTCTGGCAAAGCCTGATGCCAGCCAGTTTGCCACCCCTGCACCAGTTGTCTCGCGGGAACAGCCGGCGCTCCACTATGCCGCTGACAAGCCCCTTATCAGCCCGGTCCGCCTCTGGCGGGAAGATCCGCCGTCCCTGACTCTGACCGCTGTCAGGGAAGAGCTGCGGCAGGAAGAACATCTGGCTGGAGTCGAGGAAATCAGTCCTCCCAACAAGGAACAGCAGCAGGATATGTCGCTGGCACCCCTCGGACTCATCGAAAACTGCTACATCGTCGCTAACGGCCCTGACGGTCTGTATATCATCGACCAGCACGCTGCCCATGAGCGCATCCTTTACGACCGTCTGAGCGCCTCCAGCGGCCGTATTCCGGCCCAGCAGCTGCTTATCCCGCTGCTGCTAGATTTCGACTCACGGGAAACGGCCATTATCGAGGAATACTTGAACCTGTTCTATGAGCTGGGGTTTGCCCTGGAAACGGTCGGCCCCAACACCCTTCGCCTTACCGAAATGCCTGCCGATGTCCCGTGCGCAGACGCCCGCGGCTTTCTCCAGGATATTCTGGCGTTGATTCAAACCAGCCAGGAACCGACCGCCGCCACCTTGCGTCACGCCTATCTGCAAACTGCAGCATGCCGGGGTGCGGTTAAAGCAGGCGAAGCATTGAATATGCGCCAGCTTCAGGCCCTGGTCAGTGAACTGGGGACCACCGCCTTGCCGTATACTTGTCCCCACGGCCGACCGACCATCATCAATTTCAGCGGTGCCGATCTGGCGAAAATGTTCAAACGCACCTGACGATAGGGGATACCATGAATCTGATAGTCACAACCGCTCACAATCCCTCTGCGCAAATGAAGACTGACGCCGCGGAACTGGCCCGGAAGCTTGACGCGCCGCTCAAAATCAGAGGCAGCAGTTCTCTTGCCGCCATCCGGCAGGAATATACAGTCGACAACTTGCTTGTTGTAACCAAACGCGGCCCGGTGGCTTCTACGCCGGGAGGGGAGTATTTTTTTCACCTGCATCTGGCTGAGCTGCGTATAAAAAATCTCATATCTGGAAAACCTGACCATATGATTTCCGCGATGGGTCTTACCCCAGGTCTGACTGTGCTGGACTGCACCCTGGGCCTTGCTACCGACGCCATCGTCGCCAGTTTTGTAGCCGGCGACACCGGAAAGGTGTTTGGACTGGAGGCTGCCGCTGTCATCACTGTCATCACCGGCCTTGGCTTACAGCGGTTTGTCAGCGACAACAACGAAATTACCGCCGCTTTGCGGCGAATCGAGGTTAAACACGCTGATTTCAATCAATATCTGCCCACCTTGCCTGCTCAATCTTTTGATATCGTGTTTTTTGATCCCATGTTCCGGGCGCCGCTTGCCAGCAGCTCGAGTCTGAAGCCACTGCGTTTTCTTGCCGACCACCGGCCGCTGGACCGGCTTGCCATCCTGGAAGCCTGCCGAGTAGCCAAAAGGCGGGTTGTGATGAAAGAATCAAGCGGCAGCCCTGAATTCGCCCGCCTGGGATTTTCTGAACTGTATGGCGGAAAGTACAGCAGTGTCCAGTACGGCGTCATCGCGATGGGAGGGTAGCCATGGAGCGACTGATTGCCATCATCGGTCCGACCGCTGTCGGCAAAACCAAGGTCAGCATCGACCTGGCCAGGAGGCTGGAAACCCAAATCATTTCCGGTGATTCCATGCTTGTATACCGGGGGCTGGATATCGGGACCGCCAAACCCGATCTGGCGGAACGCCGCGGTATCATCCATCATCTTATTGATATTCTCGAACCGGACGCCGATTTCAGTGTCGTTGATTTCCAGGCTTACGCCAGCCGGCTGGTCTCATCCGTCAATTGTCAGGGCAAAATCCCGATTCTCGCCGGCGGCACCGGCTTATATGTAAAGGCCTTGCTGGAAGGATACCGCTTCAATCCGGTCACCGGCGACAGCGAAATCAGAAAACGCCTGACTGCCCTCGCCGAACTTCACGGCAAAGTTTTTTTGCACTCCATGCTCATCGCAGTTTCTCCGGATATAGCAGCCCAGCTGCATCCCAACGACCTGCGCCGCGTGATTCGGGCCCTGGAAGTTCACCATCTGAGCGGCGAGACCATCTCCCGGAGCAAAGCACCGCCTGCGGCGCTTGTCTACGACACCCTTGTGCTCGGCCTGACCACCGAGCGGGAAAAACTCTACCAGCGAATCAACCAGCGGGTTGACGCCATGATAGCCTCCGGGCTTGTTGACGAAGTAGCCCGCCTGCTCTCGGCCGGAGTTCCCGCCGACGCCCAGTCGATGCAGGGCATCGGCTATAAGGAAATCGCCGCTGTGCTCAGGGGTGAGACCGACCTTCCGACAGGGGTCGACCGGATCAAGCAGGCCACCCGGAACTTTGCCAAACGCCAGTTGACCTGGTTTCGCAAAATGCCGTATATCGAATGGATCGATACCGACGCTTTTGCGAGTGATGACGAAATGTTGGCATATATTTACAGTAAGGTTGCAGGAAAGTTCAACCTGGAGTAGAAGTAATCACTAGAGTAGCAGAAGTCAATAAAAATATCGGAGGGGTTATTTCATGACGACAACCAGCAAAGTAATCAACTTACAGGATAGCTTTCTTAACCAGGTCCGCAAAGAAAACGTACCTGTCATTATCTACCTTGTCAATGGATTCCAGCTGCGCGGCGCGGTTAAGGGCTTTGATAACTTTACGGTAATCATGGAAAACGATGGCAAACAGCAACTTGTTTATAAGCATGCCATCTCGACCATCACCCCCTTCCGACCGCTGGCCTCCAATATGCACGAAAAGAAGGAAGAAATTAAAACCGATAAATAGAAAAGCAACCCGGACAAATGTCCGGGTTGTTTTTTTATCACAGGCTGTTCAAAAACGAGCATAGCTAGGCGCACCGGAAGAGCGCGCCGCGCCGCGTACTGGACGTACGCAAGCAAACGCTCTGAGGAGCAACGACGCTAGGCGAAGTTTTTCAACAGCCTGTTGCTCACCCTTTCGACGTAGTCTTCATATACTGGATATCAGCCAAACTCTGGCGAGGTGACAATACGTGGCATACCTTTGGCCGAACGATGTACTGACAGCGGTGGAAACCGGTCAAATCACCCCTCTGGAAGCGTTTAAAATGTTAAGGGAGATGGACCAACAGCACCTTGGCGCTCCTTCCCGCCAGGAACCGGGAAATCCGCGGCAACGGGTGGAGGAAATCCTGAGAGAACTTGACAACCTGATCGGGCTCAGTGAAGTGAAAAAGCTGGTGCGCGAGATCTACGCATTCATTGAAATTCAGAAATACCGTCAACGAGAACGGCTTATCACCGATCCGCTGGTTCTCCACATGATTTTCAAAGGTAACCCCGGCACCGGGAAAACAACTGTGGCCAGAATCATGGGCAAGATATTCCGCGAGATGGGGGTACTGAGCCGCGGTCATCTCATCGAAGTTGAGCGAGCCGATCTTGTCGGGGAATATATCGGCCATACGGCGCAAAAAACCCGGGAACAGTTGAAGAAATCCTATGGCGGCATCTTGTTTATTGATGAAGCATACTCCCTCGCCCGGGGGGGAGAGAAGGACTTTGGTAAGGAAGCTATTGATTGTATGGTAATACACTCAATACAAAAATAAAAACCCGGCCTTAGCCGGGTTCAAAGAATCGCCTTTTTCAACAGCCTGCTTCTGTCAATTTGTCCAACAGATGATACATGTGCTTGCACGGCAGCCGGCGTTCCTGAAAATCGATGCAGCTGCAACTGCTGAGGGTGACGGCGTAGTTGTTGACCACTCCGGACTGATTGTCCGGATCAATTACAGCACCGGTCAATCCGGCGGCCCGCTGCCGGCGCTTCACCTGTTCGGTCTGCCGGTGAATAGGGGTTTCCCACACGCCAAAGCGGGGAAGATCAGGTAACAGCAGCGTTTCTCCGACCGGCACATGCTCAGTGGGAGAAAGCCGGCCGTAGCTGATATTGGCGTGTTTGTTCAGTTCGTCGAAATTACCTGCCGAGTGTTTCGCAAATGCTTTCAGGGCGATCCCGGCGCATACTCTGGCATCCTCAGCGGCGTCGTGATGCTGGAATACAAAGCCGTGGCGGAGGGCGAGCTCAGCCAAATTGTAACGCTTGTAGGTCGGCCAGGTCTTCTGGGCGATGATTTTTGTGCAGGAGTAACGGAAGGTGGGGCGGGGCAAACGATAATGATCCAAGGAATTCTTCAGGACATTGATATCAAATACGGCGTTATGGGCGATGACGATCCGACCTTCCAGCTGTGGTTGCAGCCATTCCCAGACTGCGTCGAATTCCGGCTCTTCTTTGACCTTGTCGCCATCAATACCATGAATCAGAATAAACGCGGGATCAAAATACAGCCTGGGCGGACGAATCAGCCAAGACGGATTGGCGACAACCTCACCGGCTTTGACAAACGCCAGACCGATGGCACAGGCACTGGCAGAATCGCGGTTGGCTGTCTCAAAATCGATAGCCACAAAATCCGGGTCGGAGGGTAAATAGAGCCCGGTGTTCTGAGCAGGGGTACTAGGCATAACCTCACTCCATTCGTCAGCTGTTAGCCTTTCCAGCCGGTCAGGTCGGTGGACCCGTATTTTTGTTTGGCTTTTTCCAGTAAGTCGGCGACATACTGATCCATATCCACATCCGTGTCCGGGACATAGTTGCCGGTCTCGGTAAATTTCCAGCCTTCAGGGCTTTTTTTCATTGTAAACTTCATCAGGGCGTATTGGAAATTGCCGGAAAGGGCGACGCTGTTCACCCGCTCGCGGCTAAACAAGCAGGTCCCTGAAATCGTTGAATCCATAATTACCGGATTTGCCGCGGCTGTTGTTTCGAAATAACGAAGGGTGAATTTATCAAAACCGGCGATCCAGGCTGTGAATTGCTCGGGCGAGAGACCCCGCGCCATAGTATCGATACTCTGGAGCTGACCGAGATCCTTATTGTTAAAAGCACCCATCCGCAGCTGCAAGAGGCGGAAAGCCTCCCGGTCCTCAGGGGCGATGTATTGCTCCGCCCTGGTTATTTTCACGACTTCGAACGGCTGCCCCCACATCCGGGCCCCCACAAGGTCATCGCGTATTTTGCCTTCGACCACGACTTCCATCCCGTCCTTTTGGAAGTCCCGCGGCAATTTCCTGATAGGATGAAACTTTTTTCCGTCCTCACTCATAATGCCGTACAAGTCCATCGGTGGCGAAACATACCATACTTTACCTTTGATGCGGATTATCGGGGCAGGCTGATCGGCGGCGGCAGCCGGCAAAGATGGGTATACGCTGAGAACCAGCATCACGATAGCCAAAATCCTGCTGAAATATTTCATGATTTGTCTGTCCTCCATGTTATTAATCAAACCCCGGGGGAAATGGTTTCAAAAGGCCAGTTGATCCAACTGTATTAGTTAATATTCGACAGCAGCAGGGGAAAAACCTGTGCAGATTGCGGGCAGCCGGGATGAGTAAAAGCAGCCGTAGAGTCGGCTGCTTTTGTCGTTTTTGGGCCTGAATACATGAAGTCCGCCGCAAAGAATAGCGCCTTACGGACTATTTATTGCTATTGGTAATAGGCAGGTTGTTTTTCAGAGATATGCTTTTTTTGCAAGTGGGACAAATCGTGGAGCATTGCGGTTTCTGGATTTCGTCCACTGTCAGCTTTACGCGAGTATCACAGTTAGGACAGCTTAATGTCATATGTACCCCTCCATATACTGATGCGATTCTATTTCTTTAACTACATTCGCTGCTGACCCCCAAAGCCCTGTCGCCAATTTAACAATTTTCATTGGGAAAAACTGCTTGGCATCCGGGCAAATCAGAGAAATTTCAGTTCGATGGAAATTTCAGGTTTGCTGCCGCGGGCTTTGGTTTCGTCGGTACGTTCCACCACGACTTTTTCCAGCACCTGACGCACAGCGGTGCGTCGTTCCTCATACAGCGGTTCTTCCCCGTTAAAATGGTTCTGAACGGCAGCAACAATCTCAGCCGGAGAAAGGGTAGGGGAGACGGCTTGCAATTCTTCCCGGAGCTTCTGCTTGTTTTGTTCGATATCCTTCAGCCGGGAACGAATATCTTCCAGTTGCCGTTCACCTTCATCGGCATCGATCATCTGCTGACGGTACCACCTGAGCACTGTATCCCGCTGGGTTGTCAACCGGGAAGCATGATCTTTGTGCCGAGCGAGGGCGGTTTGCAGGTTCTGGGTATTGGTGGGATTGGGCCGATTGGTGAGATATTGCTTGATGGAACGGGGATTTTGGCTGAGTTGATAAAGGTGGTCGTATACATTCTTGTCCAGAAGTTCGGTGGGTATCCGTCTGGCGTCACATCGCCCACGGTCAGAGTAAATATAAGTATTGCTGCGTTGGCTCATGCAAACATAATAACTCCGCGGATCGGTTGATTTTCCGGCATAGGCGATGGTCATCTTTCTGCCGCATTTGGCGCAATATACAAGGCCATTGAGTAATTGCTCATGTTTTAGATTCCGCTTCGCCAGGGATTTATTATCTTTGAGCTGCTGCTGGGCGGCTTGCCAGGTTTCTTCATCGACAATCGAAGGAACCGAAACCTCAATCCACTCCGCTTCCGGCCGTCGGGTCTTTACCCGTTTGTTGAGACCGACTTTCTCGTAGCGGTAACGCATAGCCACATGAGTACCTTTGTAAATAGGATTGGTCAACAACCGGTACACAGCCGAGACAATCCATTGCTTCTTGAGACGGGGCGACAGTATGCCGCTTTCATTGAGCCGTTTGCAAATGGTGGCTGTGCCGATTCGCTCCTTAGTGAGCCACTGATACATCTGCCGAACGATCTGAGCCTCCGGCTCATTGACTTCGTAATTGCTGATTTGCTTGTCAAATGTATAGCCGAAAGGCTTGGCGTCGGCGATAATCTTTCCCTGGGCGGCCTTGCCGCGTTTGCCGCGCAGCGAACGCTCTTTGATCTTTTCCTTTTCATAGGCCGAGATTGCCCCCCGGATGGAATAGAAGAGTTTACCCTCCGGCGACTGTTCAAAGGAGACCGAAACAAACAGAAGCCTGGCGCCGGATTTTTCAATTTCCTCGGTCACCAGCAGCTGATGGGCAAGATTGCGCGCCAGCCTATCGGGGTCAAATACGATGACGACATCACATTCCTTGTTGGCGACGCATTGCCGGATCTGGGACAAACCCGGGCGATCGATAAAATCGCCACTGAAGCCGTCATCGATAAAGTCTTTGATATCTTCAATTCCAAGCTCTAAAGCTTTTTTACGGCAGGCCTCCAGTTGGGTATCCATGGAATAGCCCTTTTCAGCCTGTTCTGCTGTACTGACCCGAGCGTAAATTGCGGCCTTTTCCATTGTGGTCCTCCTCGAATGCTCCATCATTAGTAGCAATAGTTCCATAAAAACATGTCATATCCTGCAAATAATCGGCGCTCTGCTACAAAGTTCCCATCTTTTTTCCAGATTCATATAACCTGAGTGAAAAAAGGCGCTAAAACCGGAAAGAGGACAACATCCCGCCGCATACATTGTCTAAGAGGGGGGTGGAATCATGAACGTTAGCCGCGATCGCAGCGTCAAGACAGCCGAGAGTATGACTGCCTGCGTTACCATTGTCCACCAGAATGCCTGGGACCCCGAACGCCACGGTCCGCTCTTCCTGCAGCCTCTTATCGAAGGGTTCCTGCTCCGGTTGCGAACAAGTCCCCTCAAGGACAGCCAGCCTATATCCCCATCCTGATTATTCGTTGCTGGTTTCGTCATTATGGGTATTGACAGTTTTTGCTGTTGCGTGATACTATCAAAACAATTTAACGAAAGAGCTCTTATCGAGAGAGGCCGAGGGATCTGGCCCGATGACGCCCCGGCAACCCACTGCCAAGGTGAGGTGCCAATTCCAGCAGGCCGCTGTGCCTGATAGATAAGAGGAAAGAAACATAAACCCCTTTCCTCGAAGGGGTTTTCATGTTTGTAGTTTAGTCTCCGCGTCCTCTGCTGGTACGAGCAGGGGTAACCTGGGGCTGGAATCTATTTTGTAGCTTTTAGAAAAGGGGTGCCTTCATGGAAGAAAAAATCAGAAATTATGCTTCTCAGAAAGCCCGTCAGTTCACCGAATCTGTAATCCGCGAAATGACCCGAGTCGCCGCGGCGCACGAGGCGATCAATCTCGCCCAGGGATATCCCGATTTCCCCGCCCCGGATGCCATAAAGCAGGCGGCAGTCGAAGCCATCATGGCCGATCACAACCAATACGCTATAACCTGGGGGGCCAAATCGCTGCGGGACTCCATTGTCTGGAAGATCCAGCGGGATTACGGCGTCTCTTTCGACCCGGAAAAACATCTGACTGTCTGCTGCGGTGCCACCGAATGCATGATCGCCACGCTGCTGGCCGCCATCAACCCCGGCGAGGAAGTCATCATTTTCGAGCCTTTCTATGAAAACTACGGCGCCGACGTCATTCTCTGCGGTGCGGTTCCGAAATACGTCAAACTCCATAGTCCTGATTTTCATCTGGATCTTAACGAACTGGCCGCCGCCTTCAGCGATAAAACCCGCGCCATCATTATCAACACCCCGCACAATCCCACCGGCAAGGTATTTTCCCGGGAAGAACTCAAATTCATCGCCGACCTTTGCGTCAAATACGACGCCCTGGGTATCACTGACGAGATCTATGAACACATTCTTTATGACGGAGCCGAGCATGTGCCGCTGTGGAAAATGCCGGGTATGGAAGACCGGAGCGTCATCATCAACAGCATTTCCAAAACCTACAGTGTCACCGGCTGGCGGATCGGCTATGTCATCGCTTCAGAAGAACTTTCTAAGTCGATTCGTAAAGTGCATGATTTTCTTACCGTGGGTGCCGCCGCTCCGCTTCAGGAAGCGGCCGCCAAAGCGCTGCGCTTCAACCCGCAGTATTACGATGAACTATCCGGCTTCTACGGTGAGCGCCGCGATTTCCTGTATAATGCGCTAACTTCGGTTGGCTTCAAATGCTTCAAGCCCAGCGGTGCTTACTACATCATGGCTGACATCACTCCTTTCGGAGCCACCGACGATGTGCAGTTCTCTTTGCACCTTACAAGTAACATTGGCGTCGCGGTGGTACCTGGTTCCAGTTTTTACTGCCCGGACAGCCCTGACGGCAAGACACTGATCCGGTTCTGCTTCTGCAAAGAGTTCTCCACCCTCGAGGCCGCAGCTGAACGCTTAGCCAAGCTGAAGGCCTGATCCTCAAAGCCAACTACTTGGGATATATTCCCAGGAAATACAAGCACCCTTCGCCTAGTCGAAGGGTGCTTTTTTATCTGCTTATTATGGGTTTTATGTTGATGGTTTGGTCAAAGCCATGGAGGACCATAAAGATGAACTGGTACTGATTCTGGCAGGCTACCAAAAAGAGATGACTGATTTTCTCCAAACCAACCCTGGTCTCAGATCGCGCTTTCCGATTCATATTGACTTTCCGGATTACACACAGCATGAATTATTGCAAATCGCCGAACAAATTTGTGCCAGACGCCAGTATCAACTTTCGCCCCAAGCCAAACTCGGCTTGCATAAAATGCTTGTTTACGCCGCCGGGAAAGCGGATGACGTATTTGGTAACGCCCGCACGGTCCGCAACATTATTGAAAAGGCTCTGCGGCGCCAAGCAGTGCGGCTGATGGCCAAATCCGACATCACAAGAGAAGAGCTGATTAACATCGAGACAGCGGATTTGCCGGAGGTGGAAGGATGAAGGAATTTGCTGTGGTTGGACGCCCGAATTCCGGTAAGACTCTATTCGCCCTGAATTTCGCCGGCTTTCTCGGCTGCAAGGCAGCTGACATTACCTTTCGGTCCCACGACGGTCATCTTGACTGCCGGCATTTCTTACTGACAGAAGCCAAACGGGAGCTATGCGGCAACTCCAGCCATAAAACCCGTGTCGTGCAGTCGATGATCCTAAGTGTGCCGGTGGGAAAGACCGGCGTCAGCTTCAAACTCAGCGATACCTGCGGAGTCTCGGAGCAAATTCACTCTGACCAATCCATCCGCCAAGGCATGGCGCAAACGTTGGGCATGATTCGCTCCAGCGACTTCATCATCCACATTATTGACCTTACGGATGTTTCCAACGCTTATCTGCAGAGCCCGACCAACATTGATCGGGAAATCTATCAGTACGGCATTGCCCGCAATCGTTACATACTGCTTGCTAACAAAATTGATCTTGCGGCTGGAAAGGAGAGGCTTGCCAAGTTGACCGGGGAATTTCCCCAGTCGACGATATTGCCGATTTCCGCGTTATATAGTCAGGGTTTTGGAGCGGTGAAAACTTATGTGGCCCAAAATGTTTGACAATGCGGCAATTGTCCTGGCGGTCTTTCTTTGTTGCTTTGCCGTAAAGCTGATTGACGACTTTCTGGACAAAGAAATCGACCTTAGCTGCGGCCGTTGCAACTGGGCCGACCGCCTCGGTCCGGGTGCGATGGTGTATGCCGTGCTGTTACTGTCGCTGGCTGCCTGCCTAAATTCCCGGGTCAGCCTGCCGCTCTTTTTTGCCAGTTATATTATCGGCATGTTCAATGATATGGGAACCACCTTGCCGAGCCAACTGACAGGCTGGCAAGAATCGCTGCTGGTGACGACGCTGGGGGTCATCTTTTTTGATTTTCACATTGTTTTGTTTGCTCTGTTATTCGTCGCTTCTGTCCAGTTCTTCGATGATTACCTTGACATGCGTTCCGACCGACTCTGCGGTCAACGTAATCTCGCTTGCCGCTTTGGCCCGGTTGTATGCCTGGCAGGCGCTCTGATACTGTTCTTCGCCGCCTGGGGATTGGATGAAGCGTTATTTATGCCAGTATTTACAGGAACCGCCATCTTTTATGGTTTGGCGCTTCACCTGGCAGGGAGGAAGATATGATTATCGCCACAATTTTGTTAGGGCTCGCGACTTTCCTGTTTGGATATTTTCTCGGAAAGCGACTGGGATATGAGGATGGCATTCAAGAAGGGAGAGCCATTATCCCGCTGCTGCTCAGGCAGCAGTCCTATGAGCAGGGCTACTGTTCCCTGTGTTGGCAAGCCAAGCCGCAAAATGGTCGGGCGCACCGCATAAAGCCGTTTCCACCGACGGATAATAATGGTGTTGCAGGAGGTTTTGCCGGGTGCTGTCACGAAAACTACGTAAACAAGAACGAGCCAGGCTGAAGGTCGGTCGCGGGAAAACCGCCTTTGCCGCCTCTTTTTGTGTAGCGCTTCTGGCTGCGACCTGGGTCTGGAGCGACATCCCGGTGTTTACCTTACTGACAATCATCCTGTTTTGGGGAATGCTGCTGTGCAATCTTTACAGTATCCGCCGCTATTTCCCGTGGCTAAACTCGCCCAGCCTGTTGGTCCGGACGCTGGCCCCGCTGCTTTATTTGATGATCGTTCTAACCATCATCAGCATGACCGGAAATTAACCGGCGGTCAGGACAGAGGCGAAAGCCTCTTTTTCATTAGCAGGAGTTTCTCAGTGCTTTACCAAATATGTGATGAGAGGAGGTGGCCATATGCCAGACGTACAAGGAAACTTGAGCGGTATCCGCAAAAATATTATTGAAATGCTGGAAAGCATCTATGAAATGCCCTTACCAGCCGGACAAACTATTACCATGGAATTGGCCCAAATTCTCGCCAAACTGACCACTCAGCTCAATCGCGAGATCGCGGTTTATATCAACAGGCGCGGCCAAATTATCAATATCGCCGTCGGTGACACCCGCACCATCAATCTTCCAGAGGCGGCTGGGCGGCGTTCAGCCGGGCGGCTGAGCAGCATTCGCTGCATCCACACCCATCCTAACGGCGACAGTCAGTTGAGCAGCCTGGATAGCACTTCACTCCAGGAAATGCGGTTTGATCTGATGGCAGCGCTCGGGGTTGAAAACTCTGAAGTCGCGCAGGTCAGTTTCGGGTTTATTTCCGGCCTCACACCGGAAGAAACGCTACAGGTGCAGACCGTCGGACCTTTGTCCCTGGACGATTTTGTCTCCATGGATCTGAATTATCTTGTTACCCAGATCGACCGGGTTCTGGAAACCAGAAGCAAAACAACCAGCCTCGCCGAAAACGAATATGCCATT